>Ga0335394_10004938_pt1 | contig 15144 bp, 21 predicted proteins | sample MAT03_FD_205741 | JGI IMG/M metagenome (GOLD analysis project Ga0335394, IMG submission 205741) | Freshwater microbial communities from Lake Fryxell liftoff mats and glacier meltwater in Antarctica - MAT-03 (spades assembly) (version 2) ...
CGCAAATTGCGCATGCCGGGGACGTGATCCGCTATCATCAACGGCGAAACGCGCAAGCGACGCGATCCCACAAAAGACGGCGGCATAAGTGCATTATCTAATGCTGCGCTGTAGTGCTAAAAAACGGACTGGTTCGAGTGCAGGATAGTTCTGGCAGCACTCTCGATGTTCACCCGAAGCAGGTGTTCGCGTCGAAGGAGGAGTTGGAAGCATCACTGCCGCAAACACGCATTGACGTGAATGTCGAGACGGGACGGGTTACTGAGCGTCACGAATGAACGGAGTTTCTTCGCCCGAATCAGGAGAATCATCATGAATCAACACGCACGCCGAACTGCTCTGTCAATGCCGATGTTCGGCAAGTCGTACACCAGACTTCAGATCGCTGAGGCGGTTCATCGGGGAGTCTGCCAGTACACCGGGACAGATGGCCGAGGCTGCTGTCGCTGGTATGCACTCGGCGGCTTCATGCTACTCAATCACATGGGCGTCGAGGCCCATATCCAGTGCGGATCTCTGAACGTCCAACCAGATCCTGACGATCCGACTCTTTGGATAACGATGGATCCGTCGAGCGGCACACACGGCGAGTTTCACTGCTGGTTGGCAAGCCCTGATTATCAACTTGTCTCATCAGGAAGTATCATCGACTTCTCGACACGCCATCTGACACAATACGTCGAGGACGGTGGGGAAGGAACGTGGCACCGCGAACCGCCACCGCCGCACATCTGGGCGGACTTTTCCGAGTTGCCGAAGTGGTACGAGGTGCGTTCCCAGGAAGAGCCGAGCAGGAAGGTCGGGCGCAGCATCACGGAGCAGGAAATGCGTGGTTTGGGTCGGCCCATGCTACTCGCTCTAAAATGAGCGGCTGACATCCGCGATGATGAAGGAGGTGAAGGTTGCAGGGTGTCAGCCTCGTCCTCGTTGACGGAAACCCGTTCGCATGCTCGTCGTCAATATGTCATTCTCTCTGCTGCCTCTGCCAGTTGCGCGCTGCTCCGCTGAGTGTACCTCGCCGTCGTCGTCAGATTTTCGTGACCGAGGATCTGGGCAAGTGACACCAAGTCGTTTTGGTTATCGGCGAGAAACTGGTGGCCGAAGGTGTGCCTGAAGGCATGCGGGTGCATTTTGACGCCGATGATCGCGCTGTACTTGTCACACAAGGCCCGGATGCCGCGATCCGTCAGTGGCCCCCGCTCCCCCACGAAGACTTTGTCAGTGGCCACCGGCGGTCGCGTCTGAAGATACGCCAGGATGCTGCGCCGGGCCTGGAGAGGCAGCGGCACCGACCGCTGCTTGTTTCCCTTGCCCAGGCGGAACAGGACGGTGCCGGCCCGCTCGGTGATGGCAACATCGGAAATGCCGAGGTTGACCACGTCGGAGCAGCGGCACCCCGAATAGAGCAACAGGGAGAAGATCGCGGCGGCTCGCACGTCTTCCCGCAGTTCGAGTTCACGAAGGAGCCGTCGTACCACGGCGCGATCCTGTCCCTTCGGTACCAGGATCTGACGACGAAGTTCCTTCACTTTTTTGCCTGGGTTCGCCGGCACATGCCCTTCTTCGGCAAGCCAGCCGAAGAACCGTCGCACCGTCACCACCAGCCGGTTGACGGTGGCCACGGCCAGCCCTTCATCTCGCCGAAAGTGATCGCGGCAGTCCGCGATGTCCCGTGTCGTCACCCGGCCAACGCGAAACGGCTCCCTGTTGGCCGAGGAGAACCACCGGGCGAACTTGCGAAGATCGTGGGTGAAGGCCCGGCGGGTGTTCGCCGAGAAGTCGTTCGAGGCGAGGAACTGAACAGCGAGGGCCGGTTCCTTTTCGCCGACCGGGATGCCCTCGAAAACACTATCACCCGAGTTCTGACGGCCTTCTGAACGCGATTCGGACATGAATTGCACACCTTTCAGGGATTACTGGGCTGTTATTGGCACTTATCACTGCACGTTATCCGCCGAGTTCTGACGCTTCAGGTGGAGGAAAACGGCCCGCAGCACCTCGCCCCGGTCGAGGCCGGCGGTGCCGTGGGGATATAGCTCGTCGGTCACTCGCTGCACCTCAGCGGCGGTCGCGGCGGTAAAGCCGAGGCCGTTCAGCCCGTCGATCAAGGCCAGAACGTCGCCCCGCTTCGCCTCCAACTTCGGCTTGGCGGACTTCGGCTTGGTCGGTGCCGGTGTCGCGCGGCGGGCATAAAAGAGGACTGGCTTGCCGTCGATGCCGCAGTTCCGCCGTCGAACTTCGAGGCAGATTTTTTGTTGCTCCTCGGTGTAGATCGGCCTGTCCGTCTCTGGCTGCCGCTCGGGTTGTGGAAATGCAGTCCCGATCAACTGGTAGAACCGCGACCGCGACAGGCCGCACATGCGGGCCATCTCCGCCACACTGACTGCGGCTTTCGTCTGAATCTGCACGTTCATCGGACTCTCCCCTGACAATTACTGGGCGGAAACGAGACGGCTTCGGGACAGGTGTTCGCGGCCCTCGGCGGTCAGCTCACGCCGGCCCTGATCGTCCTTCGTGACAAGACCCAAACGGATCAAAAACGGCTCCGTGACCTCGGCGACGGTGCGGGTGTGCAGCCCGAGTCGGCTGGACATTACGTTCAGGCGTGTCGCGCCTTCGGCCAGGATCGAGAGGTAATCCTGTTCGGTCGGACCCAAGCCAAGCCCGTCGATCTGTTCGAGCAGGCAGGCTCGTTCAAGGTGGTCCGGCATGATAGCGCTTTCAGCTTCCGACCGGGCCACACGACGGCAGCTTTGGAGGAGACGAAGAGCGAGTCGAGGCGTTCCACGGGACCGGGCGGCGATGGGTGCCAGGACACGCTCGTCCACCGCCCACCGCAAGGCCCGGCTGCGCTGACGGAGCAGTTCGACAAGGTCGTCGGTGCCGTAAAAGCCGAACCGCAGGGACAATTTCATGCGTTGGGACAATGGCTGTAAGAGCTTGAACTCGTCCGTGGTGGCAAGAAGTAGCGTGAAGTCGGCCAGAGGGATACTTTGCGGCGCACCCTTCGCACGGCTTTGCAAAAAGACCCGTCGTTGGTCGCAGGCGAGGTAGAGGGCAGTTTGGTACTCTTTCTCCAGTTCGTGGGCTTCATCGATCAAAATGACATCTCGATCTTTCGCCCCAAGGAGAAGGGCGTTGAAATCGGCGGGGCTGGTCACGGCCTGCCCCAGGACTTCGTGAAAGTCACAGCCCATCTCCGCTGCAATGACCTTCGCTGTTTGCGTCTTACCGCAGCCAGGAGGCCCAACCAGCAAGGAGTGGTCAAACTTCTTGCCGTCCTGCCGGGCGGCATCCAAGGCAACCCGCACCTGATCCACTACGGAACGCTGGCCGATCAGGTCGGCGAGTGAAGAGGGTGCCGCGTCGGCGATGTCGTTGGCTTGATCGTTTCGCATGTCGTTCTCCGATCAGTATTTGTTCGGGGTCAGTTGGCACGTCGAGGATCGATCCGCCTCGGTGATGATCCAGCCCTTGTCCCCGTGGCGGGTCGTGTAGCTGCTCAGGATGCGGCTGCCGTCGCGCAGGGCAGCCTTGTTCGCCTCGGTGTCGTGGGCGTCGAGGTCGCCCCACTCACCTCGGGCGTGTCTGGTGATGAACTCGCCAGGGCTTTGTGCGGAGCGACCGAGTGCTTCCAACGCCCCCGGTGTGGCGACGATCTTCGAGCGTGAACAGCGACATGGCTTCCCCTGGCTGATTTCTTGGCAGCGATCTGGGGACTACACGCTGGCCAAAAGCTCGTCTCGGAAACCACCAGGGCTGTTTTGCACGGAGGGGTCACGGGGGATTCACTTCTTGGCGAGACTGATGAATTCGCCCGTCTCGGGGTGAACGACGTGGGCGTGGCCCATCGTGTTGCAGGGCGGGCAGCCTCGCAGGTTCTTGACGCGGACTTTCGTATCTGGTGTCAAATTCGTGCGACCGTCGATCACGTCCAAAATGCACGGGCGATAAAAGTAGATGGCGTTGGCTCGGACCTTCATGGCGTGACTCCTGGCCTGGGCGTGACCCAGCTTGTGGGCGGGTGTGTGGCACTACACGCCAGCGGCACCGGCTTCTCGGAATCTGCGCGACGAAGTCTATTTCCGAGACGGACGGGGGGAGAGCGTGTAGGCGAAGGAGGTTCCGAGATGAGTTTCCCGATCTACATCCTCGACCTGGGCGGGGGAGAGGACGCCATTGTCTTCCCTGAAAGGAAGGCGGACCTCGATCACTGCGCATTCTGGGAGGCCACGGTCGCCCGGCTCGTCGCCCGACACTTCCGTTTGCCGCTCGAAGCACTGGTGAACCTGCCGTACTGCCAGCGGCGAGCGCGGATCAACAGCGAGATCATCTACTACGGCGAGAAGACCACGAAGAAGTTGCTACGGACGATTGAGAAGGCGGTCGGCGCGACGGGACTGCGTTTCGTTTACGACAACCACGAAAAGCGGCTGGAGTACGACGTTCAAAAATTCACCTCCCTTCGCCTACGGTCATGAGTCGGCCATCTGGTCGTCGGGCGACAGGCGAGACAGCGGCAACAACTCGGTGGTGGTGTCGGCAGGGGCGTTGCCCTCAACTTGCCTCACACGCATTCGGGGATGGCCGCGACGATCTTGCTGGCCCGCAGGGGTGTCCGCCCGCTCAACCCGGACGTGGCGGCGATGTCGTCCGTTGTCTTCGGAAACCCAGACACGGTGTCGGCTTTTTGCGGTCGCCCGACCCGTTTCCGCTGCCCAAGTGCGGCGACGAGTTCGGCCCGCTGGACGACATGCTCGAAGCGTTCAAAGCGGGTCAGATCGTTGCGGACGAAGTTCTCATCGACGGCGGCAAGGCGGGCTTGGAGTTCGGAGAGTTCGACCACGACCACCGGCACCGTGGCCCAGCCGAGCATCTTGCCGGATTCCAGTCGGTGCCGCCCGGCGACGAGAGTGTGGCCAGGGGTCACGACCGGCGGTTGGAGCAGGCCCAGCCGGCTGATGCTGTCAACGAGGTTAGCGACCTGGGTTTCTGAGAGAGGGCGGCGAAGGTGGCCAAGGCTGATTTCGTCAACTGGCAGATGTTTCGTCTGCATTCCGTCAGCGTAGCGGAGTTGCCTGTCGGGTGCCAGATGCGGGTTCATTTCGTGACGATAATGATCGCACCGATCACGATCAGAACGCCGCCGACCCAGTGCTGCCAGACGAGCCGTTCGCCCAGGAAGAGCGCGGCCAGGGCGATGGCGAACACCACGCTCAACTTGTCCACCGGGGCGACCGAGGATGCTTCACCCAGGTGCAACGCCCGGAAGTAGCACACCCACGACAGCCCCGTCGCCACTCCCGATAATGCCAGAAACATCGTCGCCCGGCCCGACAAGGTCTCCATTCCGGTTTGCCAGCAGCCAGCACAATGCCCCAGGCGAGGAGCAGTACGACCGTCGTGCGGATCGCCGTCGCCAGATTCGGCTCGATGTCCTTCGTCCCCGCCTTCGCCAACACGGCGGTGATCCCGGCGAACAACGCGGACAGCAATGCCCAGTGAACCCAACTCATGTCACCACTCCGTTGACCACAATGACGCCTCATGGCAGATGCAGAGGCCGAAGATAAAGTAAACCTTATCCTCGGCTCACCTTGCGTTCAGACTCGTCTGGTATGTTGTCATCATTCTTGAGGTCGAATAGGGAGGCATTCCCTTGGGCCTCGGGTTTCGGACCTTCAACGGGAGAGTCAGATGCGAACGATGTTACGGACGGTGGCGGCGGTGGTCACGGTGGCCCTGGTCGTGGCCGGCGGGCGGGCCGACGAGGAGAAGGTGCCGCTCGACAAGCTCCCTATCCCGGTATCGGAGGCGGTCAAGAAGCGGTTCCCCAAGGCGGAACTGGTCGAGGCCGCGAAGGAGACGAGCAAGGACGGCGACAAGGAGAAGGTCGAGTACGAGGTAACTGTCAAGGACGGCGGCACCAAGATCGATGTGATGCTCACCCCGGACGGCAAGATCACGCTGATCGAGAAGGAGATCGCCGCGAAGGACTTGCCCAAAGCCGTTACCGAAGCCCTCGACGCCAAGTACCCGAAGGCGACCCTCAAGGTGGTCGAAGAGGTCATCAAGGTGACGGACGGGAAGGAAGCCCTCGACTTCTACGAGGTGCTGCTTGTCACCGCCGAGAAGAAGACGTTCGAGGTGAAGCTGACCGCAGAGGGCAAGATCACCGAGACGGAAGAGAAGAAAGAAGAGAAGAAGGACAACAAATGACGCGGGACTTGGTCGCGTCGTCGGGAGGTCAGGGGCATATGGGGATTCGCATTCTGGTCGTGGAGGACGAAGCCGAGATCGCGGACTTCGTCGTCCGGGGGCTGCGGGAAGAAGGCTTCACCGTCGAACACTCCCCCGAAGGCCACGACGGGTGGCACCGGCTCTCGACCGAGTCGTGGGACGTGATCCTGCTCGACTGGTGGTTGCCCGGCGTCGAGGGGCTGCAACTCCTCGAACGCTTTCGGCAGGGCGGCGGCACCACCCCGGTGCTTTTCCTTACCGCACGGGACGCAGTCTCGGATCGGGTTCGCGGCCTCGACGGCGGGGCCGACGACTACTTGTGCAAGCCCTTCGCGTTCGAGGAACTGCTCGCCCGTGTCCGGTCGCTTGCCCGCCGACCCGGCGGGCGGGCGGCGACCATCTTGAGCCATGCCGACGTGACCATCGACCTCGCCACCCAACAGGTGCAGCGGGCCGGGCGGCGTCTCGACCTGACGGCCCGAGAATACGCCTTGCTGTTGCTGTTCCTGCGGCACCCCGGCGAGGTGTTGTCCCGCACCCGCATCTACGAACAGGTATGGGACGAGCGGTACGACGGGGTGTCGAACACGCTCGAAGTCCACGTCATGGAACTCCGCAAGAAGCTCGAAGTTCACGGCCCCAGACTGATTCAGACCATCCGGGGGCGGGGCTATGTCTTTGGCACGGATGTTGGAGGATGAGGCATGGAAGTCGCTGACGGTCCACTCGCCCGGCTGGCCGGGTTTCTGCACCACCGCCTCCTCTGGCTGCTCGTCGCGGCCTACGCCCTTGCCGGGACGGCACCCGCTGCCGGGTTGTGGCTGCGGTCGGCCACGCTCGGCACCGTCGAAGTGTTCGGGCAGCCGGTGACGGCCTCGCTCCCGTCACTTCTGCTGTCGGTGCTGCTGTTCAACGCCGGGCTGGGGGTCGAGCCGGCTCGACTCCGCGAACTCCTCGGTAAGTCCGGCCTGCTGGTTGCCGGGCTGCTCGCCAACGTCGCCGTGCCACTGGCGTTCATCCTCGCCGTCTCGGCCACACTCGCCATCTGGCACAACCCGACCGAGGTGCAGTACATCCTCGTCGGCCTCGCCCTGATCGCGTCGATGCCGGTGGCGGGGTCTTCGACTGCTTGGTCGCAGAACGCCAACGGCGACCTCGCCCTGAGCCTCGGTCTGGTGGTCGGCTCGACCGTCCTCAGCCCGCTCACCACTCCCGCCGTCCTGCACGCAGTCGGATGGGTGGCCGAGGGTACGTTCGCCGACTGCCTGCACCGGCTGGCGGCGGGCGGGTGTAGTTCCTTCCTCGTCGCCTTCGTGATGATCCCTTCCGTGCTTGGAATCTTGGTGCGATGTCTGTGCGGTGGCGAACGAATCAGGAGGGGAAAGCCGGGGTTGAAGGTCGTCAACTCGGTCACTCTGCTGACGCTCTGCTACGCGAACGCAGCGGTCGCGCTGCCGAAGACGTTCGCCAACCCGGACTGGGACTTCTTGGCCGTGATGTTGGTGATCGTGACGGGCCTCTGTGTCCTCGGGTTCGCCGCCGGCCTCGTTCTTTCGGCGTGCTTTGGGGCCGACGCGGGCCGGCGGGCTTCGCTCATGTTCGGGCTGGGCATGACGAACAACGGCACCGGGCTGGTGCTGGCGACGACCGCCCTGGCCCACGTCCCCGACGTGATGTTGCCGGTCATCTTCTACAATCTTGTGCAGCACGTCGTCGCTGCCGGTTTCCAGAGGTACGCGGCCCCGGCGGAGGATGAGCCGAAGATAAATTCCGCCTCATCCTCCCATTCCGCACAAAGCTTACAGCCTGTCCATTCCGATACATGATGTGTGTCGCCGTAACGGCGGGTGGCCCGCTCACCCCCGGAGGTCATCTTGGCCCCGAAATAGAGTCGAACGGGAGAGACGACCCATGCCAAATAACGAGACGAATAACGAGACGAAAACGCGATCCGTGGCCTGCGTCGTCCTGACTCTCCTGCTCGGCCTTGCGGGATGTGGATTATCAGGCCACCCGCAAGCGCATTCAGGCCGCAATGGACGGCTACCCCGGCATGTTCTGCGACGTGCAGACGTACCTGCATGGAATCGAAGGCAAAACAACGAATCGCCCAGAAAAGAAAACATGGGCGAAGTCTAAATCAAAGGGGCGTCATGGCGACCATCTACACCGCAAAAAAACTCGGCTGGGACAAAGAACTCGAAGACTATGGCGACCGAGGTTTCGACATGCTCCCAGACGATGACGACGACGAAGATTCGGCGGGCGACGATCTGGAAGGCGAGTTGGAAATAATCGAATGGGCTGACAAAAAAGGCAAGACGTTTCTCGTCGGCGGCACGACTGCGGACGAGAAAACGATCCAAAAGAAATGATTGCCACCCGCCTCATCGACGCACGGCACCGGCTTGAAGATCGCGTCGAAGGGCGATGCGACAGGACCTCCGTCGTACTCGCCGCGGCGATGGAGCACCACGACGACGATTTGGAAGCGGCTATCGCAGGCGCGAAAAAGGTTGTCGAGAAACAGCCGACGAACCCCGTTCCGGACGATGGGCAGACGTTTGAGTCGCTTCAGGAAAACGAGTTGATGGAGGGCGGGTTCACTGGCACCATCCGCGACAAGGCCGGGGCGAAGCGGACCTACGCGGATGGCAAACAAGTCGCGAACTCCGAGAAGAAAAGCGCCGCGCCGAAGTCGTCGTCGAAGACATCCGAGACGGCAACGGATGGGAAGGCTGGCGCAGAAAAAACCGACCCAAAACAGAAGCCGGGCACGCAAGAAAAGGCCAGCCGGACGTTAGGTAAAGAGGCTATCGCCGTGTCAGACGGGCACAAAGCCTCCGACACCGAAATAGCAGAGGCACGGTCAATCGCGGGCGATAAGATAAAAAATGTCCCGGTGCCACCGAAAGAAGCCGTAATACACAACCGCAAGAGACTCGATTTGCATTCGGTGGCGGATAAAGAATGGCGGACGGCAGGGGGCACAAAAAGCGGGAAGCCGCGGCCTCAACAGCGTTCGTTCCTCGACCTTCGCCTTTCGCAGCACAAGCGAGAACCGCAGAGCAAAGAGATTTTCAAGGAATTCGGCGGCGAAAAAAAGGGGTACGTCGTCTGCCACGCAACCGGGCAAAAATTGCACTGGGCAGATAAGTCGGACAAAGAAAACAACCCGAACGGTTACGAGAAGTTTGAGAAGGGGAAAATATTCACGGCACGGCAGGGCGGCGGATACCAAAACTCCAATATCTTGCCTGAGTCTCTCGCAAGAGCGGTCGAAGGAGGTGCTGTCGGGGACTAGCTACAGCATCGTGGTCCGGCTGTTCGGCCCTGACATGGACGGGCTGCGGACGAAGGCCAAAGAGGTTGAGAAGGTGATGGCCGGGGTTGAGGGGGTGACTGACCTGAAGGTCGAGTCGCAGGTGTTGCTCCCGCAGATCGAGGTGCGGCTGCGGCCCGAGGCGGCGGAACGGTACGGGCTGACGCCCGGACACGTCCGCCGGGCGACGACGACGCTTTTGCGCGGCACGAAGGTCGGCGAGGTGTACGAGGGGCAGAAGCGGTTCGACGTGGTCGTCTGGGGCGTGCCGGCGTGCCGCGACGACGTGGCCGCGTTGCAAGCCCTCCCCATCGACACACCGGCGGGGGTGCAGGTGCGGCTGCACAAAGTCGCCGACGTGGTGGTCGTGCCGATGCCCAACGAGATCAAGCGGGAGGCCGCGTCACGCCGGCTGGACATCACCTGCAACGTCAAGGGCCGCGATCTGGGGGCGGTAGCGACTGAGGTCGAGCAGAAGGTGCGGGAGGTGAAGTTCGACGCCGGCTACCACCTGGAGTTTCTCGGCGAGGAAGCGGCCCGCCGCGAATCCAGCCAGCGGCTGTACCTTCTCGCCGGTCTGGCCCTAATGTCACGAACCGTAACTCACAACAAACGATTTCCCTTGATTTCTGAGGATTTATCGCAAATATTGTGGTAGATCAATTCCGAGTTGCGGCACTAATGGGCGTGATCCTCGTCATCTACTCCGACTTCGGGTCGTGGCGGCTGACACTGATCGTCGCCTTCACCCTGCCGTTCGCGCTGGTCGGCGGTCTGGCCGGCGTCGGCCTGAGTGGAGGGGTGGTGTCGCTCGGGTCGCTTGTCGGGTTCGTGACGGTGCTGGGGATCGCGGCCCGCAACGGCATCATGCTGGTCAGTCACTACCGCCATCTTGAGGATGAAGAGGGCGTGGCGTTCGGGCCGGGACTGGTGCAACAGGGGTCGGAGGAGCGGTTGGCCCCGATCCTGATGACGGCCTTTGCGACCGGGCTGGCCCTGCTCCCGCTCGTCCTGAGCGGTCAGAAGCCCGGCCACGAAGTGGAGTACCCGCTGGCCGTCGTCATCCTCGGCGGGTTAGTCACCTCGACGTTGTTGAACTTGTTCTTGCTGCCGCCGCTGTACCTGCGGTTCGGTCGCCGCACCGCCGCCGAGCGGGAGGTGTGACGGTGACGCTGACGAACCGGCTGACACTGTTCTTCCTCACCGCCCTCGGGTTGGTGTTGGCGGCGTTCTCGGGAACGACGTACATCCTCGCCCGGACGCACCTCATGCGGCAGGTGAACGACCGGGCCACCGCCACGCTCGACACCCTGGTCGCCGCCGCCGAGGTCGAGGATGACGGCCTGGAGTGGGAGCCGAAGGATCGCCGGATTCAGTTGCGGGGCGATGGCGAGCCGCCGATTTGGGTGGTATACGACCAGAACGGCCAGCGGCTCGACGGCTCGGACGATCCGGCCCGCCCTCTCGACGCTTTCTCGGACGCCGGCCCGGACATGGAGCAGAGTCGTGTCAACGTCACCTGGGACGGCGACCACTGGCGGGTTGTTCGGCGGACGCTGCGGCACCCGCACCCAGAGGCGGTCCAGAGCCGTGAGACGCGGAAGCGTTATCGGGTACTGGTGTTCGTAACGGCATGGCCGGTGGCCCCAGTCTACAGCCTGTTGCGGACCCTGGCGTGGTGCCTCGGCGGCGTGTCGATGGCCCTGTGGCTCTTAGCCGCTGTCGGCGGGCGGTGGGTGTGCCGCCGGGCATTGGCTCCGGTCAGCCGGATGACCGAGGCCGCGAAGGGAATCACCGCCGACGATCTGGGCGAGCGGCTGCCGGTCCCCGTCGCCCGCGACGAGTTGCACGACCTCGCAACTCGGTTTAACGAACTCCTCGCCCGGCTCCAAGACTCATTCGAGCGGCAGCGGCGGTTCACCGGGGAGGCGTCCCATCAGTTGCGAACTCCGCTGACGGCGATGCTTGGACAGATGGAGGTGGCATTGCGGCGGGAGCGTGACCCGGACGAGTACCGGCGGGTGCTGACCTCGGCGGTGGCCCAGGCCGGGCGTCTGCGGGGGATTGTGGAGTCACTCTTGTTCCTGGCCCGAGCCGACGCCGACGCTGAACTCCCCGGCTTGGAGGTCATTGACCTCGCCGCTTGTGTCCGCGATTACCTCGACGGCCATCCGCACGACCGCAGGAATGACATTCGCCTTGCGGCACCTCCAACCAGCATCTACGTCAAGGCCCAGCCGGCGATGCTCGCCCAGGTCGTCGGCAACTTGATCGACAACGCTTGCAAGTACAGTGACCCCGGCACCCCGATCACGGTTTCCGTCGCGGTTGAAGGCGGCGCAGTAACACTGGCCATTGAGGATGCCGGCCACGGCATCGAGCCGGCGGAAGTGGGTCGAATCTTTGAGCCGTTCTTTCGCTCGACGGAAGCCCGCCGCCGGGGAGTTGGAGGGTTGGGCCTCGGTCTTGCCGTGGCAGCACGGATCGTGCAGTCGTTCGGCTGGCGGTTTGAGGTATGGAGCGAACCGGGTCGAGGCAGCCGGTTCACCGTGCGATTACCAACCCCCGCCGACCAATACTCAAAACCTCCATCTAAGACAGCCTCAAACAATTTCTGAGAGTAGGAAGCTCAACCGCGATTGCCGGGTAACGTGTATGCGGCTATCGGTTGTGGGCGATCAAGCTTCGACCTTCAGCCGCTTCTGCGCCAAGGCTGCGTACTGGCCGTTGAGTTCTATGCCCAGAAATCTCCGTCCAGTGCGTGCCGCCGCCACACATGTCGAACCACTGCCTGCCATCGGATCGAGGATCAGTGCGTTCGGCAACGTGTAGTTGTCGATGATCGCCTCCAGCACGTCCACGGGCCGGGGACAGGGGTGCTGGCTGGCGAGTTTGTTGCCCAAGTGCGCCTTCCAATCCGCCGCGAAGAAGTCGAGCGGTTCCCGTCTTCCGTATGGGTACATCGGTCGCGGCCCCGGTTTCCATTTGAACACGACTGGTTCCCAGCCGTAGCTGCGACCGTCCCGCTGGCGAACCTCGTCCTTGCAGGCGGCGAAGATCCGAATGTCGTCTCCGAACCACCGCCAAAAGTGTGGGAAGTAGACGTGCGATTGCCAGCACGCCCACAAGCCTCCGGGCTTCAGTACCCGCATCGTTTCCTTGTAAATCGGCTCGAACCACGCCCAGTAAGCATCGGGGTCGTTGTTGCGTTCGCGTTTCTCGTCGTGTTCGTAGCTGATGCCCCAAGGAGGGTCGAAGATCACGGCATCGACTGACCTGCTGGCGAGCTTCGGCAGCAACTCACGGCAATCACCGCAAACGATGGTGTTCTCTTCCAGGGCAGATCCGGTCGGGAGGGCTTCATGCTCATCCATCAACCGCGCGACTCGAAGCTGCTGGAAGAACTTGTTGACCTTGCCCGTGGCGTCCATCCGCTCCTTGAAGATCCCGAAGCGTTCGGGATCTTCCTCAGCAGCGGCCACGATGGCCTCGACCTTTTCGAGAGTGACCCCGGAGACGCCGACGCAGCGGGCGATAATGTCGCGCGTCTTTCCTTTGGGGCCGTCGTCGGGCAACTTTGGCCTTACTGAGCCGTTCAGTCCCGACAGTTGACGCTTTTTTGCCTTGGCCTCGATCACGGGGCGAAGCTGTCGCGCGATGGCGGCAACTTCGGACAAGGCGAAGTCTTTTCTACATGCGTTTTCCGCGAACTCGCCTTCGACCACTTGCTCCAAGTCCACGATCCGAACCGGGATCGTCTTCCAACCCAGTTTTTTGCAGGCCGTCAGGCGACGAAAGCCGGCGATTAGCATTCGGTCGGGAGTGATAACGATGGGGTGCAAAAGACCTGGGCCGTCACGGATGCTCTCAGCCAAGGTGTCGATGTCGCCGAGTTCCTTGCGAAACCGTTTTCCCACCTTAATCGAGGAGATCGGCAGTTCAGTGATGGGAGTCAAGGGATGGCCCCACTCTCGTAAAGTTCCAGCGGCAAGCCATCCGGGTCAGCGAAGAACGTGAACCTCTTGCGGGTGAACTCGTCCACTCTGATCTTCTCGACAACGACGCCTTGGCTTTCGAGTTCCTTGACGGCTTGCTCGATGTCCGCAACCTCGAAGGCGAGGTGCGTGGAGACCGAACGTCTCAAGTGGGACTTGGCGCTGCTTCCTCGATGTCCGCAACCTCGAAGGCGAGGTGCCGCAGTCCGCACGCTTCGGGGTAACTCAATCGCTTCGGCGGGTTCGGGAACGAGAACAACTCGATCTGCGTGTTGTCCGGCAGCCGCAAGTCTAGCTTGTACGAGTCCCGCTCTTGGCGGTACACCTCTGAAACGACCTGAAGGCCAAGGATCTCTGTGTAGAAATGCTTCGATCTCAGGTAGTCAGAGCAGATGACGGCGACATGATGGGTCCGCAGAATGTTCATTCATTACCCCCGGCCTTCAGCACCTTCAGCAACGGACATCCTTCCGGTGCCGCTCCAGACAGTCTTTGGTCGTTGATTTGATTCAATAAAATAACTCTTTCGCGGCCATATCAACGTGCACATGAAGCCTCAGCCATTCCTGCTTGATGGCCTCAAGTAGATGTTTGTGAGTTCCCGGCAGTCGCCAAGGAAAATGAAGGATAATGTCCTCGACTTCTTTGATCTTCGACCAAGTATGCTTCAAGGATTCCCGGTATTTATGGACCGTTTCCGAATCACCCGGAACTGCCCGTAGTGAATCCAATGCGACCTTGATCTGAGCGAGACGTTCACCGATGTTGCGGGACTGAGGCGGAATCACCAGTTCTCGAAACCGCTCTTTGCAGCCTGCGGTCAATGCGTGCTGTTTGCGGTCAAAGCTGACCTTCTTTGAATTGCCCGTCGTGTCATAGTCATCAAAATCTGTAATCTGCCGCCAGTAAACATTCATGGTGTCTGACTCAGCGGCACAGAAGATCAGGGGGACACAGAATCTCGTCCAATACTGGATATGCCTTTCGTCTGTAGTCACAGAGAAATTGTCGCCATCCGCGAACTTGTCAGAGTGCTTGACCTGAACTTTTAGGATGTCGCCGTGGCTATGCCCCTTATCATCCAGAATCTCAACTTCGGCATCGACTCCAATGTCGATGCCGTACAAGCGACAAGGCCAGCGAAACAGTTTCAGGAACTTGAACGCAACCAGATGCTCGCCAATGTCCCCGGACGAATTGCGAATCGTGTATTCCATCTTGCTACCTCTTGTGATTCTCACGGATCGCCTTGAGCCGACGCAGCAACCTCACGATATGTCCGTTCTCGAACATCGCCGCCAGATGCCCTTCGCAGAAACGATCCGCCCGAACGTGGGTGGTGAGCAATTTCTGGATCGTGGTGGCGGCGGTTTTCTCGATCTTCTTTGGGGAGTCAACGAACTCCCGGGCCGACTGCTGCCATTCGGTCCAGTCGAACGCTGGTGTCACCCAGCCGTTATCCTAGTGTCACGAACCGTAACTGACAACTAACGATTTCCCTTGATTTCTGGGGATTTATCGCAAATATTGAGGTAGATCAATTCCGAGTTGCGGCACTAGAGCGTCTGGTGGAATTCCGCGACGACA
>Ga0335394_10004943_pt1 | contig 15137 bp, 11 predicted proteins | sample MAT03_FD_205741 | JGI IMG/M metagenome (GOLD analysis project Ga0335394, IMG submission 205741) | Freshwater microbial communities from Lake Fryxell liftoff mats and glacier meltwater in Antarctica - MAT-03 (spades assembly) (version 2) ...
TATTTAGACTTGTACTTGTAATTATATTTTACTGTTACATCTACTTTTATATTTATACTTGTAGTTACAATTATATTTTACTGTTACATCTACTTTTATATTTATACTTGTAGTTACAATTATATTTTACTGTTACATCTACTTTTATATTTATAGTTACAATTATATTTTACTGTTACATCTACTTTTATATTTATACTTGTAATTATATTTGTAGTTAAAGTTTATATTTACATGTATTTTTACATTTGTAGTTACATTTATATTTTACTGTTACATCTACTTTATATTTTGTAAGTTACAATTATATTTACACTTTTATATTTAGACTTGTAATTATATTTACTGTTACATGTACTTTTATATTTAGACTTGTAATTATATTTACTGTTACATGTACTTTTATATTTAGACTTGTAATTATATTTACTGTTACATCTACTTTTATATTTAGACTTGTAATTATATTTACTGTTACATCTACTTTTATATTTAGACTTGTAATTATATTTACTGTTACATCTACTTTATAATTACATGTACTTTTATATTTAGACTTGTAATTATATTTACATTTATATTTTATAGTTACAATTATATTTACATTTTACTATTACATGTACTTTTATATTTAGACTTGTAATTATATTTTACTGTTACATTTACTTTATATTTTGTAGTTATATTTACATTTTACTATTACATGTACTTTTATATTTAGACTTGTAATTATATTTTACTGTTACATCTACTTTATATTTTGTAGTTATATTTTACTGTTACATCTACTTTATATTTTGTAGTTACATTTTACTATTACATGTACTTTTATATTTAGACTTGTAATTATATTTTACTGTTACATATACTTTATATTTTGTAGTTATATTTTACTGTTACATCTACTTTATATTTTGTAGTTATATTTACATTTTACTATTACATGTACTTTTTATATTTATACTTGTAATTATAATTATATTTACATTTTACTTGTAATTATAATTACATTTTACTTGTAATTATATTTTACTGTTACATCTACTTTTTATATTTAGACTTGTAATTATATATTTATTATTACATCTACTTTATATTTATACTTGTAATTATATTTTACTGTTACATCTACTTTATATTTACAACTATATTTAGACTTGTAATATATATTTATTGTTACATCTACTTTATATTTATACTTGTAATTATATTTTACTGTTACATGTACTTTATATTTAGACTTTTAGTTACAATTATATTTATACTTGTAATTATATTTTACTGTTATATGTACTTTTATATTTAGACTTTTAGTTACAATTATATTTTACTGTTACATCTACTTTATATTTAGACTTTTAGTTACAATTATATTTTACTGTTACATCTACTTTATATTTAGACTTTTAGTTACAATTATATTTTACTGTTATATCTATTTTATATTTACATTTGTAGTTACACTTACTTTATATTTAGACTTGTAATTATAGTTATAATTATATTTTTACTGTTATATCTACTTTTATATTTACATTTTAGACTTGTAATTACATTTATATTTATACTTGTAATTATATTTTAATGTTATATCTACTTTTATATTTTACTGTTACACACACTTTATATTTATATTTACTGTATACATATTTAGGTATGTGTGTTATAATATATATAAATTCAATTTGATATACTTTTATATTGGAAAGAACGTCATAAATAAAGAGGATATGTTTTAATCCATAAACTCTGATCATTGAGTCTTTTAATCTCCAATAACGAAGAATACTCTGTCCTTTATATTAATCATTGCTTAATATAAAGATTATTACTTTATATTAACAGTACTACTTTATATTAATAGTATACTTTATATTAACAATATTACTTTAGATTAACAGTATTACTTTAGATTAACAATATACTTTATATTAACAATATTACTTTATATTAACAGTATTACTTTATATTAACAATATACTTTATATTAACAATATTACTTTATATTAACAGTATACTTTATATTAACAGTATACTTTATATTAACAATATTACTTTATATTAACAATATTGCTTTATATTAACAGTATACTTTACATTATTAAAATATTATGTTTTTGATGTCTTAATTAATATGTTTCAATCCATAAACTCTTTGATCAGACAGTGAGTCTTGAGTCTCGAGGGATACGAGCCCTTCATATCCTACGGGATATGGGAGGACTCGAGACTGAAACATGTTCTTTCCATATATGGTTTTATCATATATGGATAAGAACATATATAAATTGTTTTTTTTATGTGATATTATTAAATTATAAACTATGATAAGGTACTATTCTACTTTATTGAAGAATAATAACAACAATGGATTGTTAGATAATTATAGTGAATATAATCTACAAAATAAAATTTTAATAGCGAGAGAAACTATAAATGGTTTTGAATATACAGTTTTTAATACAGTTGCAGCTTTAGCGGATTATTATATTAAACAAGAAAAACATTATTTTCATGAAACAATACTATCATTTCGTCAAAAAATGAGGTTTGACATTGATATAGATTTAAATCGTCATAATATATCATTAGAGAAAAGTTGGGAAATTGTAGAGTCTGTTATTGATTCTCTTATTAAAGTATTACATTTAAGCATTAATGATGTTGTTATATGTCATAGTATGGGAGACGATAATAATAGAGAAAAAATATCATATCATATTATTACGCGATATGTTTGTTTGGAAGATCATAGGGAAGCACGTTATACTTATGATCAATGTTTAAAGTTAATACCTTCTGAATATCATATATTTATTGATAATGTTTATAAAAAAAGATGTAATTTTAGAATGTTATATAGTTACAAGAGGATTAGTGAGGAAAGAGTTAAGAGAATAATAAAGACATTTACTTATAGAGATGAGAAAGTATTATATAAGTATAGTGAAAATCCTGAAAACGAATTTCATAAGATTATTATGGAATTACAGGATACTTTGATTACTTTTACTATAGAGTGTAGAGTTGTAAGTCGTTGTGTTTTTGATGAAACTCCAAAAGAAGTTGCTGAAATATCTGATATAGTTGTAAGTTCTATTGTTAATTATTTATCGAAAAAAATAGATATGTCTTCTTTTATTTTTGATAAATATCATCAAGGTTTTATATTGTATAAGAGAATAGCTCCTAGTTATTGTACAATTTGTTACACAACGCATGATAATATATCACCTTATGTTTATATTTTAGAGGATAGAGTTTATTTAAATTGCAGAAGACATAAGTCTTCTTTGTATGTAGGTAAATTACAGTATGCTGATTATGATATTATTTTATCAAGTAGAATAACAGATTTTTCTATTCCACCAATTGATGAGTGGAGTAAAAACAATAAATTTACAAGAAAATATATTATAGACAAATCTTTAGAAGAACTATCTTTTGAAAATTTGTTGGGTGTAAATAAAAAAGGATGTCATACTCAGATAGTTCCTCAGAATCCTCAGATAGTTCCTCAGAATTCTCAGATAGTTCCTCAGAATCATATTCAGGAGAAAAGAATTACAGTAGATCTTCCTCATTATCTTCAAGCGATAAGAGCACAAAAACAGACTTAAAAATAATACCAATTAATTTTGATAGACCATATAATTCTGATTCATATCCTAAATCAAAATCTTTGGAAAAAAAGTCATTAGACAAAAAATCGTTTATAAGCTATAAGTTTAATCAAAGAAAAAATAAATAGAGTCTCGAGTCTCGAGGCTCCCTATGGGAGACGATCGCAACGCTCTGGGAGACGATCGCAACGCTCAGGGAGACGATCTTACAATCTCCACAAGATATGGGAGGATACCATATGTACTCTAGGGATTGAAACATATACGGTCTTATCGTTGAGTCTCGAGTATGGAGGATTGAATCGTTGCGCTTATAAGACCATATATGGAAAGAACATATGGAAGACTCAATGATAAGACTGCATATGGATAAGAACATATATGGATAAGAACATATATGGATAAGAACATATGGATTGAAACAATTATACTGAAGGTATGATAAAAGGAATTTTTTTAGTATAAAAATGAATAATCCTGATTTAGATTGTATGACTATTAAGGAACTTAAAAAATTTGCGCAAGGATTAGATATTGCAATACATTATAGTATTAATACTAAAGATAAAATACTACAGAGAATACGTAACTCTACAAAATATATGTCTATTTATGAAAATAATGCTATTGAAGAAGAAAATATACCTAATTTGTCTTTAGAAATTAATACTAACTTAATTAAAACAAATGAATATGTTTGTATTGCTGAAAAAGGTGATATTGTATATAAAGATATAGAAAATGGTGATTTATTAACTAAATTTGATAATCATAAGAAAACTATATCAAAATATTTTTTAGTTTATTATTATACTAATTTATTTAACTGGGATTTTTATACATATCATCAGTATCCAGGCTATATTTTTGGCTATTGTGAATCAAAAGGTTTATGCTTTTGGGATTTATGTAAATATCTTGATATTGACCTGAATAACTGTTCTAAATATCAAAATAGAAAAAGTATGATAGATAAGTATTCAGGATTTGTTAGAGATATGTTGTTGAAGGTTTGTGGTGTAGAGAGTATACGTGAATTGTATATTACAGAAATAACTAATCAGGAAAAAATTCTTGATGATATCGCTAAGAGCATACAATCAAATGTAGATATCAAAAATATGATAGAATTGAAAATAGGAAAAACCTTATTTAGTACAGATCAAGATGAAATGGTAAAAGAATTAATTAATATTTTAACACAAATGAATTAATTAATTAAAAGTCTTCAAAGAGCGCAGCTTAGAGTTTATGAATTAAATTAATATGATCACTATAGTAAATGTTCTTATTCATATGGAAAGAACATATAGGTCTGATCTCTCGTGATTGAAACAAATAATATGTTGAATAATTTATGTAGGAAATGAAAAAATATGGCTATGTTATTATGCATATACTGTCTTATAAGCGTATGGATACCAAAGTATCCTGCCATCTGGGAGACTCAAGACTCAATGATAAGGCGGTATATTGGAAAGAACATGTTTCATTCCATAAATATCTGATCAGAGAGTGAGTCTTCCATACGGGAGGATATCATATGTTCGCTAGGGATTGAAACCTATGATAATTCTTTTTATAATTTTAATAACAACACAACATATGCTAATATTTTTCTATAAAAATGTTTATAATTTTTTATATTTAAAGAAATTATAATTATAATTTTTAATAAACTATATAAAAAGAAATGTATCGTAAATTATATGTTCATGAAAAATTAAAAAATAGGGAGAGAAAGATATCTGTTTTACTTAATCTTTATAAAATGGAAACTTATGCCATAATAAACTATGATAACAAAAGAATGCCTTTGACAGTTCAAGTAAGGGCTAGTACATGGGACGAAGCGTATAATAAATTACAAAATTTCCAAAAATTAGAATTTACTAAAAATTACCTATATTATCAATTGGATTCTCAATTTTTTTCAGTTAATAAATATGATTTGATGAATTATTTTAATTATAATATGTCTTATGATATAGTATATAATGAAGAACGTTTAAAAATGGAGAAAATTAATATACATATTCCAAAAGGAATAAAATTAAATAATATACATTTATTGCAAAATGCAATTAAAGCGAATGAGGTATTAAATAGGCTTGAATGGACAGTTTGGAGAATAGAAGAACTTCCCTTACATAGTTATTTAACAGCTTCTCTTTTAAGTAGTTTGGATTATTTGGATTATATTAATTATTTAAGTGCTCATCAGGATTTACAAGACTTAAATGTAAAAATAATTGATAAATATTTAGAATTACATAGTATAGTTAAGAATCAATTATTATATCAATAACATTTTTTATTTATATAAATAAAATGGTCTCAGTCGGAGCCATTGTAGCTGGAGTAATTGCTGTTATCATACTTATCATTGCTATACTTATATTTGGCTTTTTAGGAACAAAAAAGAAGGGAGGAAAAACTAAAGGTGGAACCACATGTGGTCCTAGGACAGGATCAATACCTATATGTCCAGATGAAACAAGTAATTTTAATAATACTAGTGCATGCTATGAAAAATGTTCTAGTATCGATAATGTTTTTAGAAATTATGTTAAATTTAGTGATTTCCCAGAATTTGGATTAGATTTAGGAACTGATAGTGGAATACCAGCACCCGCACCGTTTAGGTGTGTTGTGCCATGTCCTTCAGGATGCACAAATACAGGACAAGTTACATGCGATTGCCCAGCAAATACTAGTACATGTAGTAATCTTTGTTTATGTAATGGAAATGGATTCAAACAATGTCCTGAAGGTAGTACTTTATGTAATTCACCTGAATGCATTACAGCACCTGGTTCATGTTTACCTAATACATGCTCAGATAATTTTGGAGGTATTCAAACAGCTGTTTGTACATGTGAAGTACAACCAGTACCTTCTATTCAAACATGTTCAGATTTAACTTTTACTTGTAATGCACCTCAATGCATATGTGTTCCTATATTCACACCTGAAGGAGGAGTAATTGTTACTGGATCTGATTTTCTTAATGGGTGTCCTACAGGATTTTGGAAAGTTAACTCAAGTACTTGTACTAATACTCAAAATAGGTGCGGGTTTTTATCTTTTCCATGTAATCCTGGAGATGGTTGTACGTGTAGTTTTGGTTTAACTACTGGAACGACAATAACATCATGTTTTTTATTTGGAGCAAATCCTTGTCCTGAAGGATTTACTAAATCAGCTGCGTGTTCATGTCAAAGTGCTGGAAATCTTACGAATTGTGACGATTTTGGACCTGTACCTTTCAGTAATAATTGTCCTAATGGATGCGAATTACAAAATTCTGGGGATCCCAGTGTTAGTGTATGTCTTACTAACTGTGCTGCTGAATTTAGTAGAATTGAAATTTCAGGAATTTTAAGTAATTTATGTTATCCAAATTGTGATGAAAATTATTTTAATCGTCTTTTAGGAACGTGTGGAAGAAAAAGTAATGTTGGTGAAACACAAGGTCCTGATGTTGGTACATTTATAATTGGTGCAACTGCAGCAACTAAATGTCCACCTCTAGATAATCCTACTAAAACAGAATTCGTTGCAAGTGTTAGTTTATGTTTTACACCTTGCAATCAAGTAGGAACCTGTAACGATACTGCATTCGGTGATCCAGAACTTCCTTCTATTTGTCTTAACGGAGATCCTGCAATTGTTACACAAACTATGTTATAATATGTTATTATTATTGAGTTTGTGTAACAACACAGTATATGGATAAGAACATATCATAAGCGCACGTGTATCAGAATATTCTTTTCTACGGGAGACTCGAGATGGAATCTGTGAGCTCTTTTATTATATGTACAACTAAATAAAATATATATAAAATGAGTAGTTTAACGTTTATACGAACAGAATTACAAAAAGTAAAAGAAACATTAGTTAGAGAAAAAAAAGATTTTGAGAACTTAACCAATAAAATTAATTTAAAGAGACTCTATATTAATAAATTGCGTAAAAGAGAAAAGAAACTATTATATGATTTAATAAAGTTATGTACAAATAACTAATTTTTTAAGTATTATAATAGTATACAATTTTTTTTCCCATAAGTCTTTGAAGTAGACTTATTTTTATTTCGAGTGGTTGTATTTTGAATAACTGCTCTTACAGCTTCTTCAAATACATTATTCAATCCATATTGTGTTAACGCCGACACTTCAAGATATTTTATTGCTCTAATATTTTTTGTCATTTCTGTTCCTTGTTCTGTATTAATAGGTATTTGCCTTTTTGATTCTAGTTTAATAATAATTTCTTTATTATTACGCAAATCTAGTTTTGTACCGACTAGAATAATAGGAGTATGGGGGCAATGATGAAATACTTCAGGATACCATTTTTGACGAACATTTTCAAATGATGAAGGATTAACAATAGAGAAACAAATGATAAAAACATCAGTTTGAAAATATGATAAAGGTCTTAATCTATCATAATCCTCTTGTCCGGCAGTATCCCATAAATTAAGATTTATGAATTGATCATTAACAGTAATATTAGTAGCATAGTTATCAAATACAGTAGGTATATATTCATGTGGGAAAGTATTAGTAGTATATGAAAGTAGTAAACATGTTTTACCAACGAAACCATCCCCCACTAACACACACTTAACAGCTTTCATTTTATTAGAATAAAAATTATATTAGCTTATAAGAAATGTTTCAATCCCTTTATCTGCGTTATCGTCTGAGACTCAAGATTAAATGATAAGACTGTATATGTTTTTTATAATCGAACGGATACCTGAACAATGCGGTAGCTTTGGGAGCAAACCCTTCCGTAGCTCAATCTGCAATTGAAAAATCTCTATTTACTATAGGAAGTTGGACCAAATATACTCAAAGAAATGAACTCATTAATTTTATTAACGAAAACATAATTAAAAATGTGTTTGTGTTGAGTGGTGATATTCATTCCGGTGCAATCTACTACCAAAGTGGTATCATAGAAATAAACTGTGGGTCTGCTGGAAGTGCGGATTCATTGCGTGTAGTATTTTTCCCTAAAAGAAACGAATGTTCCCCTGATACTTGTGATAAGAATATTTCTAACCCTTATTTAGTTAATTTATTAACGGAAAGAAACTATGCTGAAATTACAATCGATGAATGTAAAAGAGTGCTTAAGGTAAAACATATGAATGCCGGAAATAAATTGTCTTCATTGTGTCTTAAGTTAAAATAAATATAATCCATTTATTACTCTATATAGAGTAATATTTTTACAGTATTATTTATAGTATTTATTTTATCTTATAAAATACATAATATAAAATGAACAAATGTTGTACAAGTTTTTTTGTAGGTAATATAATTACAAATACTACTTTATCGACAGTTGGTAGTGGTAATTCTCTTGTTAACGATGGAAGCGGACCTGACTTAAAAATTAAAAGTATAGTAGCAGGTGATGGTATTAATATAATTAATACTAAAGAAACTATAACAATAAATAGTACATCTGAAGAAGTAATTTTAGAAAGTGTAGGTAACGGTAATTCTCTTGTTAATGATGGAAGCAGTCCTGACTTAAAAATTAAAAGCCTAATAGCAGGTGATGGAATTCTTATAGATACTAACAATGAAAGTATAATTATTAGTAGTACTTCTTTAGATATAACTTTGGAAAGTATAGGTATAGGCAATTCTCTTGTTAATGACGGTATTGGACCTGATTTAAAAATTAAAAGTATAGTAGCAGGTAACGGTATTAATATAACCAATAATAATGAAACTATAACATTAAATAGTACATCTTCAGAGGTAACTTTAGAAAGTATAGGTACAGGTAATTCTCTTGTTAATGACGGTATTGGACCTAATTTGAAAGTTAAAAGTCTAATATCTGGTTCCGGTATTTTTATAGATAGTACTGATGATGAAAATACAATTAGTATTGATTTTTCTCAAGTAACACTTTCAGGTGTTGGTACAGATGGAGAATCTTTGGTAGTAAATGGTATAGGTCCTAATTTATCTGTAAAAAATATATACTCGGATGATAGTATTAGTGTTTCCTCTTTTAATAATAATATAGAGCTAAAAAATAATACAATACTATCTTCTAATAATGTTGATATAAATTCTAATTTGGTAATTAATGGTAATCCTTCTAATTATATAATTAAGGGTTTAAAGGCTGGTAATAATATTATTATAACCGATGATAATAATGATCTTCTTATTTCATCAAATGTATCACTATTTCAAGCACAATATCTTTATGTGGACTCTTTATTAGGTGATGATTCTACAGCAGAGTATAATAATCCAGGTAAAGCCTTTAAAACTATATCTCAGGCTGTGATAGCTTCGAGTCAATTAAATTTTATGACTTTACGACCTTATAATGAGGATTATGTTATTTATGTAAGATGTGGTGAATATAATGTAAATTCATCTTTACCTTTTGTGCCTTTTGCTTCGAATACAGGAACGTATAATTTATATTTTGATTCTGGTAGTGTTGTTAAATCCAATACTGTACTTTTTCAAAATGGCGGTGGGGGTCAAAAATTTAATTTAAATTTAAATATTACAGGAAACGGTAGATTTGTAGGATTATCTTCACTTTCAAGAATTTTAAATATTGACAGTACTTCAGGATCAAATATCTATATAGAATGTGAACTTATGGAAACGTTAAATAATTGTTGTATACGATTAGATGGGCAATCTCAAATACAAATAAAAGTTAAAAAATATATAACTAGAAAGGGATCTTTAAATTTATTAAGAGCAGATAATCCTTATGAAGATGATGATTTATTAGGAGATGTTGATAATACAAGAATTACACTTACATCAGATCCTTTATCTGATCAGTCAAATGCTACAATAGTATTAAGAAATAGTAATAATAGTGATAGACATCTTATTGAATCAAATGTGATAGAGAATACGAGTGGTCCTTGTATTTTAATGAGTAGAGCTTCTGGTTCTGATTTATGGACGATTAAAGCTGAAAAAATCATATCTTTTTCACCAATAGCTATTTATGCAAAAGATGGATCATCTTTTAGAAAATTAGTAGTTCAAGCAGATACTATTATATCTAGTACTAATAATTTAATTAGTCCACCTACAGTAATTTATAATTCTACTATTTTGTCAACAGGTCCTTCTGTAGATATTGTATGTTTATCATTAATTAATAGAACAACATTACAGCAAAATTCGTCTTGTGTATATGCTACAGGAACTTCATCTATAAGAGTCAATTGTCAAAGGGCAGAAATGATTACGAGCAATCCTTCATCTTTCCCAAGATCAATATTTTATCTTGATAATTCTATTTGTAATGCTTCTATTACCGAGATTAATACATTTAATTTACTATATTCTAATATATCCAATTTTTCATTAACTATTGATGTTATTAATATGAATAATAGTAGAGAAGCACTAAATTTAAATTATACTGTAGGTAGTCCATCATCGTCTTCTATAACTATGTCTATAGAAAGGTGTAGAGGTAATTTATTTAATTTGATACAATCCTCTATACATCAAAGTATCATTAATATTAATATTAATAGTTATATTATGGATATTGCTTCAAATAATACTATAGATCAGAATAATACTATTATAAATTTATTTATCAATACTTTGCAAAGAAATAATTCTGGAACTAGTTTAATGACTTTGAATAATATTAATAATTTTAATTTAAGTATTAATAATTGTATATTATTTAATTTATTAAATAATATAAATGTTGATTTTATAATTAATAACTCAAATCTAAATTGTTCTTTTAATATACTACGTATTCTTCAAACTATACAAACTCAAAATTATAATTTTATTAATAATAATGGAAATCTTAATATTAATTGTGATAATATTTTTATTTTATCTAACAATTTTAGATTTATTAGAGTATCAACTAACAAAGAAAATAATATTGTTTGTTTTTTGAAATTTGTTTCAATTGAAAATAATACGCAATCAGGTTCTTTATTATTTATACCGTATACAGTTAATATTATTCATAATGTAGATTTTAATATTAATAAATTAGTGCAAAAAGGTAGTTCAGGCTCATTACTACAAATTAATAATCCAAATTTAAGTTTTATAAAATTATGTCTCGATATTAATAGTCAAAATATTCCTATTGATCTTAATATTACTAATTATAATAATCAACCGTTAGTTATAAAAAATACAACATTGGTAACAAGTGCACTTAATTGTATTACATCAAATACAGTCAATACTTTATTACTTATTTATGGATATTTATTATCAAATAAATCAACAATAAATATAAATACTGCAGTTCTTCCAAATAGTAATCAAGTAATTGTAATTACATCTAATCCATCTATAGTATAATATCCCATTGGGATATGGAATCTGTGCGCTCGGGATTCAAACATATAATATTATTTGTTTAAATTAAAATGGATTCTATTGATGATTATATATTGGTTCATATTTTTAAAAATATAAATTATATTAAAGATATTTTTGTTATTAGAATTGTAAATAAAAGGTTTAATGCTTGTCTTAGAGAAAGTGTGTTATATATTAGAGGATTTTATGAATTAAATATTTATTTTAGTAATTTATTTCCAAAATGTAATACAGTAAAATCTAATATTAATATTTTTGATACTGATAAAATTAATAATCTTATAACTTCAAGTGAATTAAAGTATTTGTATTTAAAAATAAATAGTGGAAAAAAAATTAGTAAATTTTTTTTATTTTTTAATATAAAAGCAAAAAATAAAATAAATAACGAAGAATGGCTTAAAGCTATTGAGGTATTAAAGATTATGAATAATTATAACAAAGAATGTAAAATTATTTTTAACAATAAATTAGCTTCTTATATTAAATATAGAAATAATATATTAACTATATATAAACCATATGACTATAATGATTACAAATCAATAAATGTAAAAAGAATATTTTATATATATAATGAATATGATTTTTTATTGTATAAAAAATTTTCTAATAAAATTTTAGGTTTTTATTTATTTTTAGGTCCAATTATTTTAGATTATTTTAATAATTATGAAACAGATAATGGAAATAATTATTATAGAATGGCGTTTCATATGATAAGAAGAGGCTTAAAAGAAATATGTCTTCATCATAATTTACCTTATGATATAAATATAATAAAGACTAATTTACTAAAACTAAAAGGACAAGAGTTAAATTTATTTGATCTTAAGTCTAATATATCTGTTTGTAACGAAATATTAAAAATATTTCCTGATATTAAAATTATAGGAGTTGATTTTAAAAATGAAAAAATAAATGATATAAATGATTTTTTTCAAAAAACATCAAAATTAGTCAAAGTAATTGTTTATGCTGATCAAAATATAATAAAAAAATTAAATCAAATAAAAATTAATAGTAATATTATGTTAATAGGATATAACTTAAGTTATGAAAAGTATTTAAAGTTATATAAAAAAATAATAAAATTATTATAAAATCTATTAAAATGAATAGTAACATAGTTTCAATTTATCTCTTTATTTAACTAATAGAGAAAAAATAACTCTCAATGCAATCAATGATTATAAATTTCAATTAAAGAAGTATAATAATAAAAGTCAACAATATTTACAAGATGACCTTATTGATATCAATAATATTAGCATTAAAGGTATCCTGGATATATCAAAAATAGGTCATTGGGGTAATATTCTAAAAATTTTAATGCTTTATTGGTAGGTGCTGCAGAAGGTGGTCTATTTTTCTAGAGCTCTAGAAAAAGAACTAAAGTATGCAGAAAGTAAAAGAGATAAAAATTGGAATGATTCTCTTAAAGGTGCATCTTATGGTGGTCATTTGGATATTGTTAAGTCTTATTCTGCTTAGCAGAATATAGACTTGGTCTATTTTTCTAGAGCTCTAGAAAAAAGAACTAAAGTATGCCGAAAGTAAAGGAGCTAACAATTGGAATTATGCTCTAATAAAAGCTTTTGAAGGTGGTCATTTGGATATTGTTAAGTCTTATTCTGCTTAGCAGAATATAGACTTGGTCTATTTTTCTAGAGCTCTAGAAAAAAGAACTAAAGTATGCCGAACGTAAAGGAGCTAATTAATGATTGGAACTATAAATTTAAACTATAAGTTTAAATTTAAAAGTAGATGTAATAGTAAATATAATTGTAACTATAGCTCAGCGCTATAGAAAAAAATCCTATTAAAATGAATAGTAACATAGTTTCAATTTTATCTCTTTATTTAACTAATAGAGAAAAAACAACTCTCAATGCAATCAATGATTATAAATTTCAATTAAAGAAGTATAATAATAAAAGTCAACAATATTTACAAGATGACCTTATTGATATCAATAATATTAGATTTCAAGGTATCCGGGATATATCTTTAATAGGTCATTGGGAGAATATTCTAAAAATAAAATTAAATAAAGAAAATATTAATGCTGTATTTTTAGGTGCCTCAGAAGGTGGTCATTTGGATATTGTTAAGTATGCCGAAAGTAAAGGAGAATTATTAAGTCTCTATTTAGATTGGAATGAGGCTCTCAAATATGCATCTAAAGGTGGTCATTTGGATATTGTTAAGTATATAGAAAGTAAAGGAAATAATGATTGGAATTATGCTCTCGTAGGTGCATCTAAAGGTGGTCATTTGAATATTGTTAAGTATGCAGAAAGTAAAGGAGCTAACATTTGGAATTTTGCTCTCGATGGTGCATCTAAAGGTGGTCATTTGAATATTGTTAAGTATGCCGAAAGTAAAGGAGCTAACAATTGGGATTGGGCTCTTTCAAGTGCATCTTCTGGTGGTCATTTGGATATTGTTAAGTATGCCGAAAGTAAAGGAGCTAACAATTGGGATTGGGCTCTTATGAGAGCATCTGGAGGTGGTTATTTGGATATTGTTAAGTATGCCGAAAGTAAAGGAGCTAATAATTGGAATTGGGCTCTCGAGAGTGCATCTGAAGGTGGTTATTTGGATATTGTTAAGTATGCAGAAAGTAAAGGAGCTAACAATTGGAATGAGGCTCTCAAATATGCATCTAAAGGTGGTCATTTGGATATTGTTAAGTATGCCGTAAGTCAAGGAGTTAATGAGTGGAATGATGCTCTCAAATATGCATCTAAAGGTGGTCATTTGGATATTGTTAAGTAGGTCGAAAGTAAAGGAGCTAATGATTGGAATTGGGCTCTTTCAAGTGCATCTTCTGGTGGTCATTTGGATATTGTTAAGTATGCCGAAAGTAAAGGAGCTAATGATTGGAATTGGGCTCTTATGAGAGCATCTGGAGGTGGTTATTTGGATATTGTTAAGTATGCCGAAAGTAAAGGAGCTAACAATTGGAATGAGGCTCTTTCTGAAGCATCTTTTGGTGGTCATTTGGATATTGTTAAGTATGTAGAAAGTAAATGAGCTAATTATGATTTTTAACATAGTTTCAATTTTATCTCTTTATTTAACTAATAGAGAAATAAACAACTCTCTTTCTCAAGCATCA
>Ga0335394_10004951_pt1 | contig 15126 bp, 9 predicted proteins | sample MAT03_FD_205741 | JGI IMG/M metagenome (GOLD analysis project Ga0335394, IMG submission 205741) | Freshwater microbial communities from Lake Fryxell liftoff mats and glacier meltwater in Antarctica - MAT-03 (spades assembly) (version 2) ...
ATAATCACCGTCGAGTTGGATTGCGCCTCCGCCCGAATCAGGCTAAAAAGGGCACAACTAAAAACCAGAAAACGTTTCATTTTTTTCAATTTTCAAGACGTTAGTTTGATTTGACCATTTTTTTAACTTCCCATAAGCGGCTTCCAGCTTGCATTTTCACTAAGAACATGCCCGGCGGAAAGCCATGCAGTTCGATGCGGGTGCCGATGGCGGCAGCGGGCAATTGCATTTCCAAAAACCGGCGGCCCGCGAGGTCAGTCAGCAGTAGGGTGCCGCCTGAAAGCGGGAGCGGAGCGCCCCAGTCTAAGAAAATTTCCTCCGATGCCGGGTTGGGCCAAAGGCGGATTTTACCTCTCGTAGACACCTGCTGTTCTGTTGAAACGACTATCTTTTCCACCAATGTTTTTGCCATGTTCGTCACCACGGGCGGGTTGAAGTCGAAGTAAATCCCCGCCGAGTTTTTGATGAGGGTTTCGGCTGGCAGATTTGCTACCGGGTAAATGGCAAACTGTAGCAAACCGTGGCTGCCCGGCTCGTTCACGCTGGAATCGGGCAACAGGACGTTTCTAAAAGAAAACACCGCCGTGCGGGTCGCCGAATCAAACGTGACCGAGTAGGGATGGCTGGCGATGAGAGGTCTGAAAGTGGCAAAATCTAATTCGGGGGCGAGTTGGTCGCGTACCGTGACGTTGAAAGCCGTGTCGGTGCCGGTGTTTTGAAAGCGAACGGTATAAACTAATTCGGAAGCCGCAGCCTCGTAATTTTCCGGCAGGGAAGCCCGGTTGACGAGCTTATCGTTGGGGTCGTAAGCACAGTTGACGGGTGAAAATAAAAACACAGAATCCGCCTGGGTTTCGGGGCTGCCTGCGGCGTCGAGTGCGCGGGTAATGCCGAGCAGCCGGAGGGTGTCGCCGAGGTGTTCGGGGCCCGCTATTTTCAAAAGCAGTTGAATATCGAATGTGGCACCCGGCAGCAAGGTGTCGGGAGGTTGCCAGGTCAGCAGACCGGGCGCGATGGCGTCGGGCGGCGGCGAGGCGCTGATGAACATAACGAGCGAATCAGGGATCTGCAGCTCAAAAACCCCCGACGCCAGCGCGCATCCTTCGTTTTGAACGGAAACAAAGCCCGGCACTTCAAAGCCGCAGCGCGTGGGAGCGGTGGCGATTTGGGCAGCAAGTTTTTTAGCAGTCCCATTGAGTTTTAAGCCAAAATCAAGGGTGCTGACTGTGCTTATTCCATCAAAAAAAAGGTGGTAGGCTGCCGAGTCGGTACTCAAAACCCAACAGGAATCGGGCAGTATGGACAGGGCGTAATGACCTGAATCGGCGTAAATCCGGAAGCTGCCGTCGGCATCGGTGAAGGTCAGTTTCCCGGCAGGTGCGAGGTGAAGGATTTGATTTTGAAAAGGCGGCTCGCCGGGGTCACGCAGTTTATTTTCATTTTTGTCCCAAAAACAGAAGCCGGTGAGATAGGATTCGGAAGCTACGTTTTCGAGCCAGCCGATGATTTGGGTGCTTGCAAAAAGCAAATCCAGGTCTTTGTCGCCGTCTAAGTCAAAATTCATTGCGTCTGCCACATAGGGGCCGGTAAAAGGCAATGAACCAGCAGAAAAAGCACCTGTCCCATCGTTTTTTTGTATCAAAATATGATAAAACCCATCTACCATGATGTCCACATCGCCATCGCCGTCATAGTCAGCCATGTTGATGGATGGTAAATTAAGCTGAAAATCGGTTGATTGGTAAATCATTCTAATTGCATCGAAAGTGCCATCAGCCAATGCCGGAAACCATCCAATGGAACTGTCCATTGCCACGACTACATCCAGCCGTCCAGATCCGTCCAGATCCGTCCACCAGCATTTGCGGGTCAGTGAAGGCGTCGCCAAAACCTGAAGTTCCGAAAAATTTGCTGCTCCGTCGTTTTGAAGAATAGACACGCTAAAGTTGCAGGTAAAGGCAACGTCAAGGTCAGCGTCGCCATCCATGTCAACCGCCGCCGGGAAGCCGCCGACCCATGGATTCAGCATGACTGGGGTCGCTAAGTTGCCATTGCCGATGTTTTCACAGAATTGCAGTGGCGAGCCACCAATGATGTCTGTGTCGCCATCGCTGTCAAAATCGAAAAGCAAAAAAGGCGCAGACCCGTTAATTGGCAATTGGAGCGGATTCGCGTAAAAACCAAAACCGAGGTTTCGCAACAGAATGCCGCCTTGAACAAAAATATCTAAGTCTGCATCGCCATCCGCATCTGCAAAATGGAAGGAAGTGGTATTAACCGGCAATCCCGTGATGGTCTGCCGGGATCCGAACTGCCCACCGCCTTCGTTGGAAAACCAATACAACTTATCGGAAGCCGCCACGATGTCCAGGTCGCCGTCGCCATCGAAATCAAAAGCTTTGATAGAGAAAGCGCCGACAATGTCCGGCACGATGATATCAGTGACCACTTCACCGTTCGGGTTGATGTTCATCTGTGCCACGTAGCTGCTACCGGGAATCAACGCTTCCTCCCGACCGTCGCCGTTTAAATCCACGCCAGGCGGGAGCAGGTACAAATTAGATGGGATGTACAGGTTGTTGAGGGTGAAATCATCGTGAATAGTGAAACTGCCTGTGCCCTCGTTTTCCCACCATCCGGTGGAATTGAACATAATGTCGGTGTCGCCGTCGCCGTCGTAATCGCCCGTAAACAGGCGGTCGTACAGGTCGAGCGTCATCGGGAATTCTTCTGCCACAAAAGTGGCGGAAAATGGGGTGGAGGTGTTTCGGTACAGGATGGGTTTATTGTTCGAATAATAGCCATAAGCGAGCAGATCCCGATCCCCGTCGCCGTCCACGTCGGTGATGCCGAAGAGGTAGGCCGCATCGGCAGGCAAGGGTTTAGCATCGAAATAGCCGGGGCCATAGTTAAGATACCAGGTTATTTTATTGGGCACCAGCACATCGGGCAGCCCATCGTTGTTCAAGTCCGCGATGACGATTTGAAAGAACAACCCGCTGTGTTCACCCAGGAGATAGGGGTCTGAGAAGTTACCTTGCCCGTCATTTTTCACCCATCGAATTTGGGTGGAAGCAAAGAGAGATTGACCCAGCACCAAATCCTGGTCGCCGTCCATATCCACGTCAGTCGCTTGAAAGGTACCCACCGGAATGCCGTCGAAATATTCCACCGGGTGCTTAACAAAATCCCCCTGACCGTCGCCGGCGTACCAGATGATTTTTCCAGTGTTGGTTATATCTGCCACGCCCATGTCTAAGAAGCCGTCCCCGTTCAAATCGGCGATGGTGATTTCGCTCACTTGAAACTCGAATTCGAGCGAATCCGAGGGGTTGATGAGAAAATGCCCCTGCCCATCGTTCAAATACCATAACGCCATCTGGGAGTTGTAGCCTCCGATACCTGCCAGGTCAGGATGTCCGTCGGTGTTAATGTCGGCGGATTGGATGCCTTGAAACCCGGTCTTGCTGCCTGCGATGATTTTTTCGGGGAGAAATTGACCAAAAATGTTGGATGACGTGAGCAACGTGAAAGCAGTGAAGAAAAATGACAAGCTGTATTTCATAATTGGAATAGATTGGTTCAGCATCAGGCCCAAAGGCATACATCAGGGTAACATCCTTATGAACCGCATATTTTGGATTTTTGCCCCTTTTCTTTATTTTAAAGAACTCGTCAGCCCTTGCTTCATCGGAATAAATATTGTTGAAATAACTTTCGAATACAAAAAAAACCGCACTGCTACACCCGGAACCGCACTTGCTCATACGGCTTTGATTGATGGCTTTGGTTTTTTAAAGATGCCTTCGATCGTCCGGTGTGTTCAAATATGCGACATCCCGAAATGCAGATGCGCGTCTAAGTGCGATTCGGTAAGGAATAGATGATATTCGGTAAAAAGGCAGGAGTGTCAAGCCTGCTACCGGGTATTTGACTACTAAGGGTAGGATTGTTGTGGATGGAAAGGGTGTCCTCTGTATAAGCTCAATGCGGTGCCTCCAACTAACTATTTTATCAATGGTTTCTATTCCATAGAAACGTGTAATTTCTTCTTTTTCAATATCATTACCCCGTTCAAACACTCTTTTAACAGCAGCATTTTTTTGCTTTTGCCAATTCACACCTTCTATTTTGGTATCCCAGAATAAAACAGGTCTCAGTTTGGCCAAATCAGGATATTCCGTGTTTTGTTTTTGTTTCTCCTGTTCAATATCATAATATACCTGCAGAGCCATAAAATAGCCTTCCTCAAGTCCAAGCGCTTTTTCGATTTTTAAAGCAAGCGCAGTATTCATATCCCGCTTACCTTTGGTAATGGTGCCCAATGTTTGTGGAAACTCTTGCAGAGAAAGCGCAAACTGGTAAGTTATTTACGACACGCTTCTTAACTGAATTAATAAGGGTCGCTTTCTCCGGGCAAGGCATTTTGATTCTAACCGAGGCGGGGGTTCCCGACCTTAGGAACGCCGAAATAATAACTTCCCGATTTGGGCGGTGGCTTTTCCCACCGGACTTCGTTGCTTTGTCGGTCACGTAGCTTTGGCTACGCTCCCTTCTTGCGCCTTGTCCGCTGGAAAAATCCCCACGCCGAAAACGCGAACTTATTATTGCGATGTTCCTTAGCCATAGCTAAGGGAGGCGGTTCCCCAACGAAGGGTAGGAGCAAAAGGCCTCCTGGAAAAGTAGACAGTTATTATTGCGACGTTCCTTAGTGAATCATTCGGATCATGCGTAAATGAAGTCGGATTGTGACCGTCAAACAGGTATAAACCGGGGAGGCTGCCAATCTATATAAAACCTCGACTATCTTCATAAAGGCAAGTAATCGTCGCGAGGGGAGGGGCATCCGGGATGATTAACTCCTCCAGATGAATGGCGGGCGACTGAGCGGGGAGCCTGCTAAATGGCATCATTACCCCGGCTAAGAGCAGTAAGATTTTGTGGTGTACTTTCATTGGAATAGGCTAAAGTTAAATATCAACCGGATTAGGCGCAAGATACAGAGAGGATTTGAGTATTTGACCCTAACGAATCAAATCCTCAAATCCTCAAATCATTCTTGTTGGTGGTTCGTTGAGTGTTTGGGCGACGGCGAGGGTCGCACCCTACCGGCTCTGCCCGCGCTCAAATCCTCAGCAATTATTCACGGATTCATTTTCGCATAAATCAACCCGACAATTGCGGCCTGTGCCATGCTATATGCAAACCAGGAAGCAACCAACTGAAACGACAACGCCAGCGAGCTGAACGTGATCCACATAGCCGGCAAGCTGGCCACAATGGCGTAAACTAATCCAAGCTCCAGTCCGCGCAGCAGCCAGGAACCTTCAAACTGACCTTTAAAGCGCTCCCAGAACCAGGCTAAGGCAAAACTCAGCACGAAGGGGTGCAGAAAGTACAGGATGGTTTTTTCGCCTTCCTGACTAAAAACCGGGTTGTAGTATTGTTCAGCCAAGCTGGGCATCAAGGTTACCAACAGGTATAATGCTACGTAACTGAACGCAAGCAGGACAAATCCGGCAATGATACCGGGGAGAATTACTTTTTTCATAATGATGTGGTTGTGAATTGATCGTTATTTAAGCAAGGTTAAAGGTTAAAGGTTAAAGTAGAAAGGTTAAAGTAGGGTTTACGTTCCATGATCAAATTTCGTACCCTACTTTCTACTTTCTACTCTCTACTTTCTACTTTAACCTTGACACCTACATTACCTCACTCACCCTGACATACAAATCGAAATGAAAATCAATCTGGTTGTTCACCTGAATCATTCCGAAGAGTGCAGTAGGCGGTTCAATACCAAAATCGGTCATCAAAATAGATTGGTAGCCAGTGAGTCGGAAGTACCCGTCCGATAAGACCTGCGCTTTGGCGGTGACCTGGTGCGTTCGGGTTACGCCACATATAGTAAGTTTTGCTTTGGCGTGTACCTCAAACGAGGTGCGGCTGCCCGGTTTCACGTGGCTCGCATCTTGTTTCGTTTCCAATAGCTCTATCTTGATATGCGGATATTTGTCAGCTTTGAGCGCCTTTTGCATGTCGTGATCCATCTTGCCGTTGTGGCAGTTGAATTTCCGGGTAGCGATGGCTAAGCTGGTATTTTGAAACTTTACCTGCGAACCCGTATTTTCCACCTCGAAGGTCTGAGCCGGGTAGCGATCTTCGCAATCGCAGGTGAATTTATTGACGTTCGAAGTGCCTTTTAAAAACAAGCGGCTGTTGTCTTCGATGACGAACTGCTTTTTCACAGACCCGTCAGGCAGAAACGACCAGCCGCCTGTCAAAACCATCAACCCTGCCAAAAGGAAACCGGTGGGGCGGAACCATTGCGGAAGGATTTGCATATCAGATTGCTTAAGTGGATGAGAAAAAGACCCCATGGGCTTCGTTTAAGGAGCGCCATGGGGTCAAACTTAGTTTGAACTAATTAACCATGAATCGGTTGTCGTTCGTTTTATGTAACTTAGAACCCAACAACTGCCTGAACCATAAAGCCGCTGAACTTGCCTTTGTAGCGGTAGTCTGTGGTCGGGAAGTCTGTATCTTTTTGGAAGTCATTGCTACCCGGGTCGCCGTAGTTCTGAATCACATATTCGCCTTTCAACAACAGGTTTTTGGTTGGGAACCAGCCGGCAGCTACTGCAAGGCGGTTGATGTTCACCTTGATGCGTGTGCCATCGGTGTTTGCGAAGGCTGTACCGTCGGGCTCACCTGTAACGGTGGTGTAGCGGGCACCGATGTAAGCTTGTTCGTTGGACAGGAAGCGGTAAATAACTTCCCCACTAATCTGGTCAAAGCTGCGTTTTTCCCAACTTAATTTGCCATCCGTATTCAGGACGTCGCCGTATACGCCGCCCGTAACCATTTCATAAGCGCCGAACAATTCCAAACCTTTGAATTTAATGAACGGGTTGATCATGATGGCCATTACCCGGTTAGACATCTGCGGGTTGAAACGACCGGAAGTGAACTGTGATCCTGCCGTAGTTGCTGCGCCGTTGGTCAGCGCTGGTTCCATGGCACCGAAGTAGTGCGATCCTGTACGGTCACCGGCATACAGCGTGTTACGCTGGATGTTCGGGTTGTTGTAGACGGAAGCCGACAAACGGAAGCGCAGGTCATTGAACGTTTTATCGTAAGCTGCTTTGGCAAAAATGGACGGCGTTTTTTTCGTCACTACCACCCCCGCGCTGTTAATGGCATCCGGATAGTTTTCTATGTTACCGTTGATGAAGCCGGAAGTCATCCCCCCCATCAGCATGAGGCCGTCGGTTGGGAAAATGTAAACTTCACCGCCGATTTCAGTAGAAAATGCATCTAAGATGTAGTTTTCCACGAATGGGTTGTAGATCGCGTTACCGCCGTCGGTGCGCCGGAAATGCATGTCACCGTAGTTGGGCTGGAAGTGCCCGATTTTCACCCGTACATACTTAGAAAACCATTCCGGATTGTTGAACATCGGAAGTTTATCAATCTGGATATATCCGCCTTTTACCCAAAATTCAGAGTGGTGGCGGGAAGACATGTAGTTTTCCAAAGTGACCCGGATGCCGTCGGCGATCTGGAAGTCGAGGTTCAAGTTGGCCATCGCTAAATTGAAACCTGTCAATTTGGAAGACAGCGAGTCCTGAGCTTTTATTACACCGTACAACAGGTTTTTATTGGTAGCGTTTGTAGCGGAAACGGGTACGTAATTTGCTTTATTTTCATTCGTCAGTGACTGGAAATCCTGAGTGAAAGCACCACCAATCCGAACTTTAAGCCCTGTGTATTCAGGTTGTTCAGCCGATTTGGAAGGCTCGAAAGTGTTGATGCCATCTTTGTCCCACGGACGGAAGTACTGGATTTCCGGTTGTTGTGCAAAGAGTGCGGATGTGCCGCAAACGAACAGTGCGACAAGTGCCAGAACGATTGATCTATTTTTCATAATTTGAAAGATTAAGCAGGAAAAGTGAGTGAATAAGGTTTATGCGATTTTAAATTAGCTTTTTTTCATTGTAACAGAGAAGACGACTTCTACTTCATTGCCCACTTTCATGGTGCCCATCAGGGCAGTAGGGGGCTTGATGCCAAAGTCAGTCATTTTTATTTTCTGCGAACCACTGAAGGTGATGGTACCATCTCCGTTGGACTTTCCCTTTGCGGTCAGCTCCACTTTTTTGGTGGAACCGGCAAAGGTCAGGTTGCCACTGGCAGTGACGGTGTAGCCATCTGTTTGTGCCTTAATCGGTGTCACGCCTTCTAATTTAAAGTTGATGTTGGGGTGGCTATCAGCCTTCAAAGCATCGTAGGTTTTGTTATCCATGATCGAGCCTTTCGTACTCTTGATGGATTTTACCGGAACCTCTACACTCAGTGCATTGAGGGCTGTGAACTTATCTTGCTGAAGGCTGAAGTCGCCTTTGGCGCGCAGTTCTTTTACAGTGGATTCCCAGTCGTGCAGGTTAGAAGTACCCTTGATCGTCATCTTATAAGCGCTTACAGAAAAGGCGGTTTGCCCGAACAACTGGCCTATCGCGAGGAAGAGTATCAATGTGAGATTAACTTTCATGGTTGATTAATTTTTAACAAAGGTAGTTGGGAGAAAAGCTCCTGTAATTGACTTCCGTTCCTGCTTAATGTGATCTTTGTCACATGACCTATGGTGTAAAGTCATTGGTCACGCATCGGTTGTAAAGTGACACTACCCCCGCAAAAATTGTTTCCCGCAAAGGGCGCTAAGGTCTCACAAAACTTGTCCCGCACAACGGGAGGACGCTAAGGATGGCGTCCAACTTGGCGTATCCTTTGCGCCCTTTGCGGGAAATTTTAGCAGTGCCGCCAACCAGCAAAGGCGCGCTCATCGGGTTGTACCTCGACATCAAATTACTGGAACTTTCCGCCGACAAATACGACCTGCAACGGCTGATGCGCGATTTGTCTAAATTTTACGGCACAGAAAAACCATTCCGCGACGACGAGTTGTTTCCCAAAATTGCGAAATTGACCTACCGGAAATCGGCGCTTTTCTGAAACGCTACGTGGCGGGCAGGGAAAAACTGCCGCCTTCGGAAATACTGGCCGTAATGGGCGTGCAATTCGAGGCGGTGCAGCGGGTTCAAATTTCAGCATGGTTAAAAGCCTGACGGAGTTGTTACTAAAGCGCACCTTTGCGTTATGATCTCATTTGTTGATTTCGGATGCTAAGATTATCAATCGTCAATTATCAATCATCATCATGTCTAAGTACGTTCACTCATCAATGACCTGGGTCGTTGCGCTGCTGTTGCTGGCATCGCAGGCTTCTTTTGCACAAAATGCAGGCTGGAAAACCAATACTTCCGGTAAATACCAATACAGCTATGTGCCGGGAGACCCGCTCCAGTCGCGATTCTACACGCTGCCGAATGGCCTGAAGGTCATCACCACCGTCAACAAAAAAGAACCGCGCATTCAAACGCTGATTGCCGTGCGGGCAGGCAGCAATACCGATCCGAAAAACCACACCGGGTTGGCGCATTATTTAGAACACATGCTTTTCAAAGGCACGAATACTTTCGGATCATTGGACTGGGCAAAAGAAAAACCGTTGCTGGATCAGGTGGAAGCCTTGTATGAAAAATACAACAAAACTACCGACCCGGAGCAACGCACCGCCATTTACAAAGAAATTGATCGCGTTTCGGGCGAGGCGGCCAAATTTGCCATCCCGAACGAATACGACAAAATGATGAGCGCTATGGGTGCCCAGGGCACTAACGCCCATACCTGGGTGGAAGAAACGGTGTACGAAGAAGACGTTCCGTCCAATGCATTGGAGCGCTTCTTTACCGCACAGGCAGAGCGGTTTCGCCAGCCCGTCCTGCGGCTTTTTCACACCGAACTCGAAGCGGTGTATGAAGAGAAAAACCGCACGTTGGACAACGATGGCCGCAAGGTTTTCTACAGCATGATGGACGCCATGTTTCCGACCCACAACTACGGCCAGCAGAGTACCATCGGCACCATCGAGCACCTGAAAAATCCTTCGCTGACGGAAATCCAGAAGTTTTACAACACCTACTATGTGCCCAACAACATGGCCGTCATCTTAGCCGGTGACTTCGATCCCGACTACGTGGTGGGGCTGGTTGAAAAACACCTCGGGTTTATGAAAAAGACCGACGTGAAGGAATACACTGCCGCACCGGAAGCGCCCATTACGATGCCCATCGTTCGGGAAGCGTATGGGCCGACGCCGGAAAACATCTCCATCGGATTCCGCCTGCCCGGGGCATTAGATGAAAAATCGGCCATGCTGGCAAACTTAGTGGACGAAATCTTGTCCAACGGCAAAGCGGGGTTGATTGACCTGAATTTGAACAAACAACAAAAACTGCTCGGTGGCAGCTCGAACATTTCCATTTATAAAGATTACAGCGTCGCGCGCCTCAACGGTAGCCCGAAAGCGGGTCAGTCTCTCGAAGAAGTGAAGCAATTGTTGCTGTCGCAATTGGATCTGCTGCGCAAAGGCCAGTTTGAGGAAAACCTCATCAAGGCGACGGCGGCCAATTACAAACTCGGCGCCCTCCAGGGAGCGGAAAGCAACAACTACCGAGCGAATGTACTCATGAGCAATTATATTCAGACCAAAGGCGACGCATGGCCGGGCACGGTGGGCTTTATTGACGCCATGAGCAAGGTGACCAAAAAGGAATTGGTAGATTTTGCCAACAAATACTACGGCGACAACTACGTAATCGTGTATAAGCGCCAGGGCGAAGACAAATCCATTGTGAAAGTGGATAAGCCCACCATCACGCCCATCACGCTCAACCGCGACGTGGAATCCGATTTTGCCAAAAAGGTCAACAACATGCCTTTGGCTGCGACCAAGCCGGAATGGATTGATTTCAAAAAAGCTTTCCAGCAGGGCAAAATGGGCGTTTGCGAAACGTTCTACGTGCAAAACACAGAGAACGACCTTTTCCGCCTGTCCTACCGCTTCGACATGGGCAACTGGAACGACCGCCGTCTTGGCATGGCTGCGCAGTATTTGCAATTCCTCAGCACAGATAAATATACGGCGGAGCAGATCAGCCAGGCTTTTTATGACATTGCCTGCAACTACAACTTTTCGGTGCAAGACGAAACCGCTACGATTAGCATCAGCGGCTTACGCGAAAATTTCAGCAAAGCTGTGGAAATGGTGGAACACCTCTTCCTGAATTGCAAACCCGACGAAACGGCACTCGAATCGCTGAAAGGCCGCCTGATGAAGGCCCGCGCCGATGCGAAGCTGAACCGCAACGCCATCCGCTCGGCACTGAGCAGCTACGGCATGTACGGCCCAAAAAACCCGTTCAACAGCGGGTTGACCGACGAGCAACTGAAAAACCTGACCGCCTCTGATCTGGTGAGCGTGCTGAACGGCATTTTTCAATTTCCGCACCAGATCATCTACTACGGCCCGGAAACGCAGGAGAGCCTTCAGAAACAACTCAAAATACAGCACCGCATTCCGGAAAAAGCAATGGCTTACCCGGCCGCAGCTACCTTCAAGCACATTTCGCAGGATAAAAACCAGATCTTGTTTGCCCACTACGACATGGTGCAGGCGGAACTGAACTGGGTGCGCAACACCACCAACTACGATCCGGCCATGGCACCGGTAATTGACCTGTTCAACAGCTATTTCGGCGGGGGCATGGGTACCATCGTGTTCCAGACCATCCGCGAATCGAAAGCCCTGGCCTACTCCACCTTCGCTTTTTACCAAACGCCTTACCGCAAGGAGCAACCCTACAGCTTTAATGCGTACGTGGGCACGCAGGCCGATAAATTGGAAGACGCCATTAACGGCATGAACGAACTGATCGCCGATATGCCGGAAGTGCCCATCGTGTTGGATCAGTCGAAACAGAACATGAAAAAAACCTACGAAAGCGAACGCATCAGCCAGGATGGCCCAATTTATTCCTACCTGGATGCGCGCCGCAAAGGTTTGGATTACGATCTCCGCAAGTCTATCTACGGCAAATTGGATCAACTAACGATGGCCGATGTGAAAGCCTTCCATAAAAACAACATCGCCGGCAAGCCTTATACGTATTGCTTAGTGGCGTCAAAGGACAACGTGAACTTAGAGATGCTGAAAAAATACGGCGAAGTGAAAGAGCTCTCCCTGACAGAGCTGTTCGGCTACTGATCAGAATTCCGCTCGACGTAATTACGTATGCATCATAGTTTACAACCGCAGCGCTGTCGGAAGTGCTGCGGTTTTTTTTTGTGGGGATGGGGTACGTTTACTAAACTTTCAAAGTTTAGTAAACGTTGGGCGAGCCGAAAATCCCCGGAAATATATACTCAACGGCAATAGGTTTTCCTGTCGGACGGACAGGTTGTGCATATACGTTTCGCTGAAATCGTCGTGGTTTAAAACCTATAAGGTTTTCAAAACCTTATAGGTTTGCCCGCCGCTACCGATCTAACCCAAGCCACTTTTCTTCGAGTTTGGCCAAGCGGGTGATGGCTTCACTGTTTTTGTCGCTGAGGAAGAGTGGGTCGGGCCATTCGCCGGTGACGGTTTTGACGTGGAATTCGAGGTATCTAACATAACGTGTTTGGTAAGTAGGTGCCAAATTTGCGATGGCATCATGAATTATACTTCGAGTTAATTTGTCTCTAATCAAACGCCTGTATTTTGAAATTTTAATACTTTCATTTATCTTGTAGTAAATAAAAGCGACAATAAATATAACAAGAAACAACAGGATCAATAATGCAAAAGCACCACTGATTATTGAAGGAGAAGAGGAAGTTGGCTTGGGTTGACTGAGCAACATGTAAATCAAAGCAGCAAATATAGCAAACCATATAGCTAAAATTTTTATATTACGAATTATGTATCTTTTTTGCTTTGTAAAAAAGAGAACTACCTCATTCCGTACCCCCATCCCAGTTTTTTCAACAACAATCAAGTACTCCAAATTTATAATAAATGCTATTGAAAAAATCAATAAGCTTGGATTTAAAGACCATTTTCCTAACACATTATCTACTTCTTCAAGAGCTTTATACGTTGATTGTTCGCTAAAGTACGGGTGAATTAAGATACAACATACTGCACCTGTCAATAAATAAGTGTGAAAAATAGTATAAATAATAGTTTCTAAAAATCCATTTTGAAGATAAGATTTTTTGGGACTGGTTTTGGCTTTTGGGAAAATATATTTATCCCACGCTTCGTCAGAACCCTTGAAAATAAAATTGAAAGGATAAAAACAAACAAACAGAACCGAAGCCAGAATCAGGCCAGGCGATTTTATCAAAAACGAAAAATAGCAAAAAAACAAAATAAAAATCCTTATTATTCTAATTTTATAGTATTGATAAAAAGGCAAAAAAGAATTTGATAATTTTAAAAAAAAACGATAATCAAAAAAACGTTTAATGGTGGAAATAATGTTTGCTTCCCTGAAGTGATTAAAGAGTGTTCTTTTGGTTTCTATTTCGAGATCATCAAGATGCCAGCAAGATTTTACAGCAAATTCACTGATCCAGGTATTCCTCAATTCCAGGCTCCTTACCAAAAGTTCCTCCATCCCCTCCTTCTCCATCAACCCAATCGCCTCAGTCGCCAATTTTGCCGAAACGAGATTACTCTCCTCCGTCAATTGTTCCCCAATATAAGCCTTCAACGCATCCTGAAACTCGGCGATGCACTCCTTCCTCCCCCGAAAAGCATCCCTCAAAAACCGCAAACAATGAATGCTCCGCAAATCCATCGGGTTGTTCACCTCTGCGATCACGCTCCAGCAATAATCCGCAATAGATTTCGCTTTTTCAAACTCGGCTACTTCGCAATAGAGCACCAGGGCATCCCGCTGTTGGGAATCTGTGGGAATGGAATCCGGCTGAATATTGACCTCGCCGATAAGCATGCTTTGCACAAAAAAATACTCGGCAAAACGGCGGTGTACAAAGCTGAATTTAGAAACATCATTGGAAACGCCTCGACCCAATCGGGCAAAGCGGAGAATATCCGTCACTTCATCCAAAGGAAGTTCCGGATATTTTTTTCGAATTTTATCTATCGGCGCTTCGAGGCCATAAACCTCGAACATTTCCCGCGCCAACATGTCGCAGCACGTGTAAACGGTTGCTTTGTCAATGTTTTTCCGGTCTAAGCGGTCATGGCAATCGTTCAGCGTTTTTTCGATGTAGCTGCGGTACATCTCTGCCTGGTTGGCGGGGAGGCGATTTTGATTGTTTTCAGCAAAATCGGCCACCAGCGTCGCCATAAAAGAATTTTTGGCGATGGGTACCAATTCAGGGCGTTCTTTGAACAGGCGCTCTGCCAGTTCTTTGCTATAAATATTGGATCGCTTGAGCGTCTGGATGATTTTTTCTTCGCTGAAGGGCCGGATTTCCAGGGTCACATTGCTCTGAAATTCGTGCGTGGGTTTTCTGTATATGCGCGAAGCCAGTACGCCCTGTGACTCCAGGCGGGCGCCCTTCAGAAACCGGAAAATCACCTCGGAAAGCCGGTGGATCAGGAAGGAGCCGTCGCGTTCGTCCAATACGGAGGGGATTTCATCAAAAGAGTCAAAGATGAAAATACAAACGCCCGGTTTCGTACAGGCGATAATAATATTTGTCAAAAAAACGGGTGGTGACAATGTCCCTGCTTTTCAGGTTGCGCAGTACAAAAGCATTTAACTGCTCAACCGTGGGCGGCTGTTCTTCCGTCCATTTTTCTTCTTCGTACCACTCTTTCAGATTGATGTAAACCGGAATTTTGCCCGTTTTTTCAGCTTCAGCTGCCATGTCCCGGGCTAATTTTCTGAGCGCCACGCTTTTCCCAGAGCCAGGGTCGCCCAGCACCATAAACAACCGTTCTTTCGATCTTTTGATGGCTGAGAGCAGCTCCGTGATGCTTTTTCCGCGCCCGCGTCCGGTGTTTACTTCCACTTCCGCATCCAATGGCGTGAAGTAAGACATGCTCCAGTTGGTTTTGTTGTCTATACTTTTCAGGTCGTCCACCAAAGCTTCCACCACGCCGCGCATCCTTTCTTTAAAGGTCGGGTCGGGAATGTCTTTGTCAATGGCGGTTTCGTGTTTTCCCATCGCGGTGGTGTCGCGCGAGAAGTAGTTGACGAGGAAAAT
>Ga0335394_10004954_pt1 | contig 15119 bp, 11 predicted proteins | sample MAT03_FD_205741 | JGI IMG/M metagenome (GOLD analysis project Ga0335394, IMG submission 205741) | Freshwater microbial communities from Lake Fryxell liftoff mats and glacier meltwater in Antarctica - MAT-03 (spades assembly) (version 2) ...
GCTTGTATCGGTTTCGCCTTCTAACGCGCGAATGTTGAGGGGCACTGGGAAGGCTTTATCTGTGGGTTTGAGTTGTTTTAGGAGTGTGGGGATATCGGTGTTTTGTGAGTTGCGATCGGGTATTGGGGAATTGGTGGGTTGAGTGTGCCATGCTTGATAAAATTCTTGGTAAGTCATATTTTGGGCACAGTTCCAGATGACTCTGTGACATCTTTCATTTCGACCAAACTCTTTTTTGTAGATTTCCGAAGTTAGGCGATTTTTCAAACCTGAGACTGCGGTGGCGAAATGTTTACCTGTCATGATTTTCAGTAAGCTATCTGCTGGGTCAAAAATATAATATTCAGGGTTATAATTAGGAATTAACTCTATTAAAGTCGCGATCGCAACTGGGTGATATTTCTCTATTTTCCCTAAGCTAGATGCCGCTCGACACCGGGTATCTCGATCACCTGAATTGCGGATTAACTCGACTAAAGTGGCGATCGCAACTGGGTTATTGTTGTCTATTTTCCCTAAGCTAGATGCCGCTTGAAGCCGGGTCTGTTCATCACCTGAAGTGCGGATTAACTCAACAAAAGCGGCGATCGCAACTGGGTTATTTTTGCCTATTTTTTCTAATTTATTTCCCAATTCCCACCGATGATATCCATTCTGAGAAGTGCCGAGCAACTCGACTAAAGTGGATATCGCAACTGGGTTATTGTTATCTATTTTTCCTAAGCATTCTACCGCTATGCTCCGGGTATATTCACCTTGAGAAGTACCGAGCAACTCGACTAAAGCGGAGATTGCCTCTGGGTTATTTTTGCCTATTGCCCCTAAGCTTTTTATCGCTTGACACCGGGTACTTTCAGCACCTGAATTGCGGATTAACTCGACTAAAGCGGCGATTGCAACTGGGTTATTTTTGCCTATTTTACCTAAGCTATCTGCCGCTGACCACCGAGTCCTTTCATGGGAATTGCGGCTTAACTCGACTAAAGCGCTGATTGCAACTGGGTTATCTTTATCTATTTTTCCTAAGCATTCTGCCGCTCGCCACCGGGTAAGTTTATTACGTGAAGTGCGAATTAACTCGACTAAAGCAGCGATCGCAACAGGGTTATTTTTTGCGATTCTTGCTAATCTTTCTGCCGCTTGATAACGATTATCTTTAGGACGGTAGTTGCGGATTGAATCTAATAAAGTTTCGATCGCTACCGGGTTATCTTTGTCTATCCTACCTAAAATTTCTGCCGCTCGCCCTTGGGTAACTTTATTATCTGAAGTGCGGATTAACTCGACTAAAGCGGCGATCGCAACTGGATTATTTTGGCCTATTTTCACTAAGCTATATGCCACTATTATACAGTTAGGTACGTTATACCGAGAGAAAAACGGGTAGAAATGGTTATCAACTGAATTGCGGATTAGTTCTACTAAAGCTGCGATCGCTTCTGGGCTATCTTTGCCTATTTCCGCCAAGCTATATGCCGCTTGCCTACAGGTCTTTTCCTCAACTGAATTGCGGAGTAACTCGACTAAAGTGGCGATCGCTTCTGGGCTATCTTTGCCTATTTTCCCTAAGCTATATGCCGACCGCTTCCAGATGTTTGTCTCAACTGAAGTGTGGATTAATTCTGCTAAAGCTGCGATCGCTACTGGGCTATCTTTATCAATTTTACCCAAGATATCTGCCGCTTTCCACCGAGTAACTTCATTCTGAGAAGTATTAATTAATTCGACTAAAGCGGCGATCGTGTCAGGGCAATTTTTGCCGATTCCCCCCAAACTTCTTGTCGCTTCCCTCCGGGTATATTCATCACCTGAATTGCGGATCAACTCGACTAAAGCGTAGATAGCCCTTTTGCGATCCGTCTCTGTCAGAACTTCCCTTGCTATCTCGACAATTGGATCTAGAAATGTCCGCCATTCCTGTTTTTTCTCATTAAAATAACCAAATCCCCAAATAACAATCTGCGACACAATCTCATCAGCAAGACTACAATCCTTAAACTCAGCAATCCCCGCAGCCGCTAAAAAATACGCCTGATATCTATAAAATTTATCCCACCCAACCTTAAACTTAACCAACGCCTTAATAAACGCTTCCTTCTCCTTCTTCCCAACCTCCTCACGCCCCAACCACAGCAAAATAACCTCCTTCCACTGCTTCTCAAAAATGCGATATCTAGCATCAGGATGCTGCGGATTCTTAGGAAAATGATTCAAGAAAAAGTGCCAATCCTCAACCGCCAACGCCGCAAAATATTCCTGAAAAGTCGGATGATAAAAAGCATAAATCCCTTCCGCCGTCTCCGCATCCCTCGCCACCAAATTCAGCCAACCCAAATCGCCAGCCAACTCAAACAGCGATGCACCCATCACCCGATATCCCACACTTTCCCGCAACTGAAACCGCGACGTTTCATTTAACATCCCAGCCAGAGCCAATTTCCCCAAAGCCGCATTCAAATCCTGCTGCTGAATCCAATTCAGGAGCGGTTTCTTCCACTGATACAAAGTAGTCACAAACCGCTGATAAAGCTTAGCCTTAGTATCCGGCAAATCCCCATCCAACGACTGCCAAGTACCGCACAGCAGCGAACACCTCAAGGGGTTTTTTACTAAATCTCGAATTCGCTCTTTCCCCGATGCTGCTAATGCTTCCCGTAGCTGTTTCCCCCGTGGCGCATCGACATTCTCATACCACTTATCGATAAACATTTCCACCTGTTCGGGATAGGAAAACTCCAGAGTACGATAAGTATCAAAAGTATCCAATGCAGAGCCGATCGCATCCCAGACATTCTGCCGACAACTTAGCACAATCCGCGCCCTTTGAACACAGCCGCCAGTTCTAATTTGCCGCTGAATTTCCGCCAAAGGATTACCATCACCCGCAGCCATCTCATCCGCCCCATCCAACACCAACCAAACGCGCTCTGCATTAAACAAAGCTAAAAAATCATCCTTAATATCCGCCGTCGCCTCAGCCTTCCCAACCCTCTTAATTGCCGCCAGCAACCAACTATCAAATAAATACGATTCTAAATCCTTCCCCTGCAAATCTGCCAAGGACACCCAAATCACAATCGCCTCGGAAATTTCAGCAGCTACCCAATTAGCAATCCGCCGCAACAGCGTAGTTTTCCCCGCCCCCGGTTCCCCAATAATTCCTAACCGCTTCCCATTGCTTTTCGGGCTACTTCCTCCCCGCAAAACTTGCTCAAGAAACTCGCTATGTTCAAAGGTTTGAGTTACTTCTTTTTCCCGGTACAAATCCGAACCTTCCTCAGCCGCCAAATCCTCCCGCCGCTGAGTCACTTTGTGCCGTTCAACCAATCCCAGCGGCACATAAACATCATCAATTTGATGGTTGCCAAAAGTTAGTTGATTGCTACTAAGCCGCTGCTGTTCTTTCTCGTCTAAAATCTGCTGACAAATAGCCCGCCAGTCAATCGGCTGGTAAACAATGCGGCTTTTTTCCACAATCTCCTCAAGCCAAGCATACATCTCTTGGGTTCTGCTATCAATCCGCGCCAAAGTTTGCCCGGTAAATATCTGAAAAACCTTGTCATTTTCCTTGATTTCCTGAGCAAAGTATGCTGAGACAAAGGCAAATAAATCTTGCTCTAATTTAATTTTGTATGGTGCGACATCGCAATTTTCCAGGGCAACTTCCAGCAGTTTTTGCTTGACTCCTGCTACCCGATTCTGATTTAACTCGTCTGTCGCAGTCAGCAGCAATTCTATTTCATCTAAACTTGCGATGGGAATCCCAGACGGGACTGTTTCTTTCTCAACCTTTGCTAAATCTAATTTGAGCTGTTCTAGCTTTCGTTTCAACCAATCAAAATCCCGCCGCCTGTCTTGCAGCGAATAGCTAAAACTCTCTCGGTTATTCGTATTTTTCGGATCGATTTCCTGTTTGCATTCTGAGGCGATTTGTTGCTGAGCTTTCAGGAAAGAACGTTTCAGCGCTTTTTCTAAATCGTGATTGACAATTTTACCGTTTCGTGATACTTTTTTTATCCCGGTCAAACAAAGATGTTTTGCTGCATCATTAACTTGAGTTCCCAGAATGCCTTGCCAAGCGATGGTGAAAAGCAAGCCCAAAGTTATCGGATCTGACATTTGACGGCTCTCCTGATGGGCTATTGCAAGGGGGTTAGTTTGATTATAGGCGATCGACTTTGGTTGCGATCGATAGCTTCAGGAATTTCTCTGCTTAACAGTCACCGTCAGTTGAAAACCCAGTGCGTCAAGTAAAGCACTCAAACAGTAAATTTCTGCTCCTTGTTTTTCCGACAATAGTTCGCCCAGTTTTGCCAAAAGTGCTGTAGCATCTTCTGAGAGTTCATTCATCCTGTGACGAGCCTCAACAACATCATTTAATGCCAGCTTTAGCACCTCAGAATTCTCCTCTTCCAAGCAAGCCTCAATATAAGGAGCAGCCTCTAAAGGGTCTTTCAGAGATTCAATCAATTCTTCTTGATAGCTGATACTTCTAGATATTATCTCTACTTTCATAATCCCTCCAGTATTTTATGGCTTTGCGGATATCTTGTTCTTGAGTGCTTTTATCTCCGCCACATAGAAGAAGTACAATTGTTTGCCCTATTTGTCCAAAGTAAATCCGATAGCCAGGGCCATAATCTATTCTCAATTCGCAGACTCCTTCTCCAACAAAGCTGCAGTCGCCTAGATTGCCTAGCCTGACTTGGTTGAGCTTAGCCCGTATTTTAGCTTTAGCTCTGCTATCTCGCAACGAATTCAGCCACTCTGAGAAAAGATTTTTTCCATCTGCTGTTTGGTAATTTTGAATTTCTCTCGATTGTACTTCCATTATGCCTGATACAAACGAATCTTGCTCGCGATTTTTGGCTCGGCTCATGCAATGCTTCGATGTGCGATCGCACAGCCCTAACCCAGATGCTAAAATAGATTCTACTAAATTTTATAATCATAATCAACCCCAAAATTATGACTAATATGCCCTCGAAAGAAGAAAGCCACGAGATGCTAAAATGGCTCAACCGCAACCGACTAGATTTATTAGATTTTTATCGCAATCAATATGTTGCTTACAACGCCGAATTCCACCGCTTCTATCCAAATTTTATAGAATCCAGGCAATACCCGCACCTACTTTTCCATAATTACCACAAAATCCTCAATCAGCACATCAAAAGTGCGGGCCAACTTGTTCACTGCCGCAAAGTCAACCATCGCCATCCCCTGAGAACGGGCATAATTGCTAATCGTACTGTACCCCACGCCCGATCGCTCCGCAACCTCCTTCAGCGTCCATCCCTTCTCGGCAGCCAACTCTCGAACCCGCAGCCTGACTAAGCCTTTGCTCATATTCACTATTTACAAAATTTTGGATTTAGTATAATATATCAAAAAGCGATCGCCCCGGTCATTCGATTTTAGATTTTAGATTTTAGATTTTAGATTGACTCTAAAGATGAATCTGGGAGCTTGAACGTTGGTCTAAAATTTGGCGCCTCTCATGGCAGAAGTCGGGGCTTGTCTCCGTCTTGCGGCGGATTCAACGAAACTAAAGTCGATCGCCAGTTAAAATTAATCCCGACAGATAATTTCTGTCGATCGCACCTAGGAGAGATAGATTGAGCTACCATCAGGAGATGCACATATAATGATATCAGAAAATCAGTTAAGATCGTCAGCGATCGGCACATCAAAAATTATTCACAAATCGTCGATTGTCAATCCGCGATCGAGATTTGTCACCGAAGAAACAGTAGCACTTTTGTTCAACATATCACCCGAACAGATCTACCGGATCGAATGCTGCCACTGCATGGTATATGTTCACGCCAAAGGCCTCAGTCGATTTGTCAGCTACGCCGATTTCCCCCCAATCTTAGAAGTAAAACCAGCCTGCGCTCAAGATTTTCTCGGATGGTACAAACGCTGGAAACGCACCCAAGCACCAGAATTTTGGACTAAATTTTATGCGTACAACTTCAAAACGGCTGTTTCAGTTGACAGCTTGCTTGAATGGGGCAAATTAGTAGCTACAGTTAAATCGGTAATCTCTGCTTCCGCACTGCAACAGCTACGAGATGTTTACGCTCAAGAAAAAACATTGATGGAAAATTTTTAAAGCACGCGCGGCGGCTCAACCCGCGATTGTTGGTAGCCAGCAAATGTAAGGTGTTTTTCGACGCATCCTACGGCTTAGAAATGCTCGTTTGTAAGGTGCGCCGCGGCGCACCCTACAGGATAGAGATTCTCCTCAAAACTCTTTCCTACCTTCCAATCCCCACATATTGGAAACCAGCCGCTTCTAAAGCCTTCTTGTCTAAGAAATTACGGCCATCAATCATCACCGCATGAGCCATCAACTTCGCCATTTTCTCGTAATCTAAATTCCGAAACTGTTCCCAGTCAGTCACCAACACCAAAGCATCGCAACCATCAGCCAGTCTTTCCGGATCGGTTTCTACCAAAACTCCCGACAAACCGTGACGCATCCCAGTTTGAGAAACAATCGGATCGTAAGCTTTAACTTTCGCTCCCAACCGATTCAAATTCTCGATTAAATTCAGCGAAGGAGCATCCCGCAAATCGTCAGTATCCGGCTTAAAAGTCAAACCCAAAAGTCCGACTGTTTTACCTTTGAGAATCTTCAAAACTTGCTGCAATTTTTCAATAGCAATCAACCGCTGGCGTTCGTTAACTTCCACCGCAGCTTTCAGCAAATGTGCTTCATAACCGTAATCGTCAGCAGTGTGAACTAAAGCTGAGACATCTTTGGGGAAACAAGAACCGCCCCAACCAATGCCAGCTTGCAGAAACTTGTTGCCAATCCGTGAATCTAAACCGATACCTCGGGCAACTTGACTAACATCTGCACCAACCCGATCGCAAATATTAGCAACTTCATTAATAAAGCTAATCTTCGTAGCCAAAAAAGCATTAGCTGCGTACTTAATCATCTCCGCTGAACTGATATCAGTCATCACCACAGGAACTTCCGGCAAAGACTGATTTTCTGCAAACTTGCGATCGACAATCGGCCGGTATAACTGTAGCATCATATCCATAGCCCGCCGAGAGTTGCTGCCGAGAACAATGCGATCGGGATTAAAAGTATCGCGAACAGCACAGCCCTCCCGCAAAAACTCCGGGTTGCTAACCACATCAAATTGAACACCAGTTTTTGCTGCGACTTCCTCACCAGTAACACCATCACCGCTTTGAGGTTTTTGACGTTCTGCTAAACCATCTAGTACAATTCTTCGCACCCAATCTCCCGAACCGATGGGCACCGTTGACTTGTTTACGATTACTTTGTAATCGCCGTCGAGGTGAGCTCCAATGCCACGAGCAACCGCTTCCACGTAGCGAGTATCGCTTTCCCCAGTAGGCAAAGGAGGCGTCCCCACGGCAATAAACAAAATATCCCCGTGAGAGACTCCTGCTGCTAAATCCGAAGTAAATTCTAGATTGCCAGACGCAGAGGCAGAGGACATTAATTCAGACAGTCCGGGTTCAAAAATTGGCGACTGTCCCGACTTCATTAATTTAACTTTTTCTTCGTTGTTGTCTACGCAAATAACGTGATGTCCGATGTGGGCCAAACAAGTGCCGGTGACTAAGCCAACATATCCTGTACCGATGACGCAAACACGCATATAAATGCCCTCAAAGTTAGTGAATTAATTCGATGAAAACGAAGGAAGAGATCAGAAGGAAGAAGGAAGAAGGAAGAGGGAAGAAGGAAGAGGGAAGAAGGAAGTTCGGCAACGGATTCGCTCCACGGATGTAACGGATGTAACGGATTTCAGTCCGATGGAAGTCGGAAGAAGGAAGAAGGCCCTTCGGCTTCGCTCAGGGTGAAAAGAAGGAAGAAGGGAGAAGGAAGAAGGAAGAGATAAGTAAAGAAGCAACAAGTAGAAAATTGTTGTACCCTATTTTTCATCTCCCCCTCTCCCCATCTCCCCCTCTCCCCATCTCCCCATCTCCCCATCTCCCTATCTCCCCATCTCCCTATCTCTACTGTTGGTTTCCCTCAATGCGATCGCGAAAATCCTTTATAGTCAACTCTAAACCTTGATCCAGCGGCACAGTTGGCTCCCACCCCAACCAATTTTTAGCACGAGTAATATCCGGTTGTCGCTGTTTTGGATCGTCTTCGGGCAGCGGTTTAAAGATAATTTCTGCCCCAGGATTAATCGTGTTTTGAATTTTTTGTGCCAGTTCCAATATAGTGTATTCGCCGGGATTACCCAAATTCATCGGCCCGATTTGGTCGCTATTCATCAAACGAATAAATCCTTCCACCAAATCAGAAACGTAGCAAAAACTACGTGTTTGGGAACCGTCGCCGTATACTGTCAGGGGTTGATTCCGCAAAGCTTGAGCAATAAAATTGCTCACTACTCTGCCGTCATTTTCCAACATCCGGGGGCCGTAGGTATTGAAGATTCGCACAACTCGAATGTCTACCCCATTTTGACGGTGGTAATCAAAAGATAAGGTTTCAGCTACTCGCTTCCCTTCGTCATAACACGATCTGATCCCGATACAATTGACGTTGCCGCGATAATCTTCTGTTTGTGGATGTACGTCAGGATCTCCGTACACTTCGGAAGTGGAAGCCAGAAAGAATCTTGCTTTCACTCGTTTAGCCAGCCCCAGCATATTCATCGTGCCGATGACGTTTGTTTTAATTGTCTTGACAGGATTGTACTGATAGTGTATAGGGGAAGCGGGACAAGCCAGATGGTAAATCTGATCTACCTCCAAGCGAATCGGTTCCGTGATGTCGTGGCGGATCAGCTCAAAGTAGGGGTTATCCAGCCATTTGAGGATATTGCGTTTAGTCCCGGTGTAAAAATTATCCAGGCAGACTACCTCGTGTCCTTGGGCCATTAAGCGATCGATTAGGTGGGAACCGAGGAAACCCGCACCGCCTGTGACTAAAATTCTCATTGTGGAAACTGCCGTTCTGTTTAGGGGTAGGACTGGGGTACAAAAATTCAGTCGCTCGAATGAAACTTTCTAATAGAATAACAAAATTGCGATCGACAATGTAAAGGCTTATACCTCACCTTTATTAAATCTTTAATTAACTTAGCATTTTCCAATATATTGAAGTGAGTACGTGCGATGCTATATCCAAGCCTGTTAACTTTATTTATACTTCTATATAACCGAGAAAATACTGTTGACATATGCTTTAAATAAGTGTATGATTTTAGTTCTCATTTTTGGGGATAATTTTAGTTAGCAAACAGAGCATTTTATAGGATGGGTTGGTTTAGGTGATTTACGAAGAGGGATAATTGCGCGGCGGATACTTTTTGGTGCGATCGCGCGATTCCCTACGGGATAGCTTTGCCGCGCGTACTTGGTTTAAGCTAAGACAGCAAAGGGCGATCGATATAATCTAAAAGTGCGATCGTCCTTCGCGATCGGGCTTTAGTTGCCTTCGGTACTGCTAGGGAAAGCCTCTAGATTCACATCAGCATTAAACACACAGTAATCTGCATGAGAAGCAGTCAAATAGTCTAAAAATAATGAATCTCAAATATCAAATCGGTTGACCTTAGAACGGAAAAATAGTAAAATTATAGTTAGTAGTACAAGTGGCTAAAAAGGAAGAATGAACACGTGCAACTAGAAGAATACTTCAACTTTCTAGCACCTGATGACATTCGCCTGAAAGATTCGCGGATTGGAATTGAAACTATCCTGTACGAGTACATTTATCGTGCTCGCACCCCAGAGGAAATTGCCAATATTTACACTTCACTGAGTCTCGAACAAGTTTATGCCACCATTTTGTATTATCTTCACAACAAAGAATCTGTGAGCAACTACATCGCTGACTGGTTGGAATGGGGACGAAAAATGCGAGAGGAACAGCAGCGAAACCCGTCGCCTGCGGTGCGAAAACTGATGCAGTTAAAGGCAGAAAGCAAGAAGGCGAAAGATGCTCAAATATCTCATGGATGAAAATGTTAATCCAGTTTATATTAACCAACTGCGACGGCTAATCAAGAAAAGGGCGATTCCCTACGGGATAGCTTCGCTTCACGCACTTTTTGTTCATTCCTTGCCTTGTTTATGGATATCGTCCTTGATCGATCAAAACTTGACGTTCAAGTATGCGATTAGAAGCGTTGAGCTTGAGTAATCTTGCAGTAGCTCGACCAATCTGAGTGATGCCTTCTATTCTAGCATCATTAAGAACAAAGTGATCTTCCCATACCTGACGGCGTGGATTAAACAAAGGAACAATTTCGTCATTAACTGGGTCGATTGTAGCTAAATCAGAACCTTTATAGCGGTTACAAGATAAACAAGAAAGAGCTAAATTATCAGCACGAGTTTGACCCTCATGTTTTAAGGCAATAATATGGTCTACTTCATGGCTGTAGATTTAGACATCTTGATGAATTAGGCAATATTCACAGCGTTCTGAAGCTCTTTGAGTAACTAATCTGCGGAGTGGGGCAGAAATTGAAGTAGAAGTCATTTATCGAATTGCTGAATAGGCTCTTGCTTTAAGTAAAATCATCAGATGTTCTAGCTGCTCGTAAACATCTAATTCTGCTATTTCCATTGAAGTAAGTGTCGCTTCACGGTTTTTGTCGAGCAAATTTTGCAGGCGTGTCTGAGCATTTTGTGAAACCTTAAAATTCACAATGTCTTGGGGAGTTGGAGTCTCGATCAAAAAGTCCAAAACTTCTCGATAAACTGCGGGAATATCGGTAGTATTAGTTTTGACTTCTGGTTCGATAGTTGTTGGCTGTTTAGTGACTTCTAGAAGTTGCCAAAGCAGTTCTGGCAAGCGATTTTGCAGAGGTTCTAGACGTTGAGCCAATTCATCGGGAATTTGAATGGTAATTGTTGCCATTTTTGGTGGTGATTGATGCTCTGATTTAATCTTAGCACTGTGCAAGGGCGTGTAGCCAGCCGTAGGCATCGCACTTTTGTGAAAAAATGAGCAGCGGGCGATTCCCTGGGGATAGCTGCGCTCGCGCGTACTTCCAGATTTTGGTAACATCAACTCTATCGCGCCGTTGGATTGCGGCAATAATCTAATTAGTTGTGTTGTCGTCAATGTCTAGGTTTTGTTTGAAAATTTCTGAAGGTAGCGGTACAGTTATTTGTAGGAAAACATCAATTGTTATCTGATTATTCTCAAACTTTATATTACTTACATTAACTTTACTATTTTCAGATAAGCCGTCTTGAATAGGGAATTTAGTAGGTGACTTAGTTTTATATCCAGCTTCCTCAAGCCATTCAGCAATATTTCTCCAGTTTTCCATTTTCTCAGTGGATTTATTTACAAGGCTTTTGACATATTTATACAGAGTAGCACAGAGGTCTGTTTCAACTCCCTTGGGGGTTTTTCGGAGTTTTTCGGCGATTTCGGCGGGGCTGAAACTGCACAGTAAACCACGTAAGTGTAGCTTCTCCATTGGGGGGTTAGGCGCTTTCCCTTGGCCGAGGCTAGGTCTGTGTAGAGGGTTTCCAAGTCCCAGTGATTTGCGGCTTGGTTAAATTGCTCGTCGGTGGGTGCCATAGGTTACACACTCGAAAATTCCTGATGTAATCCTAACACGATTCCTGATGAATGTCAGATAAAAGCGGTGTTGAGTTAGGTTATTGTAAGTGGAAGCTTAAACGCAAAAAGTGCAATTTACAAGTCAAAAGGTTTGTGAAACTGCTTTTGGGCTGTCACTAACTAGAGTTAGCGACTTGACAGGAGAGATAAGCTGAAACTTGATGTACTTCGGGCTTTGGTTCTAGTCTCTGGCACAGTAACGAAATTTTTTAATTTATTTTCTGGGATTTTGCATAATTTTCTGGATTTGCCCTGATAGATAAATAGGAGGGTGCAATGCGCCTTCTGGGGATTGAGCTCATGTTTGTGAGTGCGATCGACCAAAGCTTTGCTATGCAAGACTTTTGTTCGTGCAACAAATTATTGGCTTTTGCATAAAAGTTAGGGCGATCGCAGGATCTAAAAATACAGGCTAGCAAGTCATTTTTTCAGAAATGGAGAAAGACTTTTAGCTCGAATAGGGATAAATCTAGTATTCACACTGAAATTGCAACATGAACATTAATGGAACGTTGGCTGACGATACTCTCAATGGCACCCCCGATGCAGATTTAATCTTTGGACAACAAGGCTCTGACTTAGTGTTTGGCCGTGATGGAGACGACTTAATCTACGGCAAGCAAGGAGATGACAAGTTATACGGTAATGAAGGTAATGATACCGTCTACGGTGGCAAAGGTAACGATACAGTTTACGGCGGCAAAGGTGACGATCGCCTATTTGCTAATGCTGGAGATAACTTGATATACGGCAACGAAGGCGAGGATACAGTTGATGGCGGAATAGATAACGATACAGTTTACGGTGGTAAAGGTAATGACAGCTTGTTTGGCAACTTCGGGAATGACATTCTCTATGGAGATAAGGGAGCAGATACATTAACTGGGGGGAATGGTAACGACACTTTTTTTATTGGTAAAAATACTGGGGGTACTGAGCTTTCGGATGCCGATTTGATTGTTGATTATACAGAGGGTGAGGATGTAATTAAGTTAACGAACGATCTTGCCTTTGATGACCTCAAGATTTATGTCGGCACAGGGGTTAATGCTGGCTACACGATTATTCAGGATGAGTTAACAAGGCAATATTTGGCAGTTGTGGAGGGTGACGGCAGATTGACTATTGCTGATTCTAGCGGGATTGTGAGTCTGACGCCTGCGCCTTTGCCGACGCCGACGCCTGCGCCGACGCCTGCCCCTGTGACGACGCCTGTGACGACGCCTATCACGACTCCGACACCTGTGACGACTCCGACACCTGCACAGACACCGACTCCGACACCGGAGCCGAAGCCTTCAATCACCCCAAGTGCAACGACTCCGACACCTGTGACGACTCCGACGCCTGCGCCGACTTCGACACCTGTGACAACTCCGACACCTGCACCGACGCCGACACCTGTGACGACTCCGACACCTGCACCGACGCCGACACCTGTGACGACTCCGACACCTGTGACGACTCCGACACCTGTAGTCACGACTCCGACACCTGCGGTGACAACACCGACACCTGCACCTAATAGCGGGGTGTTTGATTTTGCCACTTCTACTGCGGCTGTAACCCAAAACTTCGGGACTTTCACTTTAGCTGTTAACGTTACCGGTAGCGCTTTTGCCGACAACTTCACGGGGACGGCTTTTGCTGACGTGCTATTTGGCGGTACGGGGCCGGATACTCTCAGCGGCGGCGCGGGTAATGACTCCCTCAGTGGCGGTGATGGGCCGGATTTATTTATCTACGGTTCAGTTCCCAGCTTGAGTCAGGGTAATGATACTATTTCTGACTTCCAAAGCGGTCAGGACAAGTTGCAGCTATCTGCAGCTTATGGTTTTACTGATGTGGCGAGTGTGATCGCTGCCTTGCAAACTACTACGGAGGGGTTGTCTCTTCCCTTGGGAAATGGTGGAGGGAGCATTTTATTTGGGAGTGTGACTTCTCTGAGTGCTGGGGATATTGCGATCGTTTCGACGCCAACACCTGCGGTAACGCCTACGCCACCAGTGGCACCACAAGTGCCTACCCCGCCTGCACCTAACGGATTTAATATCAAATTCGACTATCGTTACGATACGACTGGTTTCTTTAACGATCCTAGTCGCAAAGCAGCGCTGGAAGCAGCAGGTAAAATCTGGGAAGATGTCATCAAAAACGACTTTCCCGATCCACCTATTGGGATATCTGGGACAATAACCCATCCGATTACAGGGCAGCCGCAAAATGTTACCTTCGATTCCCAAATTGATGACATGGTTCTGTTTGTCGGCGGTCAATCTCCCGTCTTCGGTAATCCAAACGCAAGCGCAGCAGGACAGCTAGTTTCTGGTCAAACAGTTCGATATGACAGCATTCGACAAGCAAGACCGGGCGATATTTTTGGCAGCATCTCTTTTGAATCAAGTCTTAACTGGTTCTTTGACCCAACACCTGCAACTGTTGATGATATTCCAGCATTAACCCCAAATGACTTCATTAGTGTTGCCGTACACGAAATTGGTCACTCACTTGGTTTTTATCCCCAGCGATCGGAGATTGTCACTGCTAATGGTCAGAAAGCTTTTGATGGACCTAATTCTCGAAATGTCAATGGGGGTAATCCTATTCCGTTCCAACAATTCACACAACCTAATGGTGATGTTTTGGTCGGACCGCATATCGATCAAAACTTCACGATAGACGGACGAAAGCCAATTATGGGTACAAGTAGTAGTAATTTAAGAACTCCTTCGCGAGCAGACTTAGCTATCTTGGCAGACATTGGCTATCAAATTCCTAGTCTTGCTGGTTATGTTTCACGAGAAAAACCACCGATCGCCACCCAAAATAGTGACAATTTTTCTGGTACTAATGGTAATGATACGATCGATCTTCTAGGTGGAGATGATGTCGCCCGTGGCTATGAAGGTAATGATTTGCTCTTGGGCGGTGATGGCAAAGATTTTCTTGAAGGTGGTGTCGGTAATGATAGCTTGATTGGTGGTGCGGGTCAGGACTTTTTCAACTTTAATACAACTCAAGATGTATTAATCGGACAAGATGTCATCTACTCCTTCTCTGTCGCCGAGAACGATGTCATTCAAATTCGGGGTTCGGGGTTAACCGCAAGCGCAGTTTTAAACCAAGTCAACAGCACTGGTAAAATTACTTTTGCTTCGGGGGGTGAACTTACTGTGTTCTCTGATGCTCCTTTGACTGCAAGTAATTTGTTCCTTCTGTAGTTGAGCGATATTTTGTAAGCAAAATAGTAAGAGCGATCGCCCTTCATGTCCAAAAGTGCGATCGCCCCTATCTACTGAAAAAAAATCACTATCCTAAAATCAGTTAATGGTACAATCCTAAATCAAATACCATTTAGCAGTAAACCACTTATCTTGAATAATGGCAGAGATACTTTTTTGTTCCTATCCATTCCGGCTCTATTGTCTCGGACGGACACCAACGCGAAGAAGGATTTGCACGACAGAAAGATTCAGTTGCCTGAGTTATATTGTTGACAGCTTGCAATATATTATACCCA
>Ga0335394_10004955_pt1 | contig 15119 bp, 9 predicted proteins | sample MAT03_FD_205741 | JGI IMG/M metagenome (GOLD analysis project Ga0335394, IMG submission 205741) | Freshwater microbial communities from Lake Fryxell liftoff mats and glacier meltwater in Antarctica - MAT-03 (spades assembly) (version 2) ...
CTAACCTTTGTTTTTGTCGTAAAAAACTAGCATTGATTATACATCAATTAGCTAGTTTTTTTAACGACCTAAAGGTTGCACTTGTGACTTGAATTCAGGCTATTATAATTCTGCTTTTAAACGTAGAACTACCAGGGCTGAACCATTATATGATATTGCGCAACATTATTTTGCAGAAGGCAAGCATTCTGAGGTGTGCTTTTATGCAAATATTGGTAGAAAAATAAAGTATCCTAGGGATGATGTTTTATATATACAGGACGATCTCTACAGTTATAAATTTTATGAGCAGTTAAGCATAGCTGCCTATTATGCTGAAAAATATAGGGATAAGGGCATCAAGTATAGTGATAAGCTGTTATTTAACGTAAATGCGCCTGGGCATGTCAAAGAAAATTGTTTAAAGAATCTTTTTTTCTATCTCGAAAACATCAAGAATGTGGATTATGTTTCCATCGATGCGAAGATGCCTCTTCTCACTAGTTGGTCTTCCGAAAGATATAAACCTTGCAATGCATCAATTATTAAAACGGATAAAGGTTACCTGGTAAACTGTAGAGCAGTAAATTATGTACAGTTATATCCGGATTACGTAGTAATGGATTGTACGAGAAGCCCTAAGACTAAAAATGTAGTTATCGAGTACGATAAAGATCTAAATCAATCTTTTCAAACACAAATTATTGAAGATCCTGGATTGGTAAAGTATCAAACGGCAATACAGGGCCTTGAGGATTTGCGATTATTTCATTTCAAGGATGAAATCTATTTTACCGCGACCACTTGCCAATTAAATGAGTGGGGTATTCCAAAAATGTGTTTTGGAAAATTTGAAAAAAATGAACTAGATAATACTATACATATTAACAAAATAACTTTGCTGCAGGGTCCCTGTTTCGAACGAACTGAAAAAAATTGGATGCCGCTGGTTGTAGATGAACAGCTTTATTTAATGTATGGCTATAGCCCTTATATTATTTATAAAGCAAACTGTGAAACAGGCGAATGTAGTGAGTTTATTAATAAAAATCTCCCCTTTGATTTTTCAAGGTTTAGCGGATCAACGCCACCCATTGCCTTTGATGATGGTTATTTGTTAATGGTTCACGAAGGAATATGGTTGGATCGAAAATATTATATTCACCGATTTCTTTATTTAGATAAAAATTTGGAAATAATAAAAATCTCCACACCATTTACTTTTAAACATACCGGCGTGGAAATGTGTTGTGGTATTGTTATTGACGATGTTAAAGACAAATTGATTATGGCTATAGCATTGGAAGATAGAGAGGCATACTTAGGGTTAATTAATCTATCTCATGTGCGCTCACTCTTAAAGCCATTGATTAAAAAAACAGAGTACAGCTAAAGTTGGTTTGGCCTGCACAACTTCAAGAGTCAATACCTCGCTTGAATCAACACAAGCTTCTTTCTTAATGTGCAAGGCATATTGAGCTACGCTATAATATGTAGTACTTGATATAAATTGCATCAATGGGGCTCTTTGATGGAGAATTGAACTATAACCATTGAATACCTCAAAAAATTTGTTATGATCTTGAGAAATTAATCAACATCCTAGAGGAATTGTAATGAAGCTTATTGTGAGAGTAATTATTAGCAGTATGATGTATTCATCAATAATGCTTTCTGGCAATATTGATATAATGCCTTATGCAAAATTAGATAAAAATGCGTTGCGACAAAATATAAAAGATGATCCTAGTAATCATCATTATACATTTGATTTAGCACAGATTTTGCAATGTTCTAAGAAATACGACAAAGCAATAAAATTATTTAATAAAAGCAAACTTCTCGAGGGAGAAAGAGGGTGGTACTCAGAATATATGATTGGGAGATGTTACGATTTAAAAGAAGATTGGGAAAATGCCTTAAAATATTATAACTCTGCATTTGAGCGTTGCCCGTCAAGAGCAGAACCTTTATATGATATTGCACAATACTATTTTGATCAGAAGAAATATCTTGAGGCTTATCATTTTGCCAATATTGGAAGGAAAATACCATGTCCTCCTAGCAACGCATTATTTATTGAACGTGATATTTATCACTATAAATTTTATCAACAGTTGACCATTGCTGCCTATTATATAGAAAAATATAAGCATAAAGGTCAAAAATTTATCGATAAATTATTATTTGATCACAACATACCAACCCAGGTAAAATTAAACTGTTTTAATAACTTACTCTGTTATGCTGAAAATATTAAAAATGTGGAGTTTATTCCGATTCAAGTAAATACTCCGCTGCTCTGTGATTGGTCAATGGAAAGATATAAGCCATATAATCCATCAATAATTAAAACGGCAGAAGGCTATATAGTGAATTGCAGATCAGTAAACTGTATGCAATGGTATCCTAATTATGTAGTAATAGATGACTCTCAAATACCAAAGACCAAAAATGTTTTTGTTGAATATGATCAAAATCTAACTAAAGGTTTCGAAGCTCATATAATTGAAAATCCATCATTTGCGAAGTACCAATCATTCAATCAAGGATTAGAAGATCTAAGGCTATTCCATCTTAATAATGAAATTTACTTTATTGCCACAACCTGCCAATTAAATGCACAAGGGATTCCTAAAATGTGTTGTGGAAAATTTGAAAGAAATCATGTTGACAATACTGTATCTATTGATTCGATAACCTTATTACAAGGACCAATTCAACATAGACCGGAAAAAAATTGGATGCCAATAGTTCTAGATGATGAGTTATATCTAATTTATAGTTTCTGTCCGTATGTTATTTATAAGCCAAATCTAGAAACGGGTGAATGTACCCAAATGGTAAATAAAGATCCTGGATTTGATTTTTCGAGATTTTTGGGTTCTGCTCCTCCTATTCCATTTGATGAGGGTTATTTATTGATGGTTCATGAAGGGATTTGGAGAGATCGAAAATACTATGTTCATAGATTTGTTTATTTGGATAAAAATCTAGAAATTAAAAAATGTTCAAGACCGTTTACTTTTAAGCATAAAGGTATCGAAATGTGTTGTGGTATGGTGGTGAATCATGCGGCAGATAAATTGATCATGGCAATAGCTCTTGAAGATAGAGAGGCTTATTTTGGGTTAATTGATTTAAATGATGTACGTGCATTACTAAAACCTCTAGTTAAAAACTAATAACTCTATTTTGACGGATATTTTTCGTTGAATTTGCAAAAAAAGATGTTATGATTTGGTGAAAAAATTAGGCATAAATTTATTTAAAAGAGGGTATATGAAGCGCTTAATAACAAAAATCTTAGAAACCAATTCTAAGAAATCAATTATAGGTATTGGTTTGTTTATAATTTTAACAAGTCTATCCTTTTCAGCCTTTAGTAATGATACAGTAATTCAAACAAATGATTTATCTGCGGGTACAGATATTATAATTCAAACTGATGCATCTTTAACAGCTACTGATCAGAAAAATTTAAGTATACCGTCTACCGGAACTGATGCTGTAGTAGATACCAATAAAGTAAAAATTTGTCTTTGTATGATAGTTAAAAATGAATCCGCAATTATTGAGAGATGCTTTAAGGCAGTCGAAGGCCTTGTCGATTGTATGGTAATTTGTGATACGGGTTCAACAGATAAGACTAAAGAATGCATTCAATCATTTATGAAGCGCACTGGCATTCCTGGAAAAATGTATGACCATGAGTGGAAAAATTTTGGGCATAATCGATCCCTATCTGCCCAAGCTGCCCAAGAGACCTTAAAAGAAATGGGGTTTAATTTAGAAAAGACTTACTTGCTGTTTCTTGACGCAGATATGATCTTACAAATTACTGACGGTTTTAATAAGCAAAGTTTAATAGATGATTCATATTTGGTGCTTCAAAAAAATCCTGGGTATTCTTATTATAATACGCGACTTGCACGAGCATCATTAAACTGGAGATGTGTTGGTGTAACGCATGAATACTGGGCGGCTGATAATAATTTCAGACAAAACAAGACCAGTGCCATATACATTAATGATATTGGTGATGGCGGCGCAAAGGGAGACAAATTTGATCGTGATATAAGATTGTTAAAGCAAGGTCTTATTGATGAACCAAATAATGAACGATACATGTATTATTTAGCTCAATCTTACAAAGATACTCAGCAATGGGATAACGCCATTGAGTGGTATACAAAAAGAATTGAAGCGGGTGGCTGGCATGAAGAAATATGGATGTCAAAATTCATGATTGGCCAATGTTATGAAGCAAAAGATGAGTGGCATAATGCGCTTAAATATTATCTGGAAGCATTCCAGTATTATCCAGCTAGAGCAGAATCATTGGCAGCAATCTCAAACTATTATTTAGCTCATGGAAAAAATGATCTTGCCTGTATATTTGCAAAATATGGTATGAAAGTAGCATATCCTGCTAATGATATTTTGGTTGTGACTGACTCTGTTTATAATTATAAATTTTTAGAGACTTTATCAATTGCTTCCTTTTATACTGCTTTTAAATCTAAAGGTTGCAAATATATTGACAGCTTAATCTTAAATCCACGAGTTCCCTATCAAAATAAAGAAATAGCTCATCGTAATTTATTTTATTATGTAGAACCGCTCAAAGATACTGAATTTATTCCTATAACTCCGGCAACAAGATCATTTGTTAACCAATGGTCATCTGATAGATATATACCATGCAATCCTTCTCTGTATAAAACTGAAAATGGTTATACATTAAACTGTAGAACAGTTAATTATTTTCATAGACGCGGATTATACGTGGTTCTTGATGACGATAACTGTGTTAGAACTAAGAATATACTAATTGATTATGATAAAGACTTTAATAAGCTTTCAGAAACTCCTATTTTAGAAAATAGTAGTCTGGCACACTATCCTAGTTCTGTAAAAGGACTTGAAGATATGAAAATATTTGAGTTTAAAAATGAAATATATTTTACCGCTACATCTCGAGAATTGCATCCGCAAGATGTTCCCAAAATTTGCTTAGGTAAGTTAGAAAAAAATGGTGACTACTATATCGTTAATAAGGTTACCTTATTGCATGGACCAGAGCCTGATAGATGTGAAAAAAATTGGTTGCCGTTTATTATGAATGACGAACTCTATGTCGTATATTCATACAGTCCATTTATAATTTATAAGCCTAATATGGAGACGGGTCACTGTGAGCAAGTTATAAATAAAAATTATAATCTTGATATGACTCGCTTTAGAGGGTCCGCAGCACCAATACGATTTGATGATGGCTATTTATTAATGATTCATGAAGTTATTTGGCAAAATGCAAGAACATACATTCATAGATTTCTTTATTTAGATAAAAATTTTGAGCTAAAAAAGCTTTCTCAGCCATTTACGTTTAAGCATACTGGTGTCGAATTTTGCTCTTCAATGACTCTCGATCATTCTAATGACAAACTTATTATGGGCATGGGCATAGAAGACAAGGATGGTTGCTTATGTATTGCTTCAGCTGATTCTGTGCGCTCATTATTGAAGCCAATTGCAATAAAATAAGATCAGGAATAGAGTCCGATGCCATTAGCAAAGTTAGTGGCATCGGTAAAAGAGAAGGTTAAGTTAACATGAAAAAAAATATTACTCCGTTGAGCAATAAGCAGTTAGTTAGTTCATTAATCAGTGTTTTTCTGTTTTTTGTTCCACTTTTATTGACCAATTTTAGTTACACAAAGGTATCTAGCAAAAATGATCCAGAGGTAAAAATCTGTCTTTGTATGATAGTTAAAAATGAATCTAAAATTATAGAAAGATGTTTAAACTCGGTAAAAGGTATTGTTGATTATATAGCCATTTCGGATACCGGTTCTGAGGATGGAACCCCTTTGATAATCCAGCAATTTATGAACCAAACTGGTATCCCAGGAACGGTTCACCATCATGAATGGAAAAATTTTGGGCATAACAGAACATTGTCTGCTAAGGCTGCTCAAGAATCGTTGAAGAAGGATGGTTTTTCTTTAGAAAATACCTATTTGCTTTTTTTGGATGCAGATTTGATGTTGGAGGTTAAAAGTGATTTTAATAAAGCAAATTTAACAAGTGATTCCTATATAATGATTCAAAAAGATTGGATGACTTCTTATTATAATCTGAGACTTGCTAAAGCATCATTTGACTGGAAAAGTATTGGCGTAACGCATGAATATTGGGCTGCCGATGGAGCTAATCGGCAAGGTAAAATCGATTCACTCTTTATCAATGATGTTAATGATGGTGGCTGCAAATCTGATAAATTTGACCGGGATATTAAATTATTAACACAGGGCTTGATTGATGAACCTAATAATGAACGATATATGTTCTACTTAGCTCAATCTTATCAAAATAAAAAGCCACAAGAATGGGATAAAGCTATAGAATGGTACCTGAAAAGAATTGAACGCGGTGGTTGGTATGAAGAAGTTTGGCTTTCCAAATATATGATAGGCCAATGTTATGAAGGAATGGGTGATTGGGATAATGCACTTAAAGCTTATCTTGATGCTTATCAATACCATCCAGTAAGAGCGGAGCCATTATCGTCTATTTCATCTTATTATTTATCAAAAGGTAAAAATGACCTTGCTTCAATTTTTGCCAATTATGGTAAGAGCATAAAATACCCGGTGAATGATGTTCTGCTCATTGAGCATGATGTGTACAACTATAAGCTTTTGCAAAATTTATCTATTGCTTCGTACTACACCATGTTCAGATCTAGAGGCTTGAAATTTCTAGACAGATTGTTGCTTGGCAAACAAACTCCAAGCCATGTAAAGAATAATTGTTATAGTAATTTATATCATTATGTTGAGAATCTTTCGAATACCGAATTTACGGCAGTTGAACCCGAAAAAACGGCTCTTGTTAATGATTGGTCAACTGATCGATATTTACCTACCAATCCATCTATTTATAAAACCAAAAGTGGTTATAAATTAAATTGTAGAACAGTAAATTACCATCAAAAATATCCCAATTGGTTGATTTTTTCAGATGATGGTTGTATCAGGACCAAGAATATTGTGATTGATTACGATAATAATTTAAATAAGATAAAAGAGAGCCAAGTTATTGATCATCCTAATTTGATAAAATATCCGGGTAAAACTGAGGGTATTGAAGATATACGTTTGTTTAGTTTGCATGATGAACTATATTTTACGGCAACTACTGCTCAGATGCATCCAAGAGGTCTTCCACAAATTTGTATGGGCAAATTTCACAACTTTGAAAATGGTTTTATGTTAGTTGATAATGTCACCTTACTAAAGGGACCTAATCCAGAACGGTGTGAAAAGAATTGGCTTCCCCTTGTCATTGACGAAGAATTGTATGTTATTTATATGTATGATCCTTATCTGGTTTATAAAGTAAATATGAGTACTGGTGATTGTGAATTAGTTCTACAAAAAGACTACAACTTAGATTTTTCAAAATTCAGGGGATCAGCGGCTCCTATATCTTTTGATAATGGGTATTTATTATCGGTGCACGAAGTAATTTGGTTGGACAGAGGATATTATGTTCATCGCTTTATGTATTTAGATAAAAATTTAGAAATTAAAAAGCTTTCACGGCCGTTTACCTTTAAGCATAAAGGTGTAGAATTTTGCGCCGGAGTGGTTTTTGACGATGCAAAAAACAAGCTGGTATTATCGGTTGGTATTGAAGATAGAGAAGCATGTTTATGTTCAGTTGACGCAGACCAAGTGCGCGCAATGCTTGAGTCAATTACCTAAGTAATCCCAACTCTTTTTATCAATTAATGGAACTCCCTATAACATAGTAGGGAGTTCTTTTTTGTATTAACCAATCTTAATAGCGTTTAAAATGGTATTTTGAACTGTTATAGAATCGCCTGGGTCGCCACTGACAATCATTACATGTACTTGCACGGTGTCCCCTGCATTTAAAGGAATAATCATTGATATGGCGATAGGGAAGATAAACAAATCTGTAGCATTCGTGGTCATTGCTGATGCTTGAGCCGTAAATCCGCTAATTGGGGTTCCATTCAAATAAATATCAAAAGTTGCATTTCTCGAGCCGTCAAATTCAGAACTAGCATTAAAATTAATTAAATAAATCCCTGATTGCGCTGCTATGAATGAAGTGTTATTTAAAAAAGTTGAACCCGTAGCTATTTGCATGCCGCAGGTAATGGATGTTGCAAAGAGCGGTAATCCCAGGCCTTGCATTCCGGTAGGTCCTGTATGGCCGGTATTACCTGTTAAGCCAATCGTACCGCTTGGACCGGTTGCACCAATCATACCGGCTAAGCCTGTGGGTCCAGTGGGACCGGTTGTGCCTGGGGTACCCGCTGCGCCGCTAGGCCCGATGTTTCCTGTTGCGCCAGTTGCACCAATGGGTCCAGCTGATCCTGTATTGCCTATAGGTCCGGTACTACCAATAGCACCGCTTGGACCGGTTGCACCAATCATACCGGCGATGCCTATTGGTCCAGTGGGACCAGTTGTGCCTGGGGTACCCGCAGCTCCAGTAGCTCCTGTGTTACCAGTGGCACCAGTAAATCCAGCTGATCCCGCATTACCAGTAGGTCCAGTATTGCCTGTCGCTCCCGTTGATCCTACTTGACCCGGATCTCCCGTAAAACCAGTTGGTCCGCTGTTGCCAATTAAGCCTTGCGGTCCCGTAGGGCCGGTTTGGCCTTGAGCGCAAATGCAGCCATTTACTCGTTTGCCATCGACGGTAAGGGTTCCATTAATGGTGACATCTCCAGCGACAATATTCGTGGCCCGTAAGCAGTCTTTAATGGTTAATTTGCAAAACATTTTATGTCGACTTGGTCTTCTGTTTATTGTTTTTTCTGGGACAATGGTGATTATAGCATCACCTGTTTGTAAGTGCAGCTGATAGTTACTGAACTTTTTTAGCAACTTTTGATATATCGGATTATTCTCATTATCTTTTATGCATTGAGGATGTTGTAAAAAATAAAGCGCGGTTTCAAGAGCTTTGTAGACACTGGTATACTCGATTATTTGTAGTGAGTTGCTTTTGCTGTTTTCAACTATTTGTTTACAAACATTGATTAAGTTTTCTTGATCAAAATAGAGTGAATCATGAGTATCTGATCCAAAAATATTTTGTGCTTTGAGATGTTCTGGCAGGCTTAAAAGAGCGTAAGCGACTTTTTCGGGTATATAAGCAAAAATTTTATCCGATTTGCTTATTGATTCTAAATGTTCATTAAAGCCATTAAAAACTAAATGCATAGAATTGTTATTATTACCATTTTCTGTAATTGCAGTAACCAGATTTGCTTGCATACAAATTATCATTACTATAAAACAATAACAGGGTAATTTTAGATTTCCAATTGTTAGGTAATGCAACACAATATCCCTTTTCTTGTTTATGCTTTAAATGCAATTCAACACATCTTACGGTAAAGCGGATAAATATTGCTAGAGTTTCGATGTGGTTTTAAAGTATGTTATAAAATTAAAATCAATTACTTTTAGAGCAAGTGTTTTAGTTGTTGAAAACTGCATGCTTCTTTCATTACAATTGTTAAAAACTGTTTGTAAGGATGTTCTTATGAGATTTAATTATTTGTCATTTTCTTTTAGGCGTGTAATAAGCTTGGCGTGTCTTCAAGTATTTGTTTTATTGATAGGTTGTTCGATAAGATCATTTGCTGTAGATTCCTGCAATAGTGAATTGGCTCCATTTACTACCGCTACCGCCATAGAGTATGTAAATACTCTTGGAGCTACTCAAATTCCAGGTATCGATATTGTTTCAAAGCTTGATGAAGAACTTATAACAAGAAGAAGAAAACCTAAAGCTTGTGGTCTTCAAGCTATATTCAATAGGTTAGAAGCAACCACTTTAGCTTTTGTTAAAAGCATAAATGCTTCAGGTGCGCCAGGAATACAGTGTCTCCTGCCAGATGCTGCAAGACTTACTTTTGATCAGATACAAAATATTCCCGTGCCAAGATGTCCAACCACTATTGAAGATGTTACGATTACGGTTTGTGATCGTCCCGTTGTATTAAATATAGTGAGGCCTATTAATAGTACTGGTCCATTACCAATTATTATGTATTTCCATGGTGGTGGTTGGGAATTAGGCAATCAATTTACGTTTGATCGTTTAATCCGGCAACTTTCAAGTGGCACTAATGCAGCACTAGTTTTTGTTAATTATACAAGAACACCGGAAGCTGTGTTTCCTGTTGCTAATGAACAAGCCTATGCAGCAACTCAGTACATTGTTGAACATGCCGCTGAGCTAAATTTAGATGCAAGTCGCTTGGCTTTAGCGGGTGACAGCGTTGGTGGTAATATGGCTATTAATGTTGCGATGAAAGCAAAACAATGTAATGGTCCATCAATAATTCAAATGGTTCTTTTTTATCCAGTGACTCAAGCTTGTTTTGATACTCCTTCCTACTTAAAATTTGCTGAATGTCTTTGGTTAACACGGGTTGGTATGATGCATTTTTGGAATTTTTATGAACCGAATGTTGCCGCACGTAATAATCCACAATTATCGCCGCTAAGAGCAACACTTAAAGACCTCCGGGGTTTGCCTTCTACATTGCTTATTACTGCTCAAAATGATGTCCTTAGATCGGATGGTGAATGGTTTGCTAAAAGATTGAGATGTGCAGGTGTGCCAGTAAGGGGAGTGCGTTTTTTAGGAACTATTCATGACTTTGTAATGCTTAATCCTTTAGCTTCTACCCCAGCAACTATTGGAGCTATTTGCTTAGCTCAAGCAACTTTACGAAAAGCATTTGGTACTTAATTTTAGGAGTATAAACTATTCCTAAAATAGGGATTATGACATACCGGATGAAAGTCATTGTGTACAAGAATTTTATTCTACGTCTCGTTCTTTGTAGCTTTTCTGTTTTTCGAAACTTTAGTGAAGTAGAAAGCGAAATAGAAAGCTTTCATGAAGTATAAGGTTGGCTATGAAGAATTCCGCGCGATACTATTGCTTTTAAGCCGTAGTGCGCTTCATATGATATTAGCTTACCGTTTTGGCGATACTGCTCAATTAATCAACTCGCTACATTTAGTAGTGAGTTGATTAAAGTATCTAATAAATCCGTCAGTATTACGATTTTAAGATCGAATCAACAGCATGTTTTTCTGTTTCTTATGTATTGCAAGTGCTCGATCCGACAAAGACAGAGCTTGGAGCAGAGGTCGCTTGACATCCTGCTGAATCGGTAACCATTACAGTGTAATCTCCAGTGTTTGTTGAAGTAGAATTCAGTATCGTCAGAACAGGATTATTGCCGGTATTTTGCGTAAAGCCGTTAGGTCCGGTCCACATAAATACATAAGGTCCAGTTTGGCCAGTCGGTAAAGCAGTTAATACAATGCTTTGACCGGTACAAACATTCTGAAATGCTGGAGAAATGGGTACTTCAGCAACTGTTTGAGGCACAATGACAGGGTATTTTGTTGTAATACAGTTTTGGCTGTCTCTTACGCTAATGTAATAACTACCCGCTGCAAGGCCAGTAAAAGTATTGCTAGCACCAAATACGGGATTGTTATTTAGAGAATAAGTATAAGGCGGATTGCCATTAACAACATTCATAACTGTGATAGCTCCAACAGAGGTACCATTGCATGGAACAGGAGTTACGATGGCATCAAACGTAAAGGTCCGCCCGAATATATAAACAGCTCGAGTGGAAGCGGTGGTTCCTTCATTAGCGACTCCGAGTAATTGACCATCCGAGGTGTAGTTTGCTTGTTCAGGAGAGTCAATGGCAAATGAAATGGTTGTTGGATTGGTTAATACAGGAAGGGCACCAGTGCCATCATAAGTTAACGTAGTAACTTGGTCTGCGTTTGGGAGGTTTAATGCATAGGTGAAACATGACTGACTTGGGGTAATTGCATTAGGAGCAAATGATACAGATGCAAAGGTGACATTGGCTTGTGCTGGTGTAAGTGCGATATAGCTTAAAACGGGAATCATGCTATTAAATGTTGCTGTTGCCGTATTTACGGAATAGAATTGAGCTTCTGTTCTTGGTGGAGATGCATTTGATTGACTAACGCCCGTAACTACATATTTATTATCAGGTGAAAAAAAAGATGATTCAGTAGGGTTAAAGCATGAACCGCATCCTAATGTTGATATAGTTTGAGTAGGAACTGCGGTAAAAGGGGCATATGAAGTAATTTGGAATAAGGCTATTACACCGGAAAATAATTCGCCATTGTATGTTTCAATCAGAGCATTCCCATCGGGTGAAACATTTGCTGAGAATACGCCACGGCTGCCAATTCCAAGAGGTGTTGGTAATGTGCTGTGATACATAGGCTGTGTAGAGCATCCAAAGTATTGATAAACAAAGACAGCTCCATTCGCATCAATGGTAGCATCTGCTATAATTATCCAGTTGCCGTCGACTGAAAAAACGGCACTTTGAGGCTTAACAAAAGTCGCATTTGGTGGAGGTGGTAGAATATTGATGAAAGCGGTGGTGTCAATAGTCCCATCGGGATTCACCGGTGCCATATATACATACCCTAATGGTTCGCGCGCATCAGAAATGAGACAACAGGTATTAGTTGGATTAAATGCTATCGACTGGGGACCCAAAAAAGTTGTTCTGAGACTATTTGATGATAGAAAGTTAGTAACAGTCTGTATGGGTGTATTGTTTATAGTGCAGCAAGGTTGCATGCTATATAAGCTATTAAAGGGCAGAACTATACAGAGAAAATTGATAAATATTTTTAAGAAAGACATGCTTTTTTACCCTTCTAAGAGCGACTGATTTAACGTTGAAGCTTAACATAACGAGCTTGCGTATAAAAAGCAACAAAATGCTTGATGATTTGTACTTATTAATCGGAATTAACATCGGATCTCTAGAGCAAATTATAATTTCGAGCACCTAACGTGAAGGGAAGCAAATAATGGTGCTTCCCCTCTTTATATTATGAAAAATAGTAGATAGATCGTTTCCACTATTTTTCTTTTTTTATGTCACTCTTAATTATTAACAGTATTAAATGTGCAAGGGACTGCTACTGCAACTTCCGCTGGGCTAGATGTTTGAGGACAACTAAAAAACGGAGAATTGGTGCTTACAGTGTAATTTCCGCTATTTGCAGCAGTAGCGTTCGTTATAGTTAAGTTTGGATTTGTTCCTGTATTTTCCATAAAGCCATTAGGTCCGGTCCATGCATACAAAGTAGTGCCATCCGGATTTGTTGTTATTGCAGTCAAAGTAATATCATCACCAACACAAACACTTTGAAAGGCTGGAGTAATTGATAAGGCTAATGGACTAAGGCTTGCAGAAAAAGTAGAAGTATCTCCAGGGGATGAGCCAGTATTGTTATTTGCTACCGCGGTAGCACTTATATAAGTTGGTGAAAAGGGAAGCATTGTAATACCGGTCAACATGGCTGTAAATGGGCCTGGAAGGACGGGTGTTGAATCTCCGAGATATATTTGGCCTTCATTTGTTTTATTGGCTGCGTCGTTTGCAAAAAACTGAATTCTTAGTTCAGTGCCGAGCGGGGCAATGGCTGGTGCTGTTCCATGGATTGTTAATGTAGTGCCGCTATAGCAAATACTATCTAAAATTGGGGGCTGCTGATTGCTATTGCCATTGTTTACAAGCACAATTCCAGCATTGTTATTATTAAAAATGTTATTTCCTATAATAGCATTTCTAATGGTTGTTGCTCCGTCAACTCGAACACCACCACCGGGGTTATTTGCGATGATGTTTCCTTGGCCGGAAGTAAGACTACCTATGGTATTATTTATTGAACCATTAGTAAGGCTGATTCCAATATTTTCATTGCCAAGAAAATCGTCAGCAGCTGAAACTCCCACCCTGTTGAGGGAAATGGTTATATTATCAGCATTATTTAAATTGATGCCATTTATTGCATTGCCCGAAATTATATTGTTAGTTATTGCGCGAGTATTAAGTGCGGTGAAATTAGTAATTAAAATGCCGGTGCCATTAGAAACTGCAAAAAGACCTGAAGAGTCAGTACCGATTCTATTTGCTGAAATATTAAACGAATTAGGTGCTGTTGAAGTGATACCAAATCCCCTATTGCCGGAAATAGTGTTATTGATAATGATTAAGTTTGAGCCAGTAGCAGCGCTTATACCGTTAGAATTTGGGATAGCAATAGTACCGGTAATATCTACTCCAATAAGATTTTGTTGTATTGTTGAAGTTGCACCGGTACTTAGCCAGTTTATGCCATTAGTTCTATTGCCAGATATTATATTGTTTGTAATTGTTAAGTTTGCTGCTGGATTAGGTACTTGTATACCGGTTCCATTTGGACCGGCTATCGTTCCTGTGGCATCGACCCCAATCCTATTGTTGCTAATAGTAGCATTATTTACATTGATTTGTATTGCTTGATTATTAAAATTAATGATAGAAAAATTTCTGATGGTTGAAGAACCTGCGAAGGCTGTTAATGTAAGGCCGATTGCGCCGGCAGTAACATTTGCGCCATTAATAGTTACTATTCCACCACCGACACCAGTATTAGTGCCGTTTACATCGGTTGTACGTCCAATGGCTGGATAGGGAGTAGTTGCTGGATTAAGTACTGGAAAAGGTGTTGCGATGTTAAACACAATGTTATGAGGAGGAAAAATGTCGTTATTTACGTCTATGATTGCTCGGCGGAAAGTTCCACTTCCCATGCTTGAACTATCACCGGTATTATTTACGATAAATATTGTGGCATAACTTTTTAAGCAAAATAAAGTTACTAATAGCAAGGTTGAAATAGTTGTTCGATTCATGAATTCCTCGATTGATAGAGTTTTTTAGGGATACCCAACATTAATTCGATATATTTATGAAAGATGTTGTTATAAATAGTTCTCGTCATGATTTTCTCGTAAGCAATAATTCAATAATTATCAAGATTAGTTTGGTGACGAGGCTCTCTGTTATAGAGAGCCTCGGTAATAGTTTGTTTATTATAATGGAGCGATCCTAGCTAAACTCAAATTGCCTGCTTCGCAAGTGATGGTAAATGGAGCGCTTGTTTGTCCTGTAACAGTTATAGTATCCCCCATGTTTAATGGTACGATACAGCATGTTGTAA
>Ga0335394_10004962_pt1 | contig 15111 bp, 12 predicted proteins | sample MAT03_FD_205741 | JGI IMG/M metagenome (GOLD analysis project Ga0335394, IMG submission 205741) | Freshwater microbial communities from Lake Fryxell liftoff mats and glacier meltwater in Antarctica - MAT-03 (spades assembly) (version 2) ...
GCCTTTCTTCCTCCCGCCGGAATCAACCGATGAGAAAGTACGTGCGGTGCTAATTCCTTCACATCATCTGGGGTAGCAAAATCCCGCCCCGAAATAAACGCCAACGCCTGAGATGCCCGGTGCAAAGCCACCGCACCACGGGGACTCACGCCCAGAGTAATCTCTTCATCCTCGCGAGTCGATCGCACCAAATCCACAATATACTGCTTCAAAGAGCCTTCCACCTGCACCGCAGCGCACAAACGGCGCAATTCCTGCACTTCTTCTAAGGAAATACAAGGCTGCAAATCCTCAACTGCAAAAGTATCAGACAACCTTTCCAACATTTGCAACTCTTCCAACGCAGCGGGATAGCCCAACGTCAAAGACAAGGTAAATCGATCCATCTGCGCTTCCGGTAACGGAAAAGTGCCTTGATATTCGATCGGGTTTTGAGTCGCAATCACAAAAAACGGCGCTGGAACATTCCGAGAAACTCCGTCTACCGTCACCTGCTTTTCTTCCATCACTTCCAGCAAAGCTGATTGAGTTCGCGGTGTCGCCCGATTGATTTCATCCGCCAGCAAAACATTAGCAAAAACTGGGCCTGGCAAAAACTCAAACTTGCCGCTGCTAGGATTCCAAATATTAGTACCGGTGATATCTGTCGGTAACAAATCGGGAGTGCACTGAATCCGCTGAAACTTCCCATCGATCGATCGCGCTAAAGACTTCGCCAACAGCGTTTTTCCGACACCAGGTACATCTTCCAGCAGCGCGTGTCCGCCGGAAAGCACGGCTACTAGCACCAAGCGAATAGCATCCGCTTTGCCGACAATAGTTTTACCTAGATTTTGTTTGAGCCGCTCAATATGTTCTCTCATATCCCTGATTTTGATTGTTAATTGCTAGTCGTTCAATTGCTTGTTCTTGCATTCCCGGTCTCTCTTAGCTAGGACTTAAGTTTGTGTTCCCGTAAACTCAGATATTTCAATCGCCCAGGCAAAATTAGACTTTTTGCATAAGTTTTTTGTCAACACAAAAACCGCAGATTTTAGGCAGATTAACACAGATGAACGCAGATAAATTCAGGATGGCTTGGGACTTTTGCCAGAGGTCTACTGTACATCCTAAACTAATAGAGTACGATTTTTCAACCATTAGCAGCTAACACCTTTCTAGCAACATCACAATCTGCCTGAATTTGAGTTTTAAGAGCATCCAGAGAAGCGAATTTTTGTTCGGGTCGCAAAAATTCTACCAAACTTGCGCTCAAGGTTTGACCGTACAAATCCCCAGACCAATCTAACAGGTGAACTTCTACAGTGAGTTGCAGGCCGTCTACCGTTGGGCGGCGGCCAACATTCATCACCCCATTGATGAATGATACATTTGATGATCGATCGGGAATTAGAGCTTTGGGATTTTCCCACTTGTAGGAAGAACTTTGATCTTTGATCTTTTCCCCTCCATCCTTCACCGAGACTCGCACCGCGTACACCCCAAAACGCGGCAAAAATTTTTCTGGGGGCAGTTCGATATTAGCAGTCGGAAATCCGATCGTCCTACCCAGCCGCTGTCCGCCAACCACAGTCCCGACCAAACTGTAAGGTCGCCCCAGCAACTTATTCGCTTTTCTGAGGTCGCCGGATGCCAGACCTTCACGAATTGCAGAACTGCTGATGCGATCGCCCTCATCGCAACTGTATAGGGGTGCAAGAGTCACATCAATGCCGTAGCTAGAAGCAATAGACTGCAAATCCACAGCCGTCCCAGCGCGTCCCCGTCCGAACCGAAAATCTAGCCCAACGCTAATTCGACTCGCTTGCAGTTGCCGCACCAGAATTTCCTCGACAAACTCAGAAGCCGTTAAATTTGCTAGTTCTCGATCGAACGGCAGCAGCACTAATTGCTCAACGCCCATTGCTGCAAGCAATTCTACCTTTTCTGCCAGAGGCGTCAGCAGTTTTTTGGGTTGACCTGTAAAAAATTCTTGCGGGTGCGGATCGAATGTCACCACAGTGCTGTAAGGTCGATCGTCCGCATCAGAAATAAGACCAGAGAGGCTGTTGCTCGCCGAATCGTTGTTGCAAGTTGCCGGATGTTTGCTTTCGGAATTTTGATCTTTGCCAGGGTTTGAGCGCAGGCTTTGCCCCGAGGCAGAAACCGTTGCATTTGGCTCAAAGGTCGATCGATTTAAAATTGGCTGCACGACTTGTCGATGCCCCAGGTGCAAACCATCAAAGTTTCCCAAGGCAACCGAAGTTGGAGTCAGAGCAGCGTTACAAGAAGAAGTTACCCACACGCTTAAGATTTTGACATACTTCGCCAGATTGCGATCGCCCGTCGATTTGAGATTTTAGAATTGACTTCACAACAGATAGAGCTGAGAACTCGAACATCGATCTCAACTTTTTTATTTTCCACTCCTGGCGCCGGGGCTTGTATCCGTCTTTGATTAAGGTCAACCCTCACTTAAATTTGAGATTTCCGACCTCAAGATTTCTGAATCGGCAACCTCAAATCCATCACACAGAAACTTTAGGAGCTTGCACCGACGCTTCAGAGACATCGGTGTTAGGAGGTAGCAACTGCAATGACAAACCTTCCCGCGCCATCAAACTGTTCGGGAACCTTTGAGCCACTTGCTCTCCCACCTTGTCTAAAAACTCATCATTGTGCAGCGGATCATGGTGAAAAATCACCAACTTTTTGACATTAGCCGCCTGAGCCACCTTCACCGCTTCCTGCCAAGTCGAATGTCCCCAGCCAACTCTGCTGTTCTTCTCCGAGTAATACTCCTCATCGGTGTAAGTAGCGTCGTAGATCAGCACGTCAGCATCCCGAGCCAAAGACAGCACATTTTCGTCCAAGCGATCGGGAAAATGTTCAGTATCAGTCACATAAGCAGCCGAATACCCGCGCCAGTTCACACGGTAGCCTACAGCTTCCCCGGGATGATTCAACAAAGCAGTTTCCACCTTAATATCTCCGATTTCCAGCGGTTCGCCCACTTCAATATCGTTAAATTTCAGGTCTGCCCCCATAATTTGCAGGGGTACCGGAAAATTGGGGTGGAGCATCTGGTCATTGAGCCGCTGCTGGATAGTCGCCTTATTAGGAGGAGGAGCCACAGCCCCATAGATGTGAAAACAATTGCCCCTAACAAAAGCTGGGATAAAAAATGGGAATCCCTGAATGTGATCCCAGTGAGAGTGAGTAAAAAACATATGAGCTTCTACGGGCATCTGCGACAGGAGAGTTTGTCCCAAAACCCGCAATCCCGTACCGCCATCGAAAATTAGGCGGCTGTCACCCACTCGCATTTCTATACAGGGCGTGTTGCCCCCGTAACGTACTGTTTCAGCCCCGGGAGAGGCTATGCTACCTCTAACGCCCCAGAAGTGAACCGTGAATTGGTTTTGCATACTAGACATGGGTTTTCCTGCAAGATTACTCCGGCGAGCCATCGGTAAAATGTTTACATATTGGTAAGGATTTGATCGCACAAACCATTACTGCTATCATATTCGGTCGATCGACCATACTATCCAAGCGCCGGGGCGGGCTTACGCCGAAATCTGGCTGATCTTGCCGATCGGGCGCGACAGTTCCTGCCCCTACCAGAATTACGGCTAATCTACCGGACTAGATCTGATCCTATTAATTCAGAAATCTTAGCAGTTTCGGAATGATCCTGCTATTTATTATCAAAGAATACTTTCTGGATTCTCCGTCGGTTCGGAGGTTGCGGTGCGTCCAGCTAGCTATGCCCGCTGCCAACCCAACCTCATCTGACACTCCAGGGCTGTGAGTTTTGTGGCAGGCAGATCACAGGCTAAATTTTCGACTCGCATTTCTCGGCGGACGAATTCAAGCACTCAAAAGCCCCCAAATTTCTGAAAGTTCAAGTTTTTCGGGTTTTCGCCCGGAACCCAACTCCGATCGACCTTCTGTCTCAAAAGTTATCAGAAAAATGGGTAAAAACCCCGTCCTTCTAGGACGGCTTTTTCTATCTTAACCAAACTATTTCACGAATAAATGTAACAATTGACAGGTTTTACTCTATACCTGTTAGACTAACAATATCGTGATGAGGTCGAAGTCATGCTGGTTTTTGAATTCAAAGCATACGGGAAACGACAGCAATTTGATGCTGTCGATGAAGCCATTAAAACAGTGCAGTTCATCCGCAATAAAGCTTTACACTTTTGGATGGACAACGAAAAAGTCAATAAGTTTGACCTCAACAAGTATAGCGCTGTTCTAGCAAAAGAGTTTCCGTTTTGCGACGAATTAAACAGCATGGCTCGACAGTCAAGCGCGGAGAGAGCGTGGTCGGCAATTTCCCGATTCTACGATAACTGTAAAAAGAAGAATCCTGGAAAAAAGGGATTTCCGCAGTTCCAAAAAAACAACCGCTCAGTTGAATACAAAACTAGCGGATGGAAATTAGCATCAGATCGGAAATCAATCACTTTCACCGACAAAAAAGGAATCGGGAAAGTGAAGTTAAAAGGGACACGCGACTTGCATTTCTATCAGCCTACTCAAATCAAGCGAGTACGGCTCGTAAAACGCGCAGACGGGTATTACTACGTCCAATTCTGTATTCAAGTTGACCGCTCCGAGAAGATTGAAGTCACTGGCAATGCGATTGGACTAGATGTCGGATTGAAAGAATTCTACACCGATTCCAATGGTATCGCAGTTGACAATCCACGATTCCTCCGCAAGGCAGAACGTAGATTGAAGAAAGCCCAGAGACGAGTTTCAAAGCGAGTCAAGGGTTCCAAGAATAGAGGTAAAGTCAGAGTGATTCTAGGAAAGCACCACCTCAAGATAAGTAGGCAACGTAAAGATTTTGCTGTGAAATTGGCAAGATGCGTCATCCAGTCAAACGACTGTGTAGCTTACGAAGACTTGAGGATTAAAAATATGGTGAAGAATCACTGTCTAGCAAAATCAATTAACGATGCTTCTTGGTATATGTTTCGAGTTTGGATGGAATATTTCGGCAAAGTATTCGGAAGAATTACGATTGCTGTAACAGCCAATGGAACAAGCCAAGAATGCTCTAGTTGCGGAACGATTGTTAAGAAAAGTCTATCAACGCGAACCCACGCTTGCCGGTGTGGATGTGTACTTGATAGAGATCACAACGCAGCTAGGAACATCCTAAGTCGGGGATTGAGTACGGTAGGGCATACCGGAACTTGGGGCAATACCCATAACGCTTGTGGAGAATTGACCGCTACTGATGTTGAAGCAATTCTGCATCGGCAAGTTGATTCTGTGAATCAAGAATCCCCTCGGCTTTAGCCAGGGGAGTGTCAAACTCTATGATAGCTGAAATTTAAACTCGTAGTCAGTAGCATAACTTCGCCAAATTCTCAGCAATCATCACCTAAAATAGGGCAAGTGAAGATAGTTTAGAAAAGCACGATAACATTCTTGTTTGCCCAGAATCTAAATCAGTGCCAAATATGCCTGAATAATTTTAAGTTATTTCTCGCAAAAAGTAACTATGAATCAATTTAAAAAAACTACAACCAAACTGAATCAAACGGTAGTGAAAGAGTCCGATCGCACTTTACAACTCGGTCAGCTCCCTTTCAACGAACTCTCCTTAGAAATAACCGATGCCCCAGCTTTGAGAGAACTTAGTCGGGACGATCGCCCGCAGGAAACCCCAAGAACTGTCCAAAAAAGACGCCGGAGAGTAGATGGTAACAGCGATCGGGCCCGATCGCCTGTAGCTTCTACCGCCTTGCTCAAGTGGTTGCTAGATCGTTTGACTCGATCGAAAGGTTGGCTGGCAGTTGTGACTCTGGTAGGAGTTTGGGGATGGTGGAACAGTCAGTTACTGTTTTCGACAGGGCTGGGGATAACAGCGATGATGCTGGTTTACCGGGGGCAGTCGCGTCCCGGGCAATTGCTGCGAGAGCAAATCGAGCAATTTTGGGAGGGGCCGAACCGCCGATTTGTTTTAGCGGTGGGCAGTGGCGGCATGATCACCTTGGGCACTTACATGAGTTTGGCGATTTGGGCGGACTCAGAGAGCCACTGGATGGCTGTGAGCGCAATTTTGCAGAATTTTGGTACAATCGCGATTGTAGGACTGTTGCTGCGGCAAGCATTAAATCTCGGGGTCTCACAAAATGAAGCAGTGCTCGATCGCCTCCTATCAGATTTGACTGATGCAGACCCCGTGAAGCGTTTGATTGCAGTGCGACAAATGACCGATTTGGTGAATAACGGTGGGTTTGGGGCTTTTCGTTCTGTCAAAAGTTCGTTAGCGAAGCCCTCGCAGAGGATCGCCCGAAACCGCGCTGCCGAGTGCTTTCGTCTGATGCTGAGTCAGGAACCCGAAGCTTTAGTCCGAAATGCCCTTCTTGAAGGTTTGCAGACTTGGGACAATACTTATGGCATTACCTTAAAATCCAAAAATAAAGTCATCGACTATTAGCTGACCGTCAAAAGCATAAAAAGTAATTCGATGAATATTCGGAGCTTTTACACGCAGGGGAGCACTAGGGGCGATCGAAGAATTAGACCCTGCCAGATTGGGCGCGGGCATTTCATCTTGAACAATTGGGTTCCCGTCGATGTCGCAAGCAGATAAAACAGTTCGTCGCGAACTGGTGACAAGTCCTGACACGCTGCGGACGGGATACTTGAAACTTACTTCTATCAGTCCGCTTTTTGGAGCTCCCATTAACACTGTTGCCCCAGAACCCGTGAAAAATGCTGGATTTGAAGGTTGGATGGCGACGGTATTGGCAAAAGTTAGGCCCCAATGTGCAAACTGGTCTTGTACTACTTCAAAGCATTTCAAGTCTTCTGAAGCTAGGCGGACGATCGCCGGTACGGGGGCTGCCGATAGCACATCTAACCCGGAACCCGATCGTTCGGGAGTGGCGACTAAAGACTTTTTACCGTTCAAATCCATGCTTCGACAAGCAGTATCAAATTCTGCAAACCCATCCGATTGAAGACTTTTTGCGTCAACCATAAAACCTTCTCGATCCCGTTTCTTAAGCAATTGCATTTTTAGTAGAGCTCCCTGAGATTACTTTTTTCTGGTGTTTTGGAATTTATAACGGCGAGGCGAGGGAAATTGCCAAACCTGCAATTAGGAATCAAAAACCGATCGCCCGCCCTCCAACAACGACTTTCGGCCTTAAAAGGCAATGTTCCGCAAAATATGGTAATTAATTATTTGTGATTTGCCACCAACCTGCCGCCTGCCTGAAAGCGAGATCTCATAATCCTGCTTTCCGAGTGCCTGCTTTCCGGGTCGGCGAACCGACTCGGTTCTGTTGAGGGGTCTTACCCATCACTTTGCTATTATCTCCGATCGGCGGTAGGCAAGCAAGGGTGAAGATAACTACACACCCGAACTCGCCAAATCGCAAAACTTAGTTCCTGTCTGTAGTTTCACGCTTCAGTTGTACTAAAATAGATTTAAATCAATACTTAATCTTTACAAAAACTCCGCTAGCTTTGCAACTCTTTTAAATAGAGACGGGGCGGCGGACGAAAATCTAAAATCTAATAGCGATTGAGGCTTATTTATGTTTGTTCCCCTCGGCTTCGGTCAGCGATCGATAGTTACTTCGATCGGCAGAATGGTTTACTACACTGCTGAAAAAATGCCTTGGATCGGATTGCCGACCTCAACGACGGAAAATAAACCGAATTTGGTATTTTTTCACGGTTTTGGGGGCGGGTCAAGTGCCTACGAATGGTCGAAAGTTTATCCGGCTTTTGCGGCAGAATATCGAATTTTAGCACCTGATTTAATCGGTTGGGGGCGATCGGAACATCCGCCCCGAAATTATCAGGTTGAAGATTATATCACAACTTTGATTGAATTTCTCGAAAAAACTTGCGGCAGTCCGACGGATGTGATAGCTTCTTCGCTCACAGGGGCGATCGCAATTCGAGCTGCGATCGCCCGCCCGGATCTGTTCAAATCCCTTATTTTGACAATTCCCAGCGGTTTATCGGACTTCGGACAAGATTACGGCAGCAGTTTCTTCGCGAAGCTAGTCCAAACGCCGATTTTAGACCGATTGCTCTACAGTACGGGCATCGCCACAGACGGTGGCATTCGCAGCTTTTTAGAACAACGCCAATTTGCCGATTCCCGTCGAGTTTACCAAGAAATTGTCGATGCTTATCTGGAATCTGCTTTGGAACCAAATGCAGAATATGCGGCCTTGTCTTTTGTGCGGGGAGATTTGTGTTTTGATTTGTCGCTGTACATCACTCAGCTAACAACGCCGACTGCGATTATTTGGGGTGACAAATCTCAGTTTACTAGCCCGGAGATTGGCCAGCGGTTGGCTAATCTCAACCCGGAAGCAATCAAAGTTTTTCAATCTCTGGAAAATGTGGGTTTGACTCCGCAGTTGGAAATTCCGGCTGTGACTATTGGTTTAATTCAACAGTATTTAAGGTTGCTTTCCGAAGGGTGAAGTTCGCCAGCGGATTCTGTAGCGGATGTAACGGATGCAGGTTCGGCAACGGATCTTTTAACGGATTTAACGGATTGATCTTGAAGTCAGAAGTCAAAAGTCAGAGGGAAGAAGGAAGATTAATTCCCAATTCCCGATTACCGATTACCAATGCTCCATTACCAATCACAACTGTCAACTGTCAACTGTCAACTGTCAACTGTCAACTGTCAACTGACCAATGGCTATTCTTTAACTCGCACGTCGATGACGCTAGCATTGAAAATGTATTTTTTGCCTTCAAGTTCTAGGGTAGTGCCAATTTTAACTTTGGTATTTCCTAAAACTGGGCCGTTTTCAGTCAGTTGACCTTTTCCTTCTAGGGTAAACATCATATTTCTGCTGAAGGATTCTTCTTCTCTGGGATCGGGGAGAGCTTTGACAGTGCCGTTGGGCTGGGGAACTGCTAGGGTTCTGGTGATAGTTTTGACGGATTTGATCGTAATCTGACCGGAGGGCTGGTTGCGGATCACTACGTTGATTTTATCGCCGGCTTTGAACAATTCTGGAAAGTTGGTGCCTTTGAGTCCGATCGCAATTGCATCGATCTCTACAGGTTTCATACTCTGGCCGCCGACTTGGGCGACGGAACCGCCGGATGTGCCGGGAAAGAAGAAGATTCCGACTGCAACTAACAGTACGATGAGAGCGGCACCTACGTCTAGGATGCTGAGTTTGCCGAACAGTCGGCCTTGAGAATCCAAAATTTTCATAAATCGCCTATAAACTGACAGCGACAGGAGTATCTGTACAAGCTAAGAGATATTACCACATAGGAGGCCCAAAATCCGCAGGACTTGGGCGCGATCGGCAGAAGGTACTTGACGGCGGTTGGTTGATTTGCCCGATCGCCCGGGAGCTCGTGGCGCGGTGAAAAATTGGCAACAAGTTAAAATAGCAACTAAGCAGCATCAAATTTCGTCTGCCTATTGAGTGACTTTTGCCGTTTTTCCTAAAAATTTACCGATCTTTTCGCACGTATCAATCATGTTAAAAAGTTTGTGGTTGACTTGCCGGCGTAGTTGCGGGCGCGGGATTTATCTGTTTCTGTCGCTGATTGTGGCTGCGGGTATCTGGGTGGTTTCCCCGGCACCGACACAGGCCTTTTCTTTGCCAGAACTGATTTTTCGGGGGATTCAAGTTATTCAATTGTCGAATATGTCCGATCGCCAGGAGGTGACTGTTGGCGGACAAATCAATCAGCAGTTGACGAAAAGCGAGTTTAAGCTTGACCGCGATCGCGCCACTACAGCATATATCAATCGCATCGGTCAGCGGCTGGCAGAGCAAAGCACTCGCCCGAATATTCCTTATACTTTTCAGGTGATTGATGACGACAATATTAATGCTTTTGCGACTATGGGCGGTTTTGTTTATGTGAATAAGGGTTTGATGGTGGCGGCAGATAATGAAGCTGAATTAGCCAGTGTAATTGCGCACGAAATCGGGCATATTAGCGCTCGCCACTCCATTAAACAAATGCGTCAAATGGCGATCGCCTCTGGTGTAGCTTCGGCGACAGGGCTCGATCGCTCTCGGGCGGTGCAGATTGGCGTGGAGTTGGCTTTGCGCCGCCCGCACAGCCGCCAAGCTGAGTATGAGGCGGATCAGTTGGGATTGGAAACTCTGGGGCGATCGGGCTACGCTCAATCTGGGATGGTTGATTTTATGAAAAAGTTGCTCAATCAGTCTTCTCCACCGAGTATTTTGAGCACTCACCCGGCTACGAGCGATCGGATTGCTGCCATCAATGGGGCGATCGATCCGGATCTGGCTAGCGGTGAAGGTTTGAATAATGCCGCTTACAAGCTGGAAATTCGCCGACTGTTGCGATCGTCGTAGATCGGGCAGTTAGCGGCTATTCTCTTCTCTTTTCTTACTTTGCGCCCTTTGTGTCTTCGCGGTTCGTTAAAAAATAAATCTGGTTGGTAGAGTGCGTTAGCAGCGGGTGAGTATCGATTAAGGGCGATCGGACTCAAGCTGACGCACCCTACAACTGTTTCAATCCCCTTCCGGGGGAATCGTTTGGGAAAGTTGCAAGCGTAAATCTCAGAAACCGGGTTTCTCTCTATATTTTCCGTCACCCAACCAAAGACTCGTAGAAACCCGGTTTCTCGGCATGAGGGTAAATCTCAGAAACCGGGTTTCTCTCTATATTTCCCGTCACCCAACCAAAGACTCGTAGAAACCCGGTTTCTCGGCATGAGGGTAAATCTCAGAAACCGGGTTTCTCTCTATATTTCTCGTCACCCAACCAAAGACTCGTAGAAACCCGGTTTCTCGCCATGAGGGTAAATCTCAGAAACCGGGTTTCTCTCTATATTTCTCGTCATCCAACCAAAGACTCGTAGAAACCCGGTTTCTCAGCATGAGGGTAAATCTCAGAAACCGGGTTTCTCTCTATATTTCCCGTCACCCAACCAAAGACTCAAAGATGTCAAATGGGTTCTATAGACCAGCATACCTGTTTCAATCCCCTTGCGGGGGAGTCGTTTGGGAAAGAAGAATTTACGATTCCAATAAGTTGGATCTGCTTCAAGTTTCAATCCCCTTGCGGGGGAGTCGTTTGGGAAAGCGGGCAATGTTTGTTTTGTCTACTCAGGCCTTCTTCAGTTTCAATCCCCTTGCGGGGGAGTCGTTTGGGAAAGGCAGAGGTAGTAATTTCTGGAACTGGTAGACCTGCTTTGTTTCAATCCCCTTGCGGGGGAGTCGTTTGGGAAAGTGAGCGAATCGCTGTAATCGACGGCACGGACTTTACTAAAGTGTTTCAATCCCCTTGCGGGGGAGTCGTTTGGGAAAGACTCATTGACTTAAAGGAAGGGTATGTGAGTTTAGAATTTTAGTTTCAATCCCCTTGCGGGGGAATCGTTTGGGAAAGCCAACGTCATTCACCGGTACAACTTTCACCGGAACTGTTTCAATCCCCTTGCGGGGGAATCGTTTGGGAAAGTGTAATCTACCAAATCTCAAAAGGATTTCTGATCATGGTTTCAATCCCCTTGCGGGGGAGTCGTTTGGGAAAGAACAAATTTAAGGCGATTTCTGCATCTTTGTTAGTTTTAGGTTTCAATCCCCTTGCGGGGGAGTCGTTTGGGAAAGAAGTAGTTCTCGATAGCCTAGAAAACACCGCTGTTTCAATCCCCTTGCGGGGGAGTCGTTTGGGAAAGCTGAATGAATGTGGTCAAAGGGTGGGTAAACAAACGTTTCAATCCCCTTGCGGGGGAGTCGTTTGGGAAAGAACCATGTAAATGGAAACTCTTACTTTGAAGCACAAGACCGTTTCAATCCCCTTGCGGGGGAGTCGTTTGGGAAAGTGAGGCTTATGGACTTTCAAGAATTTCAAAAAGTTTCAATCCCCTTGCGGGGGAGTCGTTTGGGAAAGTCCTGGCTCTGGTTCAAATAAAGCTGTCGTTACCAACGGTTTCAATCCCCTTGCGGGGGAGTCGTTTGGGAAAGTGTCTGGGTTTTAATGATGATCGGTACTACACCTGGTGTTTCAATCCCCTTGCGGGGGAGTCGTTTGGGAAAGAGCCTTAGTTCTGGCGGTAACTTCACGGAATTTGAAGTAACGTTTCAATCCCCTTGCGGGGGAGTCGTTTGGGAAAGTTTCTGGCAGCAGATGTCCCACTTGCTCTGTTAATAGTTTCAATCCCCTTGCGGGGGAGTCGTTTGGGAAAGTGGTTTGGGACCCTGAGAGTCAAGAATATGTAATGGTCAGGTTTCAATCCCCTTGCGGGGGAGTCGTTTGGGAAAGTAGAAGAGTTTCTAAATGCCTTAAAGAGGTTAAAACGTTTCAATCCCCTTGCGGGGGAGTCGTTTGGGAAAGAGTTCGGCTACAAACCCTTACCCAGAAAGCGTTTCAGACGTCAAATCGACGCACCGTTTTTTCACTTGCAATAAATGGGGGGCCATGTTCAACAAGCATAGGATTGAAAACGCTCAATCCCAGACTACAAAGACAATCGACGCACCTCAACGAAAGAATGAGGCTTTCACCGATCGCCCGAGGTGCGTCGAAATCACTTGCGGCAATGAAACCTACCGCAGGCGATCGCCCACATCAAAATCGCTGGCGGCAATGAAACCCACCGCAGGCGATCGAACAATCTATTCAATTTTCAAAGTTCTGCGTCAAAGCCCTTGCTTTCGACTACTTATAAACAATAGACACTAAACCATAAATTGTCAAGCTTTTCAAAGCCCTGCGTTTTGATAGCGGTTTTCAGAATGAAGTACACATATCCCACCTATGACACCGTAATGCCCTTTCCCTACGGTATTCGATCGATTTCAAACTGCTTAATTTAACTCTGCTGCTGAACAACAGGACTCATCTCAGGTGTCGGAAGTGCCAACTGCGGCGGCCTCAATTGTCTGACAACTTCATCAAACGGCAAAATTCGGACTTGATTGTTAAACACATTTACTTGATAAACTCTGCGGTAGCTGAAGTCGAGTCCTGTCAGCCAGCCGCTTTTTGGATGATAAGCACCTGTGTCAATATCCAACCACCCTTGGCCCCTGACTAACTCCCCAGGCCTCACACCCTCAAAAGTAAAAGTGATCGTGTGACCGGTAATAATTAATTTATTGGGAAAATACGGTTTCGATATCGTGTGAAATTCTTTGCGAATCCAGCACAGTTGTTCGCTCGACTGGAGAGCGAATGGCATTGTGGGATGGACACCGGCGTGAACCAGCCAGATATCGCCTAAGTCAATGTACGTAGGGAGCGATCGCAGCCAATCTAAGTGTTTGTACGGCATCATCCCTGTATCTCTGTAGCTGGCGACTGTCGCATCCCCACCGCTGTACAGCCAAGATTGCCACGCCCGTATATCCACCGACTCCCCCGACAAAGCATCTAACATCAATTGTTCATGATTGCCCAGCAGAGTTTGGTAGGGGCTGTGCTGGACAAAATCTAATACCTGAGCGCTTTTGGGCCCGCGATCGATTAAGTCTCCCAAAAAATACACGCGATCGTCCGATCTCGGGGCAAGTGCCTCTAGTAGCAGCATTAAACCGTCATAATGCCCGTGTACGTCCCCGATAACAATGCGCCGCTGATCCACTGTGTTTATCCGCTTCCCTAACTCAAAACCTTAACTATTAGCTTATAGCATCTGATTTCCCTGCTATTTTCTCCCTTCTTTTGCGGAGGAGGGGTGTCACCCATTATACTCCTTTGTATAAAGATTCAGTAAAACTCGCCAGTATCTGTTTGCGTAGCTACTGATAGCAACACTCGAAAGCTCTTAATTGCGTTTTTGCAACTCCTGTTATTGAGTCAAAGCTGTAGGGTGCGTCAGCCATTAGCCGATCGATTCAGTCGCAAATAACGCTAGCTGACGCACCCTACAATACTATTAATTAGTAACTGTAGGGTGCGTCAGCCATTAGCCGATCGATTCAGTCGCAAATAACGCTAGCTGACGCACCCTACAATACTATTAATTAGGTGATTGCGAAAAAACAATAGTATCTTGTAGGGGTGGGTTTAGCTAAAAATCTATGATACAAGCCAGTTTATAAAGGCAAAACCCGCCCGACCCATCAGAGGTTTATTTGTACCCACCTACTGAGTCAAAGCTTTGAGGAATGTCTGAAGTTCTGCCAAAAAACCTTTCTTTTTTAGCGGTTTTGCAGGTGCGGTGGAATTGGGATCGGCGGTTCCCATAGCTTTGGCTAAAATCCGCTCTAAATCGTCTCCGACGGGTTTTTGGGCAGTTTCCGAAATTAATTCGTATTCGTCGTTTGTTTCCAGCCAGACTTGCCAGGGTTGCGGGTAGCAGCGAAATAGGGCTGCACTGTCTAGGGGTCTGATGTAGTAGCAGGATTCGATTTTGTTGAGGAATCGCTCGCGCAATTGGCGGCCTGCATAGCCTATACCTATGGTAGCAACATCTTCGAGGCGCGGGTTGAGTAGAATTACGGGGCGATCGCCCGCAGCTATGTAAAGTTTTTCGACTTGCGCCACTTCTACAGCCGCCGGATTCACTAGCAAAAACAGTTGATCTTCCGGTGCTAATTTATCTTCAACAGGCGTGCGGCTGCTGCCCAAATCAGTGATTTTAAACGGTGTTTGTCCCCAGTCGCGGCGGGCGAGGGCGGCCGAACCAGCATCGGGAAAGAAGACTTTCACCCCTGCGTGGATGTCCTCAAATTCTGGTAAGAATTGTTGGGTGATAGACTGTGCTTGCAGGGCGATTTCGGGAAATACTAATTCGACTTGCAGCAGATTTTTGCCATCCGAGAGGGCGGCGGCGGTTGCAATGCGCGATTGGGCGATCGCATCATCGAGATCCTTGGGCAGTTCTGTCATTAATCTTATTATTTTTACGGGAATTCTCTCAATCCAATTTTACCAGAAAGAATTGGTTTAAAGCCGGAACCCTTGTAGGGAGAAATTAAAAGAAGGCTATTCATTACTCCAATCCTCTTCCTTCTTTTGTCAACTGTCAACTGTCAACTGTCAACTGTCAGGGCGAACGCATCTAAATCTTATGTTAGCATAATCTGGTATATTGGAGAATAATTCTTGATTACCGACAAAACATTTAATCAGAGTTCGTTCTTATGAAACTCAAACCTAAAATTACCATTGCTG
>Ga0335394_10004968_pt1 | contig 15102 bp, 18 predicted proteins | sample MAT03_FD_205741 | JGI IMG/M metagenome (GOLD analysis project Ga0335394, IMG submission 205741) | Freshwater microbial communities from Lake Fryxell liftoff mats and glacier meltwater in Antarctica - MAT-03 (spades assembly) (version 2) ...
CCGCGCCGGTGCAGCAGCACCGGATTGCTGGTCGCGAAGAACAGTTCGAGTCCTGCGCCTTCGAGCAGAACGAGACTGCGATCGCAGGCGTCGTAGATCGAGAATTCACCATCGCGCTCGACATCCGCGAGCGACACCCGCCAGTCGAACGGTGCATCGTCGGCGCCGCGCGGATGGCGCGCGATCTCGGTCGTCCATCCGCCATCGTTGCGCCAGCGCATGCGGCGATAGTCGGCGCGGGTCAGGTGGGTCAGCTTCATGCCGCCAGTACGCCGCGCAGTTGCTCGGTCGACAGGCGCAGGCTTTCCGACCACGGCAGCCCGATGATCGGCGTCGCCGTAAGCGCGTCGAGAAATACCTCCTGTTGGCCTTCACCCAGCAGGTGGCGATAGTCGACGGTGATCTCGGTGCCGGGCTCGAGCGCGGCAGCGGCGAACACGAATCCGAGATGCCAGATGCCGGTCGGTGCGAAGGCATGGTTGACGTAGCATTCGTCCGGCCACTCGGGGGTGACCGTGAACTGGTCTTCGAACCAGCGGATGCTGCTGGGCAGCAGCGCGTCGGCGTCGGGCCGCGCGGCGATCTCGTCCCAGCCCCAGGTGCGTGGGATCGCATCGGGTGCGATCAGCACGCTGCCACGCGCGACGGTTTGCTCCAGGTACAGGCCCAATCCGGCGCCGGGAATTCCGGATGCTGCGATTCGATAGCGCGGAAGGATCATTCGAAGCTGCTGGCGGGTACCTTCGTACAGTGTACGCGGCCCGCAGCGCGCTTCGCGAGGGCGGGGCGGTCGGCGATTCGCCGACTGCCGCAGGCAGATCGGCAACATCCCAACCCCCCGGGCGGAACCCGGGGGGTCGGCGCCTTCCATGGCGATGTCGTCCTTGACCCGGCGCGTCCTTGCGCCGATCCCATGCAGCCGCTGCAAGTCAGGGCGTGGTGGTCGGCTTGGTCATCGCGGTCGCCGCGACCGCTTTGGCAGGCGCGTTGGCACCGCCGATGGTCAGACGCTCGCGGTTCTTCTCTACGGTCTTCAGGCCAATGCCCTTGACCTCGGCCAACTGCTCGACGCTGCGGAACGGGCCGTTGGCCTGACGCCAGGCGACGATCGCCGCGGCCTTGGAGTCGCCGATGCCGTTGAGCGAAGCCAGCTGCTCGGCGTTGGCGCTGTTGATGTTGACCGCCGGATCGGCCGCGTGGGCGGCGAAGGTGCAGGCCAGAGCGAGGACCATCGAAACCAGGAATGCCTTGATCGTGTTCATCGTGGAGTTCTCCGTATTGTGGGTGGGATTTCCGTATCCGGACGATGCGTTCCGGACCAGACATAGATTGCCGATCCGGCGGCCGCGTCGGGATCGCAAAACGTCGCGCCGGCGTGTACGAGCACGACGGTTGCTGCTGTAGGAAATCGCCTACAGCCCGGAGTGGCGCTAAACTGCAGCTTCGCCCGCCGGGATCGCCGCCATGAACAGCGACAAGCTCTACGAGTTCGTCTCCGATGTGTGGGATCGCCAGATCGTTCCCGAGCTCATCGAGTACATCAAGATCCCGAACAAGTCGCCGATGTTCGATCGCGACTGGGCCGAGCATGGCTTCATGAAGCAAGCGCTGGACCTGATCGAGCATTGGGTTCGCGCGCAGCCGATCAGCGGCATGCTGGTCGAGCGCATCCAGCTGCCGGGCCGCACGCCGCTGCTGATGATCGAGATTCCCGGCAAGGGCGACGACACCGTGCTGTTGTACGGCCACATGGACAAGCAGCCGGAGATGGTCGGTTGGGCCAACGACCTGGGCCCGTGGAAACCGGTGCTCAGCGGCGACAAGCTGTACGGCCGCGGCGGTGCCGACGATGGCTATGCGACTTACGCCTCGCTGACCGCGATCATGGCGCTCGCCGATCGCGGCATCGATCACTCGCGCTGCGTGGTGCTGATCGAAGGCTGCGAGGAATCGGGCAGCTACGACCTGCCGTTCTACATCAACCATCTCGCCGATCGTATCGGCACGCCCTCGCTGGTGGTGTGCCTGGACTCCGGCTGCGGCAATTACGACCAGCTGTGGCTGACCACCTCGTTGCGCGGAATCGCCGGCGGCACGCTGCGGGTCAAGGTGCTGGAGGAAGGCGTGCACTCGGGCGATGCCAGCGGCATCGTGCCGTCGAGCTTCCGCATCCTGCGCGCGCTGCTAGACCGTATCGAGGACCCACTCACCGGGCGCCTGCTGGCCGACATCATGTATGTGGATATTCCCGGCGAGCGCATCGCGCAGGCGCGCGAGGTCGCCGGCGTGCTCGGCCCGCATGTGTTCGACAAGTTTCCGTGGGCCGGCGGCACCCGTCCGATGGCCGAGGACTTGACCGAGATGGTGCTCAACAGAACCTGGCGACCCACGCTGTCGGTGACCGGTGCCGAGGGTCTGCCGAGCCTGCAGGATGCAGGCAACGTGCTGCGGCCGCAGACAGCGGTAAAGCTGTCGGTGCGCATTCCGCCGACGCTCGATCCGGTGCGCGCCTCGAACGCGCTCAAGGAAATGCTCGAGCGCGATCCGCCGTATGGCGCAAGCGTCGAGTTCGAGGTTGAGAAATCATCCACCGGCTGGGCCGCGCCAAGCCTCAAGCACTGGTTGTCGGACTCGATCAATACCGCGTCGAAGACCTACTTCGGTCCGAAGTCGGCATCGATGGGCGAGGGGGGCACGATCCCGTTCATGGGCATGCTGCAGGAGCGTTTTCCCGCCGCGCAGTTTCTGGTCACCGGCTTGCTGGGCCCGAAATCGAACGCGCATGGTCCGAACGAGTTCCTGCACATTCCCACCGGCAAGAAGCTCACCGCAGCGGTGGCCAAAGTGATGGCCGACCACTACGTCAATCGAGGCGAGCCGCTGGCCGCCTGAGCCGCCAGAGCGATCAGCGGTCGCCGCATCAGCGCGGCGGCTTCGGCCGGCGGCAGGGCGCGCGCATACAGCCAGCCCTGCTGCACATCGATGCCGCAGTTGCGCGCGAACTCGGCCTGCGCGGCGTCTTCCACGCCCTCGGCCACGATCAGCAGGCCGAGGCTGTGGCCCAGCCGCGTGAGGCCGCGCACCAGCGCTGCATCGCGCGGTTCGTTGATCACGCCACGAATGAAGCGCTGGTCGATCTTGATCGTATCCACCGGCAGGTCGCGCAGGTGGGCCAGCGAGGAAAAGCCGGTGCCGAAGTCGTCGAGCGCGACGCCGAAGCCGAACGCGCGCAGGCGGCCGAGCACCCGCGCGCAGCGTGCAACGTCGTCCAGCGCGGCGGACTCGGTCAGCTCGATACCCAGTTGCGCGGCCGACAGCCGATGACGGGCAAGACTATCGCCGAGGATCTCCGGCAGGTCCTGGTCTGCAAGGCTCTCGGCGCCAAGATTGATTGCCACCCGCGGCACGTTCAGACCGGCGTCGAGCCATTGGCGCAGCTGCCGGCAGGCCAGTTCCAGCACATGGCGATCGAGCCGGCGCGACAGCCCCACGCGCTCGATCGCGCCAGCGAAGCGACCTGGCAGCAGCAGGCCCGCTTCCGGGTGCTGCCAGCGCACCAGGGCCTCGAAGCCGTGCAGGGTATTGCCGTTCGCGTACTGCGGCTGGAAGTGCAGCACGAACTCGGCGCGATCGAAGGCATCGCGCAGCGCGCGCAGACGCACCAGCGGATCGGGTGCGCCGGGCAGGGTCGCTTCGGCTTCCACCCAGCGTGAACCGCCGAGCCGGCGGCCGTCCTCGCAGGCAGCACTCGCGCGCGCGATCTGCTCGGCGAGGTCCTCATCGGCGCGGCGTGCCGCGAGCCCGAAGACCGGCAGCAGGTCCTCGGCCGGCGCCTCGCTGTCGAGCAGGCCTTCGAGCGTCTGCAGCAGCGCTGCGGCTTCGCTGCGTGCCGTCTCGGCGCCGCCGCCGATCAGGATCGCAAAACGTCCGCGCTCGATCTGCGCGGTGCGCTGGTCGCCATGGATCTGATCGAGGCGTTTCGCGACTGCGCGCAGCAGGCGATCGGAGCGCGCTCCGAGCCGCGACGAGGCGCGTTCGAAGCCCTGCACGGCCAGCACCAGGATCACCGCATCATCGCCCTGCAGCGTCGGCCAGAGTTCGGAAATGCCGGCGCGATTGCGCAAGCCCGTGATCGGATCGAAACGCAGCAGGGTGCTCACGTGCGCCTGGGCTGCGGTCGCGCGGCGCCGCTCGTCGCCGAGCAGCCACATCGCGATGCCGATGCCGACCGCTGAATAGCCGAGCAGTTCGACCATCACCACCAGCCCGGCCGCCGGGGCGGCGTCGGTGCCGGGCGAGCCCCACACGATCTGCGCGACCAGCGCGAGCTTGACCAGACCAAAGGTCGCCAGTCCCAGACCGACCGCGCGTTGGCTGCGTCGCCTGCTGCGTTCACGCCGCAGCAGGATGTACAGACCGCACAGCAGATAGGTCAGCGCCACCGTCAGGTACAGCACGCCCAGACGCAGCAGCATGGCGGCCGCGCTGGCGTCTTGGTTGGTGACATAGCTTGCTCCGAGCATCGCACCCAACGCCGCGCCGCCACCGACGACGATGGAAAGCACGCGCCGCGGCGGCAACTCGCGACGGTCCAGCCACAGCGTGCCCAGTATCAGCAGCGCAAGTTGCGCATGCGCGGCCGCAAGCGAGAACACGGTGGCGAACAGGCGCCACGGATGATCGATATCGGCACCGTGCTGGGCCAGACCGAACGACCACGCCGCGCCGACCACATAGGTTGCCATCGCGATGAAGCTCCACGACCACAGGGTCACGGTTGCGCGCGGATGCAGCCGATGCTGCCAGGCCAGCATCGCCGCGAGTACCAGCGCGATCAGCAGCTGACCCCAGGCGCCGATGAGCAGGAACTGCGTTTCGGTTGCGGTCGGTGTCATGCCCTCTCCCGGATCCAGATCACACTGTCATGGCAGTGAAGCCGAGGTGTCCGCCTGCACTGCGGCTGCCCGCCCGCGCTCGACGTCGATCCCGCGCAGCACCCACAGGCCGATCACGAAAAAACCACCGGTCGCCAGCATCGCGATCCGATGGTTGCCGGCGGCCACCCACGTGATGGTGCCATAGGTCAGCGGGCCGATGATCGAGGCCAGTTTCACCGCGAGACCCCAGAGTCCGAAGAATTCGGCGCGCCGCGCGATCGGCGACAGCCAGCCGACCAGCGCGCGGCCCGCCGACTGCGCTGCACCGAGGCCGAGACCGGCGAGGTTGGCAGCGACCCAGAACGTGGCCGCGTCGCGCGCCAGCCAGGCCACCGTCACGGTGGCGATCCACAGCCACAGGGTCAGGGTCAGGGTGCGCCGATGGCCGAGGCGATCCTGCACCTGGCCGAACAACAGTGCACCGATCGCGGCGGTGACGTTGACGACCAGCAGCATGATCAGGGTCTGCTGGGTGCCGAATCCCAGTGCCTCGGTGGCATAGATTGCGGCCAGTGCGATCACCGTCTGCACCCCGGCCTGGTAGCACACGATACAGCCGAGCAGGCGCCGCAAGTCGCGGAATTGCGCTGCGTGGGCGAGCGTATGGCGCAGGCGCGAGAAACTGCCGCGCAGCAGATGGCCGCTGCTGCGTGGCTGCGGCACCGCACGTTCGCTAAGCAGCAGGAACGTCGGCAGGGCCGCCAGCGCGAACAGGGCCGCGGTAATCAGCATCGTGACCGGCACGAACTGTGCGGCGGTCTGCCCGCGCGCCTGCGCGAAACCGACCCAGCCCACGCACAGGCCCAGTGCCAGCAGCCCACCCAGATAGCCCAGCGCCCAGCCCCAGCCCGACACCCGACCCAGCGCCTCCGGCTGCGCCAGTTCCGGCAGGAATGCAGCGCTCAGGTTCTCGCCGCTGCCGTAGCAGAAGTTCGACACCACGATCAGCACGATGGCCAGCACCAGGGTGCCGGGACCGGTGAGCGCGAGCGCCGCGGTTGCCGCCACGCATCCGAGGGTGGTCAACAGCAGCAATCGCTTCTTGATCGCGCGCAGATCGGCCAGTGCGCCCACGATCGGCGCGGTGAGCACGATCAGTGCATAGGACAGCGCCAGCGACGCAGTCCAGGCGAAGGTCGCCCAATCGGCCCCAGCGGCGATGGTGCTTACGAAGTAGGCGTTGAATACCGCGGTGATGATCACCGTGGTGTAGCCGGAGTTGGCGAAGTCGTACATCGCCCACGCCCACAGCTCGCGCCGCCGCACGCCGGGCGCGAGAGCTGCATCGATGCTCGCACCGATACCCATCAGCGGGCGATGCCCTGCCGCCACGCGAATACCGCAGCCTGGGTGCGATCGACGCAGCCGAGCTTCGCCAGCACGTTGCTTACGTGGGTCTTGACGGTCTTCTCGCCGATCGCGAGGCGCGTGGCGATCGCGTGGTTCGGCAGGCCCTCAGCGACCAGTGCGAGCACTTCATGTTCGCGCCCACTGAGCGCATCGATGGCAAGCTTCGCCGGCCGTTTCGTGGTTGTCTGCAATCGTTCGGCAGCGCGTGGATGCAGCACCGCTTCGCCGATTGCGGCCTTGCGCACCACCTGTGCCAGTGCGTCCGGGCCGAGGTCCTTGAGCACATACGACAGCGCGCCGGCTTGCATGACCTGCTCAATCAGGGTGCGGTCCTCGCTGGAGGTGACGATGACGATGCGGACCTGCGGACACTGCGCGCGGATGCGCGCAGCCGCCGCAGCGCCGCCGCCCGGCATCAGCAGGTCGAGCAGCAGCACCTGCGGTGCGTGTTCCATGCAGGCCACGAGCGCCGAATCGCCGTCGGCGGCTTCAGCGACCACCAGCATATCGCGCTGGGTTTCGAGGAACGCGCGGATCCCCTGTCGGACCATCGCATGGTCGTCGGCCACCAGCACACGGATCGCAGCGCTGCTCATCGGGCTGTCTGCGGGTCGGACCGCCAGCTCAGGCGCGCTTCGAAACCGTTGCCGACGCGGCTGGACCACTCGAAGCGCCCGCCGGGCAACACCTGGGCGCGTTCGCGCAGGTGCACCAGTCCCCTGCCGACTGTCGGGGTGCCGTCGATTCCGCAGCCGTCGTCGCGGATCGCGAGCAGGAACCGCGCGCCGTCATGCGTCAGTGCCACCACCACGGTCTGCGCGCCGCTGTGGCGCATCGCATTGGCCAGCGCCTCGTCGAGCGCGCGGGCCAGGGTCTCCTGATGCGCTTCGGGCACCTGGTCGGCATCCTCCACCGCCAGTCGCATCGCGATTCCCGATTCGCGTGCAAAGGCCTGCGCCCTGGCGGTCAGGCGCGCCGCAAAGCCGCTGCGCTCAGGTGGGCGCAGTTCATCGAGAATCTGCGCCAGTTCGCGCTGGATGTCCTCGGCCAGCCGTCGCGCTTGCGCCAGCGGAGCGCCGGCCGCAGCGCCAGCGTCGATCCGGGCCTGCAGCGTGCCCAGTTGCAGCGACAGCGCGAAGGCCTTCTGTTTGACCGTGTCGTGCAAATCGCGCGCGAGTCGCGCGCGCTCCGAGAATGCGGCCAGTTCGGTGCGGGTGTCGACCAGGGTGTGCAGGTCGCGCGCCATGCGGTTGAGCCGCTGCGCAAGGCGACCCAGTTCGTCGTCCGAGGAATCGACCACCAGGCGCGAGAAATCTCCACGCCGCCAACCTGCGACCGCGTGTTCGATCGCATGCAGACGGCGGGTGACGTACCAGCCGATGAACAGCGCCGCTGCAGTGGCGAACAGCAGCAGGAAGGCCAGCATCAGCGGCCATTCGAACGACAGCGCCAGCTTCATCCGCTGCCACGGCAAGGGTACCCGCAGTTCCAGCACCAGCAGTGGTGCCGCCGCGCCATCGCCGAGTGCGACGGCGTAGCGGCGCAGGTAGTCGGGCGAGTCGGCGCTGGCGATCCGCTGCACGCCCGCGCCACGGATCGTTTGAAGCATGGCCCGGTCCGGCGCCATGCCAGCGGTGTCGCGCCCGGCGGGTGCCGCCGCCAGCAGCGTGCCGTCGGCGCCAAAGATTGCCGCCGACAGCGGCTCGCTGGCAAGTTCGAGCAGGACGTAGCTGTTCTGTGCGCCGATCCCGATCCGCGGTCGTTCCAGGCGCAGCAGCCAGCTGGCGAGGGCATCATCCAGACGCGCGCGGTCGCCGGATTCATGCTGCACGATTCGCGCAAAGCGCGGCCGGGCCGCGTCGACCTCAGCCTGCATCGCGCCGCGGTCGACGCTTGCAGAAAACTCGCGAAACTCGAACCAGATCACGCTCGACTCCACCAACAGCAGGGCGGGCAACGAGAGCGCGACGAAGTACAGCCCCAGCTTTGCGAACAGGCTGCGCGGGAGAAGCCGGAATCCGGTCATGGCCGGGATGTTAGCCCGATCTGTGATGGCCCGGACTGTCCTGACCCGAATCTGTCCGGCCCGACCGCCGTGCCGCGCCGGATGGCTCGCCCGGAGTTGACACCTGTCATTACCTGCGCTTGACGACGGTGACTGGGTCGGCGCTTCCCATTCGCACAGGATCGATCCATCGCAACCGGCGATCACCAAGGACCGCCATGAACACTCCCACCGACCGTCTGCTGCCGCTGATCGAGCGCCTGCTGTCCGATCGTCGCCTGCCGCTGCTGGTTCTGCTGCTGATCGGCGCGGTGTGGCTGTTGCGACGGGGCATCCAGGGCGCGATCCAGATAGTGTTCAGCCTGTTCGGACTCGGCATGGCCTGGTACTGGTCTGGTGCGGGCTTTCTTCACTGGTTCTTTTGAGCTGCTAGTTTGCCGATCGCGTGCGATGCGGCGGCACCCGCCACCAGGTCGCCGCCACCAGCGCTGCGAACCCGGTGTAGGCGACGACGAACACCCACCAGGGCGCGTCGACGTAAAGCAGGCGACCCAGCCAGTGTTCGATGAAGCCATCGCTGTAGGTCGCCTGACCGGCCTGGGTGCGTAGCGCCTGCTCCCATACGGTCAACGGGCACAGCGCGCCCAGCCAGCTCTGCGCGGCGATGAACAGCATGCAGACCAGATGCGCGATACGCAGCGGAAAATGCCGCACCCAGCGCCACCCGCGGGCCGCGCCCAGCATGATCAGCAACTGGCCACCGACCACGGCGAGCACCACCAGCACGTGCAGCAGCAGGATCGCATCGGCGAGAAGGCCGGCGGTAGCCGGTGCGAGCGCTGCGATGCTGGTCACGGTTCGGTGCTCCGGTCCCGGTGGATGACTTGCCCGCGCGCGCAACCTGCGTCAGGCTGGCGCCATGCGAATATTCCTTGGCCTCATGCTGCTGGGCGCGGGTGCTACGCAAACCGCCCATGCAGACGTCTTCAAGTGTACCGACGACAGCGGCAAAGTCAGCTTCACCGACCGCCCGTGCCCGCAGGGCAGCGATACCGAGGCGTTGGAGCTCCGTGCGATAGATCCCAACCAGCCAGCGCCGGCGCCCGGCGCGCGCGAACAGCGTCGCGACTGCGCGCAGCTCGCGCGTCCGGCATGGGACCTGCTGCCGCGCGAGGCCTCAGGCGAGCTCGACGCCACCCAGGCACGCGCCTTGCAGGACGCCCGCAACCAGCTTGCCAGCCAGTGCCGACAGCGGCTGACCACCTCGCCGCTGGCCTACGAGTGTCGTGAGCAGCTGACGGTGTTGACGCGCGCTACCGCGCGCGCTGCCAATCCGCAATACGAGGCCGATCGCGATCTGGTGCAGGCCGATTACGACCGCCGCTGCGGCGATGAGGCGGTGCTCAAGGATATCGCCGAGCATCTGCGCGATCTCGAAAGTATTCCCTCGGCAATGGACCCCGAACCGTCGCAGTAGCGCCGCTGTTCAGTTCAGCTGACCGTCGGCTGCCCATTCGCGGATCCGCCGGATGGTGTCGATATCCGATTCGCGGTACGCGGAGCGCCGTGCATGGTCATAGCGCGGGCCGGCGTCGGAGGCATCCGCCGGTACCGTCTCGTAGACGAAGCGTACCCACAACGTACCCGGCTGTGGCTCCTCGATGGTGACCACCAGGCTGCTGCCGGCATGGCGGTCGGCCAGATCGCTGTCGTAGCGGATGCGCAGACCCGGCTGCAGGTGCACGTGGTCGACCAAGCGCAGCGCGCCGAAGTGCAGCTCGCGCTTGCGGTAGTTCTCGCGCTGCTCGAGGATCACGCAATCGTCGAGGCCGGGCATGAACGGTTTCGGGTCGTCGACGCGGCGCGCCAGGCCGCGCCACAGCTGCTCGCGGCTCAATGGATCGAGCAGCGGCAGCAGCGGATCGTTGATTTGCAGCAGGTGTTCGAAGCGCATCGGGTTCGCCAAGGGCCGCAATGCGGCCGAGTGGGCTAAGCCTAAGCGGGGAGCGCAACGCTGTCGAATCCGCAAGCGTGGCGCAAACGCGCGTTAGTCGGCAGAATTGCGCGCTTCCCATCCGCGCCCACGACCATGACCCGACGAATCGCTACCCGCCGCTCGCCGATCCACGGCAACGGCGTTTTCGCTGTGCGCGACATCCCTGCCGGAGTGGCCCTGATCGAATATTGCGGACAGGTGATCACCCAACTGCAGGCAGATCGTCTCTACGACGGCACCACCGATACCGGACACACCTTCCTGTTCATCCTCAACGACGACTACGTGATCGACGCCAATCACGACGGCAATGCAGCGCGCTGGATCAACCACAGCTGCGATCCGAACTGTGAGGCGGTGATCCATGAGCACGACAGCAAGCGTCGGCTGGATCGTGTGTTGATCGAAACCGTGCGCCCGATCCGGTCCGGGGAGGAGATCACCTACGACTACGGCATCGTGCTCGACGAGCGTTACACGCCGGCACTCAAGCGCATCTGGGCCTGCCGCTGCGGCAAGCCCAACTGCACTGGCACGCTGCTCAAGCCCAAGCCGAAGCCAAAGGCGAAACCCAAGCTACCGCAGCGCAGCGCCGCCTGAGCGGCGCTGCGCTGCGGCGCAATCAAAAGAACCTGATCGTCAGCGGATAGCGATAGCGAAAGCCATCGTTGGCGCGCAGCGCGGCGATGATGGTGACCACGATGCCGAACACCCACAGCGCGAATCCGATCACGAAGCCGATCAGGATCACGGTCAGGATGATCGCACCCAAGGCGTACAGCAGCATCGACAGGTTGAAGTTCACCACCTCGCGGCCGACCGCATCGATGTCTGCCGAGTCGTCCTTCTTCACCTGCCAGATCACCAGCGGAATGATCAGGTTGGCGAACGGGATGAAGTAACCGGTCAGTGCCGAGAGGTGCATCAATACCGCGAGCTGGCGGTCCTTCTCGCCGATCGTGCCGATGGTGTCGGACGGCGCCATTGCAGCGGCCGGACCGGGCGGTGGTGATGGCGGAATCGTGGCGCTTTCGTCGGTGGTCATCGATGCGTACTCCAGCGTGGGAACACGCCTGCATCATGCCACCGCAGGTGCTGCGTTTGGCATGTGCATGAAGGCAGGATGACTTTCAGCCGTTCAGCGCGGCGCGCTGGCCGCTGACGGGTCGCTGCCTGTGCCGTTGCAGGTATTGTATTCGCTGATCGAAAGCCGCTGGTCTGCATTGGTATCGCAAGCGCGCGTACGGCGGATCTGCGACGCGTCGACGAGCGCTTCGACTTCTGCCAGCGTGACGATGCCGTCGCCGTTGCTGTCGTAGTCGGAGTATTCGGTCAGGAAGCCGGGGGCCAACTGGTCGGTGCCGACCTTGTCCTGGGCAGACACGCCAGCGGACAGCGCGAGAACTGTAATCAATGCTGCGATGCGGTGCATGGGATGATCTGCATTGGGGTCCGGGACCTGCATCCTCGCGCGCTGCCGCGCGACGGGCAATCGCCGGTGGATGAACGGCAGCCGGTTGCGGCGCGGGCGGTCGTCGTGCCGAATTGAAGAGCCTGGTTGCGAGCCTCGACGACCCACAGCCGGCTGCCAGCGAAACAAATCTGGAACGGCTTGGTGGCGCCGAGGAATGCCACGCTGGCGATCCCGATCCAGTAGCCAAAGGCGAGCCGCCGGCCGAAGCGAATCGAGTGTTCGAGCCGCGCTTCGACGGCAGCATCAGGGCCGAGTGCGAGCTTTCGGAACAGCATGGTCCATTCGCGCATGATCAAGCACAGCAGCAGGCCGATGATCAGCAGCAGCCCGCAGATGCCCAGCTTTGCCGCGAACCAGCGCAAGCCCGGGTCGCCCTTGAACGGGCCGTAACCGGACAGCGAGCTGATCGCGGCGATCAGCAACAGCGGAATCAACATCAAGCGCACTGCCTCGTCGATGCGGGTCAGCCGCAGGCCGATGTCGGTTTCGCGGAACATGAACGCTGCCCAGCACAGCGCCAGCCGGCTCAGGCCGAGCACCCGATTGGCGACCAGCCAGCCCCCGCCCGCAGGGCTGCACCGTCCACAGGTGGCCCATACGGATGCCCAGTGGCAGCAGCAGGATGATCCCGCTGCGCGCCAGGATGTCGATGCGCTAGGCGGTTTCCCTATGCCGCCGCCGTTCATCGAGCGGCAGGCTGCGATTGACGACGTGGTAGCTGGTCTGGAACACGCCCCACTCGCGACCGAGCCAGTACACGACGGCCAGGATGTGCAGCCAGCGCAGCACGTTCAGTTCCGAGATCTCCACCGGTCGCCCCTTGGGCTTCGATGCACTGCCCGGATCGTGGCGACTTGCCGGCCACCCCGCCTTGATTGCAGTCAATCAGCGAATGCACCGCGGGGAACGCTGCAACGCCAGGCTGATGATTACTTGAGTGCAGGAACGCGCAACAACACGAACTCGGTATCGTCGGCGTGGTGCAGGAAGCGCCCGGCCGAGAACGGCAGATTGTTGTCGTTGACCACCAGAATGCGATCCGGCGCGATGCGCAGCACGCTTTCGATGGTGGCGAACGGCATGCCGAAGCGTCGCGTACGTGGATGCCCGCGATCGCCATGCTGGCGCGCGCGCGCCAGCGGATCGGCAATATCGAGCAGGTCGATCGCGCCGAGTTTGTGCAGGTTCGGGTCTGCGGCGTGAGGGTCGAACGAGACCATCACGATGCGGCGCTGGCCGGCGGGGGTGGCAAAGCAGTCCGGCTCCTGGCGCTGCTCACCGCAGGCGAGCCCCGCATCGCCCTCGCCACCGTCGCGCTCGATCAGCAGCGCGCGAGCGGCATCGATCACTTGCAGGTCGCCGACTGCCGTAGCACCTTTGCCCAGTGCATAGCGCAGCGACCGGCCGCTCCACCGCTCGTCGAGAAGGTCGAACTCGAGCACGCGCAGGAAGCGGCCCTCCGGCAAGCCATCGGCGCCGTGCAGCGGCTTTTCGAGCAATGCGTAGAGATAGCGGCCATCCACGTCGATGGCGAGGCTTTCAAATCCGCCCGAGCGTGCGACCGCAAACTCGACGCGCTCGGACGGGGTCGCACCAAGCTGCAGCTGCGGGTGATCCGGGCCGCGCAGCTTGCGGCCGTCGAGACTGGCCTCGATCACCCGCTGCACCACGCCATGAACGTCGAGCTTGACCAGGAATGGCCCGAACTCGTCGCCGATCCAGAATCCGTCGGGCACCATCTGGATGCTCTCGGGGTCCAGATCCGCACCGGTCAGGTAGCGTGCTGCGGTTCCCTCATGGGTGATGCGAAAACCGATGCGTTGCAGAGGATCGCGAATCCACAGCGTTTGCTGGCGAATAACGCTGCCGCGCGCGAAATCCGGGCGCAGGCGATGGATCGCCAGCAGCGCATCCGCACTGTTGCGCTTGCTGCCGAATCCATTGTCGGCCAACGCCCAGTAGCTGCCATCGCCGATCGCGACCATGCCGGAGATGCCTTGCACCGGCTGGCCGGCGAACGGCAGCGACAGGCCAGTCGGTCGGCCAGCAGGTGCCGCTGCGGTGCGGGCTGGTGCACTTGCGACCACGCTGTTGCGCAGATTGTCCGCGCCGGCGAATTTGCCCGAGATGAAAGCATCCGCCGCAGCATCCGCAGGCGCACCCACAAAGGATCGGGCATCGAAAACCGCGTGGCCGAGCAGACGGGCATCGATCGGCGGCGCCGAACTGCCGGTCGCACGCGCCAGTGGCGCCAGATGAACCAGCGCGACTGCCATCAACAGGCCGGCAACATGTCGGAAAGCGATCGAACGCATCGGCAAAAAACCTGTGCAGCGCGGCACCGGATTGCACCACAACCGGTGCCCGCCAAAGGTTACTGCAAGATGGCGGTCACGCGGCCTGACGCTTGAGCAGGGGCAGACTGGAGGCCAGCTCGGGTGGCCAGCCGCGCCGGATCCGCTGGCAGATCGCAGCAGCACTCAGCTGTACCGGCAGGTCCGGATCGGGCAGCCATTCGGCGAGCGCCAATGGCGCTTCGCCGTCGCGCGGGATGGTGGGCCGGAACCCCGCATCGATCAGTTCCCGCGGCAGCAGCGGCCCGCGCGATCGGTCGGGCGCGTTCAGTATCGCGTAGCACACGCCGAAGCCGTCGATGCTGTCGCGCCGCAGGCGGCCGCGCCGGGCCAGCATGCACAGCGTGGCCGAGACGCGGGACACCTGCCGTGCATCGTCGGCCAATCCGGCCAGCAGCACCACTTCGGCAGTTCGCATCGGGACTCGATAGCGTTCCAGAACGTCGAGCAGACGCCGGGTGAGGGTGCCCGCCCGCTTGCCCGCACGACCGCTGGCGGTACCTGCGTCTGGCGCGGGATTCGGCAATGGCAGTGTCGCCGGCGATAGCGCGTAGATCAGCGCACCGTGTCCTGCATGCACCCGAGTCAGGCGTCCAGCACGCAGCAGCGCGCGAACCGCGCGTTCCGCGGTCGCTCGATCGACATCCAGCCGCACGGAAATCTGCACCAGATCCAGATGCAGGGTCGGCGGCTCGAACAGCAACAGCGCGCGGCGCGAGAGTTGTTCCGGCATGGCGAGGCTCCGTATCCTTGGGTTCCGTTACCTACGACGCGGCAGCGCGCCGAATCCCCCACTCGAATTTGGGTGGCCGCTTTCTGCAGTCGGCAGGCGGGTTTTGCGATCCGCGTGCGGCAGCAACCCAACCGACGCTTCACTGTTCGCTAGACTGCGCTCTCACGGTTGAAGGAGTTCTGAATGAGTATTCTCTGGACCATATTGATCGGATTCGTGGTCGGCCTGATTGCACGGGCGCTCAAGCCCGGTG
>Ga0335394_10004974_pt1 | contig 15090 bp, 15 predicted proteins | sample MAT03_FD_205741 | JGI IMG/M metagenome (GOLD analysis project Ga0335394, IMG submission 205741) | Freshwater microbial communities from Lake Fryxell liftoff mats and glacier meltwater in Antarctica - MAT-03 (spades assembly) (version 2) ...
CCATCGATCGGCTGAGTGCGAACGATATGGTCGGCGTGCTCTATTACAACAACGGCAGCACGAAGTGGCATGTTGATTTTCAACAGATCGGCGACAACAAGGCGGGAATCAAGGCACAAATCGATCGAATGACACCGGGAGATATGATGGACTTCGATCCATTTCTCCGGGCTGCCCACGATAAGCTCACCGACGAGAAGTATGGCCTGGCCGTCAAGCACTCCATCATCATTAGCGATGGCGATCCGCAGCTAAATGCGCCAGGTCGGCGAGCACTCGCGGACATGAAAGCGAACAACGTCTCCTGCTCGACCATCGGCGTGGCCACGCATTCCGCGGCCGAGGATAAGAAGATGCGGGAGATTGCCGACGGTGCCGCGATCCCCAAAGGTGAAACCACCGGCATGTACTACCCGGTGAAAAGCCCCGACGATTTGCCGGCCATCTACATGCGCGAAAGCCGGCGGGTTTCGCAGTCGTTCCTGTACACGCAACAATTCAATCCGAAACTGATTTTGCGCAGTGGCGCGACCGACAAGCTCAGCGATCCCTTGCCGGATTTGCACGGCTTTATTCGCACGACCATGAAGGCCTCCGCACTGGCCGAGATGCACATCGAGGGGCCGAAGACTTTTGACCAGCGCTTCCCGATCCTGGCCACGTGGCAATATGGCCTGGGACGCTCGGCTGCATTTACGAGTGATGCTCGGACTCGTCCCGGCACCAAGCAACTTGGCTGGGACAAGGATTGGGCCGGCAGCGACATCTATTTGAAGTTCTGGGAACAGGTCATGGCCTGGGCCATGCGCGGCCTGGAAACCGATCGACTAGTGTTGAGCACCGAGTACCGCGAAGGCAAAGTCCGTGTGGTTGTCGAAGCACGCGACGAAAAAAACCGGCCGCTGACGGATCTCAAGCTCGAAGGGAAAGTCTCATCGCCCGGCGGGTTGCAGGAAGGGAAGGCACCCATCGAATTAAAATTCGAGCAACGTGCTGGGGGTTATTACGAAGCCGAGTTCAAAGCGGAAGAAGCAGGTTCCTACATTGTGAACGCCCAGGCCAAGCAACGAGCGATCGCCTACACCGGTCGCTTTCGGCCTGGCTTGCCCACGACGGTGCTGGAAAAAGAAGGCAAGCTGGAACTCGCCGACGGCACGCCCGTCCGACGCGGCCCCGATGGCAAGTTACTCTATGCCGACGATGGCACGCCGGTGAAGATCGAGGAAGAAGCAGAACGAGTCGTCGATAGCCGGCGATCGGGGGTGACGATTTCGTATTCGCCGGAGTTCGCCGATCTCGAAACGAACACTGCACTGCTCAAGACACTGGCCCGCATCACGGGTGGAGAAATCTATAGCGAAGATGCAAAATCGTTGAAGGAACTTTCCGCCTCGGGGGATCTTTATCGCACGGCCCCCGAGGGCACGCGAGCGTTACTTCCGCTTTGGTACTGGCTCGTGCTAATGGTCGGCGTCGGCTTGTTAATCGATGTCGGAGTTCGGCGAATTTCGCTGGAGCCAAACGAGGTGCGACTGGCGGCAACGAATACTTGGGCCAGAATGCGCAAGCAGGAAATAGCAAAGTCGGCGGCTGCGGAGGACGATTTCCTGGCCCGATTGCGTCAGAAAAAGAACGTGGTCGAGGAGAACCTGGAACGCGAAAAATCGGAACGAAAATTCGAGTCAACGGGCCCAGTCAGCGAACCGGCCCCCGCCGGAGCAGACGCCAGCGAACCTAAAGGCCCGGCCGTCTTCAGCCCGAAACCACCGCCAAAACTACCGGCCACGAAACCCGCGGAGGATCAAGGGGACGACTTTCTCGGCAAACTCCGCAAAGCCAAGAAACGCGCCCCGCACGAACGGGACCGGGATGAGAGCTGATCAAACGGCGGAAAAGGCATTTACCACAAAGACACAAAGGGCACAAAGAAGACAGAAGACTTGAAAGGAGCAACTAATGTTTCATTCTGAAGCGGCTAAGGCTAGGGCGAATGAACTGTCCAATCAGATCATCGGGGCTGCGATTGAGGTGCATCGCGAACTAGGCCCGGGTCTTCTCGAATCCGCCTACGAAGCGTGCCTGGAACATGAACTTAAGCTTCGCGATCTTAGGGTCGAGCGGCAGGTCAAAATACCTTTGGTGTACAAGGGGCTGCACCTCGATTGTGCCTACCGGATTGATCTTCTTGTAGAGGATCATGTCGTAATTGAAATGAAGGCGGTCGATAAGCTGGACAAGATTCACGACTCGCAGACGCTCACCTACCTCCGTCTTTCCAAACGCTGGCTTGGGTTGCTCATGAATTTCAACGTGCCCGTTCTTAAAAACGGGCTTAAGCGATTGATCTTGGATCCCTTGGATGCTGATTTTCCCGAGATTCCCTTCTAATGTCTTCTTGGTGTTCTTTGTTTTCTTCGTGTCTTTGTGGTGAATGTATTTATTGAAAGTCCAACATGATCGAGCAAGCCAAGCAGTTTCGAGAACGATTTGCCCAGGTGAAGGCCGAGGTCGGCAAGGTCATCGTCGGCCAGGCCGATGCGGTCGAGGGGGTGTTGACGTGCCTGTTCGTCGGCGGGCACGTGCTGCTTGAGGGCGTTCCGGGCCTCGGCAAGACCCTGCTCGTGCGGACACTGTCGCAAGTTCTGGACCTGAAATTTTCCCGCGTCCAGTTTACGCCAGACTTGATGCCGTCGGACATTCTGGGCACGAACATCATCACGGAACACGAAGGCCAGCGCCGCTTCGCGTTCCAGGCCGGCCCGATCTTCGCGCAGATTCTCCTGGCGGACGAAATCAACCGGGCCACGCCGAAGACGCAGTCGGCTCTCTTGGAGGCGATGCAGGAGCACAGCGTCACGATTGCGGGAATCAATCACAAACTGGAAGAACCGTTCTTCGTACTGGCGACGCAAAACCCGATCGAACAGGAGGGGACTTATCCGTTGCCGGAGGCGCAACTCGATCGCTTCTTCTTCAAGATTCTGGTTCCCTTTTGCACCCGCGACGACCTGAACACGATTCTCGATCGCACGACGCGGAACGAGTGGCCGAAACCCGAGAAGATCATGGACGGTGCGGAGATCATGCAGTGGCAGGCGTTGATTCGAGAAGTGATTGTCGCGCCGACGGTTCAGGATTACGCGATCCGGCTCCTGCTCGCCTCGCATCCAGAGAACGAGTTCGCGCCGGCCGTCACAAATCGCTATGTGCGCTGTGGTGCCAGCCCACGCGGGGTGCAAGCATTGACGCTGGCGTCCAAAGTTCAGGCACTACTCACTGGCCGATTCAATGTGAGCTTCAGCGATATTCGCAAGGCATACTTGCCGGCTTTGCGCCATCGCATTCTGCTGAACTTCGAAGCGCAGGCAGAGAACATCGCCACAGATACGATCCTGGCTCAGATCATCCAGGATGTACCGGAAACGGAAGGGAAAGAGAAGTAGTGTTTAACCCAGGCAATTTGGCGAGCGGCGCGGCGTCAGGCCGCCGTGTTAAGCGACCGGCAGAAAACCAGGGCCGGATAAAAGCACAGACAGCCAGCGTTATTTCGGCGGCGGGGGCAGCTTCGGGCCATCATCGGTTGGCTTGGCAGGTTTCTCGGCGGGCTTGTCCAACCCGGCTGGAAGCGGCATGGGAGTCGGCCCGACCGGATCCGGTCTGGTCACATTCGGAATCGGCGTGATAATTTCCGATGGGCTGGATGGGATCGTGATCACCGGTGTGGTCTTCTTCGGCTCGGAAGTCAGGGCCAGCCCCGGCTTCGAAGTGTCAGCGATGGGCGGCTCTTCGGTTTGCGGGGACTGCTTTGGAGCCAAGGCTTGCGCCGATGGACCGGCAGGGCTGAGCGACTTCGGTGCGAGTGGCGGAGGAGCGACCGGTCCAGTCACTGGAATGGGCGAAGGGGTCGGCCGAAGCAAGGTTGCAGCCGCCGATGTTTTTTCGTCGGTCGCGACCGCCAAGGGTGGCTCGGCCGTTTGTGTTGCCAAGTCGGCTTTGGTCGTCACGATTCCCAGAAGACGATATTTGAGCCTGGCTTCCCTGGCAGCGAGTTGCACCAACGGTGACTTATCGTTGGCAATTGCTTGCTCAAGGGCGTAGCCCGCTTGAATGGAAATCGGACGGATTTTGCCGATCGACTCGGCCGCCTCGGAGCGAACCGAAGGACTCTTGTCAGTCGTTAATGATTCAGTGAGTGCTGGGAGAATTTCCGGGAAGGTCTTGGCGTCGTACTCGCGCAATGAGTTGGCGGCCGATTCACGTGCCCGCTCGTCGGGGCTCCCTCGAAGAACCTGGAGGAGAAGCGGAACGTGGGTGGCGGAATCCGTCTTGGTGGTTTTGCGGAATGGCCCGGCTTCCGAGACAGAAGCGCAAGCCAGCACAAGGAGCAATGCGGTAAAGAGGCGAATGAGCACGCTGATGACTCCGTGACCGGCCACACCGCTTCCCGCGGTGGAATGGCTCGTCCATGATTATTCTCATGGATCGTCTAGACAACAAGTGGCCCGTTGCCGAATCTACCCGGTCGCGTGTCTCCTGCCAGCGCAGCCCGGCTTGCAATCGTTGCATCGATCCTTTAGCCAATTACCTTTATACGCCGTTCAGCAACTTCGACCAACATAACCGGCCCGAATCGCAAAGCCGCCAGGGTCAAAATAGTAAAGCCGCAACGGTCCGGTGGACCTTGCGGCTTGGGGTATTTAATATGAGAATCTGACGTTAGCGAGGTCGTCCGCCCGGGCCACCGATGTTGGAGCCTGGATTTCCCGCTCCGCTAATGCCAGGCGAATTTGGGCCAGGCCCGCCTCCGCCAAGTGATTTAGGCGTGAGAAGAGGCGATTCTCGCTGGATGTCGGGCGCAGCGGTATACGTGTTCGGAGGCGGGGTGGAGAATTCCTCGGCCGTCGGCTGCCGCATTTCTCGCTTGGGCGAGTTTTTACAGCCAGCTGCCAAGAAAACAGTTGCGATCAACAGGAACCACGCGCCGCGCATGAGCAATCTCCCTCGGACTCGAACCTAACGAGCGAGGGAGAATACCGACGACGCTCAAGCAGTCAAGCCGAGACTATTTTCCCGTCTTGGCGTTGGCCAATCGCTCTTCAACCGCCTTCCAGTTGACCGTGTTCCACCAGGCGTCCACGTAGTCGGCACGCTTGTTCTGGTACTTCAGGTAGTAGGCATGTTCCCACACGTCGACCCCCAGGATTGGAACCAGTCCATCCATGAGTGGGCTGTCCTGGTTCGGTTTTTTGACCGCTGCCAGCTTGCTGCCATCCCACACGATCCAGGACCAGCCGCTGCCGAACTGGCCAAGAGCGTTTTCCTTGACCTTGGCCTTGAGTGTGGTGAAATCGCCAAAGCCAGCCTTGATCGCGTCGGCCAAGGCTCCGCTCGGCTCGCCGCCCGCACCTGGGCCCATGATCGTCCAGAACAACGCGTGATTGTGGTGCCCGCCGCCATTGTTAATGACGGCCTGACGGACGGCCTCGGGAACGCTCTTGATTCCGCGGAGAAGTTCTTCGATCGATTTCGACGCGAAGTCCGGATGAGCTTCGAGAGCCTTATTCAGATTGTCGACGTAGGCCTTGTGATGCTTCTGCGAGTGAATCTCCATCGTCATCGCATCAATGTGCGGTTCGAGGGCGTTGAACGCATAGGGAAGCGTTGGCAGGGTGTGCGGCATGGTGTACTCCAGTTTGAAGAAAAGAGTGTCTTGGACGTTCCGCTAATCTACGCGGGCGATAGACTCGGACAAGCGAGCGAAATGCAAAGGCGAGCGTCCAGGCGTCCGCCCGACGTGCAAGTCTCCGGATGGAGAAGCCTACACGTCGGGCTGACGCTTCGACGCTCGCCTGAATTCCGCTTTCGGTTTAGACCATGCTCTCCAGCAGGTATTTCAGCTTGCGGACTTCCGGCTCCATCGGAAATTCCGGGACCGGTGTGTCGCGAATATCCACCGACAGGGCACGCTGATAGCGCTCGCGTGTGAGTTGGGTGATGATGCGCCCATACTCCAGTTGGCCCTGCCCCACACGAACTTGAATGCGATCCGGGGCTGTGTCGCGCAGCCGCACGTGCCGGACATACGGGAACAACGAGTCGTAATCCTGCGTCGGTTGTTCGCCGAGCAGATAGTGACTTGGATCGAGCGTGAGACCCAATCCCGGGACACTGCGGCACAATTCGACGGCCGTCGCGCGATCGGCCGTGATCGTTTGGCTGTGCGTTTCGACCGTGAGAATGACCCCCTCGGCCTGGGCGACGCGATTGAGCCCCGTGAGCCGCGTGACCTCTTCGGTGAAGTCGCTACCCAGTGGAGCGGCCGAGATATTCACGAGCGGCACCGCCAGGTGGCGGCCGAGCCGGCAGACGGCTCGCATGGTCTCGCGATATTTTTCAATATCGGGTGCATCGATCTCGACATGGAACGCGGCATAGCCCACGTTGGCCTTGCGGAGTATTTGTGCCGACCGATTCAGGTCGGCCAATATTTCCGAAGGCCTCAGGTGCGGGCCGGACTCGTGAAGAGCCAGGTCCACCTTGTGGAAGCGTAACTCGCTGATTGCGTGCAACGCATCGGTGAGTGAATAGCGGCTAAAACACAGTGACGAACAAGCGACGTACACGGTTTTCCCCCCTCCGTGGAGCGCCAAGGATAGTAGCAAACGAACGCACTCGGACCTTCCCCAAGGTCCGAGTGGGGTGAATAGCCGTTATTCGAGTCGGGTGCAAGAAAAAAGCCGAACGAAATCCGCCTTGCCCAGTACGCCCGCTCAAGCTATCTCCGCTCGTGCCCGGAATTCCAGCCCCCGAAGAGGCCGACAGATGCCCCAGATTCCACAGTCGCCCTCGCTCGAATTCCTGAACGGAATTTCCAAATCACTTCAGATTGCGCTCAACGACCTGTTCCACCATGAAGAGCGACTGGACTCGATACTGGCCACTCAGGGAACGAGCGGGGAGCTGGCCATTGATCGACTGGAAGGCAACCTGTCCGCCTGGCAAGGAATATTAGCGGGGATGGCCGACGAAGTTCGATTGGCTCAAGACGGCCTTGAAGTGCTAGATGCGGACTTGCAGCAAGCTCTCAATTCTTTCACCACCGCTCGAAAACATTTGCAGCCGGCGTAGGACAGTGGTAGCCCCTTCGGAGGTCGACCGATGCCCGCGTTTGCCGTTATTTTCCCCGCTGCGGGGAAGTCCTCGCGTTTCGGCGGTCGTGAGAAGAAACCCTACACGGGCCTGGATGGGACGGCTGTCTGGCTGCGCACGGCTAACTTGTTTGCCAATCGGCCCGATGTCGTGCAGATGATCCTGGTGATTTCGCCGGACGACCGCGAGATGGTCATGCGCCGCTACGCTGCCAATCTCATGTTCCTGGGAATCAAGCTCGTCGATGGCGGCACGGAACGATTCGATTCCGTGGCCCGTGCTCTTGAGCAACTGAAGCCAGAGGTCGATCATGTGGCCATCCACGACGCAGTCAGGCCATGCACTCCTTCTGCGGTGATCGAAGCGGTCTTCGCAGCCGCCGTGAAGGAGGGGGCCGCGCTGCCTGGCGTGGGAGTTTCAGACACTCTCAAGCGAGTAGATAACCAGTTCCATGTGACCGAGACGGTTTCGCGCTTTGCGTTGTGGCAGGCACAAACGCCTCAGGTTTTTCGGAAAGATTTGCTGCTGGATGCCTACTCCAAGCGCACTTCTCTGGGCAAGAATATCACGGACGACGCTCAACTCGTCGAAGCAATGGGCCATCCCGTGAAGATGATTCCGGGCTCCCCGTTTAATCTCAAAATAACCACGCACGACGACCTGAAGATTGCCAGCCTATTTCTTAAACTCCGTGAAGCGGAAGACAAACCGAAAGCGGGCCGGCCGTTCGACGACGAACGATTCGGTTGAAACTCGATTCGTCTAACATCCCAGAACATCACCGAGAGAGGTTTTCATGACCCGATTTCTTGTCACGTTAGTCGCCTGTCTCGTGGCTTTGCCCTCGTTCGCGCAGGACAAGCCTCTCGCACGCATCGCGTTCGGTTCCTGCTCCGATCAGGACAAGCCGCTGCCCATCTTCGACAAGATCGCGGACCTAAAGCCCGACTTGTACCTGGCCATGGGGGACAACATTTACGCGGACATCAAGCCGGAAAAAGGTCTGGAAGAAATGGCCTCCATGAAGATTAAGTACGAGAAACTCGCGGCCCTGCCTGGCTGGCAGCGGTTGGTGAAAGCGTGTCCAATGCTCGCGACTTGGGACGATCACGACTACGGCAAGAACGATCAGGGGGCAGACTATCCCCACAAAGATGCCTCGCAGCAACTGTTCCTCGATTTTTTCGGCGTGGCCAAGGACTCGCCTCGCCGAACTCAGAAGGGCGTTTACAGTTCCGCAATCATCGGGCCCGAAGGCAAGCGGGTTCAGATCGTGTTGTTGGATACTCGCTATTTCCGCAGCAAGCTGAAGAAAGCGGACAAGCCATTGCCTGGCACCCGCATCGTGCCGTATTTGCCACAGACCGATCCGGAGGCCACGTTCCTTGGGGCCGAGCAATGGAAGTGGCTCGAAACGGAACTCAAGAAACCCGCGGAATTGCGGCTACTCGTTTCCAGCTTGCAAGTGCTGGCCGAGGATCATCCTCACGAAAAGTGGACCAACATCCCGGCCGAACGCGATCGACTTTACAAACTCATCCGCGAGACCCACGCGAACGGTGTGGTGATCCTGAGCGGCGATCGGCATCTCGCGGAAATCTCGGTGGACCCGAAAGCTGTCGGATATCCCCTCTACGATGTGACGTCCAGCGGACTAAATCAGGGGACAAAATTCTGGCGTGAACCGGAGACGAATCGACACCGAGTGGCGTCGATGGCCCACGGCGACAACTTTGGTTTCATCACAATCGACTGGGATGCAGCCGACCCGAGGATCAGCCTCCAGGTCCGCGATGTCGATGGCGAGATCACGATCAAGGACACGGTTCCGCTCGGCCATCTGAAGCCGAAGGCCGTGGCCGAGCTGCCAGTGAAACCCGGCGAGGGCGCGATCTCGCCACGCGACGCGATCAAGAAAGTCAGCGAGAAAGTCGTAGTCGAGATGAAGGTACAAGCAACGGGCACGGGCGGAACTCGAATCTTCCTGAACTCGGAAAAGGCTTTCAAGGATCCACTGAACTTCACCGTTGTGGTGAACGCCAAAGCCAAGACAGGCAAGTGGGAGAAGGCCACGCCGGATACGTTCAAGAACAAGACCATCCGCGTGACGGGCACCGTGAGCGAATTCAAAGGCTCGCCGCAAATCGAGGTCAACGAAGAGAAGCAGATCGAAATCCTTGAGTGATCGGTTAGAATGGTTGGAGGAGGAGAAAGTCAATGGTTGCTACGTTAGAGGCTCCGCCGCGAAAAAAAGTCACTCCGGACGATCTCTTGCAGATGCAGGATCAAGGAAAAGGCTTTGAATTGGTCGACGGCGAACTCGTGGAGCTTGAAATGAGCTTTCTCTCCAGCTTCGTGGCCGGCGAGGCGTATGCCGCACTTCGCGAGCACGTCAAGCCACGCGGTCTCGGCTGGACGACGCCCGAGGGCACATCCTACAAGTGTTTTTCCGATGATCCGGAGAAGGTACGCCGAGTCGATGCCGCGTTCCATCTCTTGAGCCACATGACGTCTGAACGTGCTCGAACCGAGGGGCATTGCACGATCGTGCCGGATCTGGTTGTCGAGGTGGTTTCGCCAAATGATTCGTCCAACACTGTCAATGAAAAGCGAATCGAATGGCTCGAAGCCGGTGCTCAATTGGTTTGGGTCATCCATCCCGACCACCAGACCGTACATGCCTACCGTGCAGATGGAGGGGTCGATCATTTTAAGCGAATCGACACGCTACACGCGCGTCCGGTGTTGCCGGAGTTTCAGATTCCGGTAGCCGACTTGTTTCGATTGCCTTCTGAATAGTCTTCAAACCCGCCGTGTTGAAACTTCAACTCTTTCGAACTGATTCGAACATCTCGACCATTCTCGGCAGGCATACATCGACGCTGTATTTTTCCCGAATTAAGTCCGCACCTTGCTGCCCAAGAACCTTGTATTCCGCTTTGCGATCGAGAAGTTGGTTGGCCAACTCGGCCAGAGCATCCACATTCATGAAGTCGAAGAGCACGCCGTTTTCACCGTTGCGGATCATCTCGCGAACCGGCGGCGTATCCGATGCCAGAATGGTCGTACCGCAGGCAAGCGCATTCAGCAGCGACCAGGACAACACGAAGGGCACCGTCAGATAGACATGCACATCGGTGATGTTGAACAGTTTTGCCAGCTCGGTCGGAGGGATCAGACCGAGGAAGACAAATCGCGACAGGTCGAATTGATCCTGCGAAAGCACCCACTCCTTGTAGGTCTTGCCGCCCGTGAATCGCTCGTCGCCGCCGTAGCAAACGCGATCTTGGCCTGCGATCAGGAAGATCACGTCCTTGCGTCGGTCGCAAAGCTTCTTGGCGGCCTTCATGAACACGTCGAACCCTCGCATCGATTCCATGCCTCGGGTGGCATAGGTCACGACTTTCATGCCATCCGGCACGCGGTAGCCATTGACTTCTCGCGGCAGGTTCGGCATCGGCTTCCAGATCGCTGTATCCACGCCATCGAAAATGGTCTGCAACTTGTGTTGATATTCCTTGGGAAACAGTTCGCGTTGATAGTCGGTGGGACTATAGCCCATGTCGCAATTGTCGAGGTCGAGTAGCAACATCGCGTTACGAGAACGAGCACGCAAGAAATCCATTGGTACCGGCGGATATTCCTTGCGGAAATCCATGTCCGAATCGCGCGTGCGGTAGAAGTATTCGAAATAGTTGATGATCGGAACGTTCGGAAACAGTTCACGCAGGAATAAGGTTGAGCCAAATCCGGAATGCCCCACGAGCAAGTCCGGCTTCAGGTCTGGCCGGGCCTTCACGGCATCGTAGACCGCCATGGCATGTCGCGTCGCATTCTCGAATGTGCGCGTGCAATAGTGGTTCTGCTTGGTCGCGCCGCCATCGACCTTGTACTGCACGCATTCCACTTCGCCGACCTTGCCGCCACGACGTTCCGTGACGAACGTGCAACGGAAGCCGTGCCGCTGCACCAGGTGCTGGGCAATGTGGCCGAACTGGGCCGGAAAGTTTTGGTGAACGAAGAGGACGTGCATCGCGGGCCTGATGACGAGAAAGGTTAGCAATGGACTCGCAGGCTAAGTTATACGAGCAACCCGCTCACTCATCCCGCTCGTAAGCCTTCTTCAGCCAAGCTTTCAACTCCGCATCCAGATCCTCCAGCGACGTCACTTCCACCTTATGCGTGATGCGGTTCTTTTTCTGCAGGCCACCCGTGTCCTTTAATCGACTCGTGAACTTTACGTCCTTGCCGAGGGCGAGGCCAAAGTCGATGCGCGTCTTGGTCGCGGGCTTGATCTCCGCGATCACATGATTGCGGCAGAACGGGATGATCGTCTTGCAGGGGCAGATCTTGAGGTCGACGGCAATTTTCTGGCCCAGGCGCATCAACGCATCGCCGATCGGCCGGAAGCCCTCCTTCGATCCACTGAACATCTCATCGACATAGATCGGGGCGACGGCCAAGTATTGTTCCGGCGTCTCGTCCCACGTCGGCTGTCCGTCGGCACGTTCGGCCAGCCACCAGGCCGTGTTGGTGCCGATATTGTGTTTCTCCTTCAGCCACCGACGGCGAGCAGCAAGTTCTTCAGGCCCATTTTTCCGGATGTAGACGCACCACTCTTCCAAGTTGCGGCCGGTTTTTTCCATTAACTCGCTCACCCATTTCACGACCACCGAGATGCTCGGGTGAGGTGAGTAAACGATGACCGAAGTTTTCGATTTTGTAGGGCGTGGCATGTGATGCTCCGAAGGCGGTCCTTAGGACCAGTAAATACGAACTTCAGCCGAATTTTGAGTCGCCGCAGCCATAACGACAGCTGAAACTCTGGAAGGAAACTTCGGCACAATCGTTACTTGCGAACCTTTTTGCTTGACATTAGTCGTTGGCCTGTCTAGATTTGATGCACGACCGGCGATTCCGGTCCGACCGCCCCCCTCTAACGGGAGAGTCTACCCGTGACTAAGAAAGAGATCGTTCGGAGAATCTCCGAACGCGCCGACTTGACGCAGCTGAAAACCAAAGAAATCGTCCAATGGACGTTTGACGCAATCATTGAAACGCTCATCGAGGATGGGCGAATCGAGTTGCGGAACTTTGGCGTTTTTGAAGTTCGTCGGCGGAAGGCCCGCAGGGCTCGAAATCCGCGCACGAACGACCGAGTTGACGTTCCTGAGAAGAACGTCGTCACCTTCCAGCCCGGTAAGGAAATGGAAGAGAAGGTGCGCAAGGAGGCCAAGGTCTACGAGCCGAAGCGCAAGAAGCCAAAGCCCGCGACTGCTAAGGCCAAGGCTCCCCCTCCGAAGGCCAAGCCTGCGGCGAAGGCTGCCAAGCCCAAGCCTGCGGCAACTCCGCAACCGACGATGCCGATGTCGATCCCGGCACCCGAGCCGGAAGACGAATTGGCTGGTGCCGAAATTGGCAGCCCAATGCCAGCCGAGCCAGAAACAGCCGGCGTTTAATCTTTCTTGATTCGTGGCCGAAGCGAATTGCTTCGGCCACGATTATTTCCAACCCACATCTTTTCAATCATCCCGTCACGCGAATGGCTTGAGCCAACTGTCCGAGCACGAACCCGAGTCCTGCAATTGCTATCATCGCGATGGCAAGGATCAATCCTTGGCGACGAATGAGGGGCCATTCTTTCTCAAGCGCGAACACTCGTCGCGGCCAAAATGCCCACGAGATGTACGCGAACAGAGCGGAGGCCACGATCCACAAGCCGACCTTGCCCGCGATCAGGGCTAACCAGCCATCGGATGAATTCCACTTCAAGCCAACCAGGATGAAGCCAGACAGCCCGCAGGCCGCGAGTGCGAACATCACCACGTATCTCATGCCATGAGCGAGTTCGAGCGAGAAGCGTTCGTACTCGGCACCTCCATGAAAAAATCGAGTGGCTTTAGGATCCACGAAGAACGTTCGGTATACGAGTGCACCGAACCACGCGGCCGCTGACAAGTGATGAACGACCGTAACAGATTCGTCGAAAATCGAGACCGGCATGACGACCTCCGACGCGAGCACTAGTTCATGAACCGCAGTCTGCGATATCTTGCAACCTTAATGCCCATGAGGTTCCAACTGCGCTGGCGGTCGAATTCCCCAAGGATTCAGTGGCTGGTAGATTCACAAAAAAATAGGGCCGGGCGGCAACGGACCCCGGAGCCATTGATCCAATGTGCTCGTTCGTCAATGGAGAATCATTCGTGGGAAGGAAAATGGCAATCGACTTCAGGAAACTTCATTGCTCTCAGTGCCCTGCTCAATTTCAGGAAATGCCAAAGAATTCCGCTGAAATGCGAATCGGGAGAAATTCGGCAACTTCCTGCTTGTATCCGATCACGAAACGCGTACCTTTATCTTCGCTCTGCCCTGGTACCCGTTAGCGACTGAGTGGGCGACGGTTGCTGACAACAGGGCAGAGCATTTTTGTTCTGCCTACACTTCTGCCAGCTTCTCCGACGAATCTCCAAACTTCTCCAGCTTCGTGCCGCACTTTTCCATCAACGACAAATACAGGCTGCACATTTTGCGATTCGGCTTGTTCATGTAATCCAGCACGCGGCCACCCTTGAGCTTGCCGCCACCGCCGCCAAGTAACAACACTGGCAGCTGGTTCGCCTCGTGGTTGCCCGTCAACATGCTGGAGCAATACAGAATCACCGAGTTGTCGAGGGCCGTCCGTTCGCCTTCCTGGATCGCGTCGAGCTTCTTCGCCAGGTAAGCGAGTTGTTCGATGAAGAACTGGTTCACCTTCAGCCAGTCGGCCGTGTCCGAGTGCGACAGCAGATGGTGAATCATGTAATCCACGCCGAGATGCGGGAACCGCAGCGACGAATGATCGTTGTTCAGTTTCAGCGTGGTGTAACGCGTCGTGTCGGTCTGGAAACCGAGCACGAGAATATCGACCATGAGCTTCATGTGGTCGGCAATGTTCTGCGGAATGCCGTCGGCCGGCCGCGGAATGTTCGGCTTAGCCAGCGTTGGCTTCCAGCCTTGCAATTCCCCCTTCTTGCCCGCATCCGCGATGCGCTGCTCCACTTCCCGGACGGAGTCGAGGTATTCATCCAACTTGCGTTGGTCGCTCGAGCTAATGTTCTTGCGGAAATCCTTGGCATCCGTCAGCACGGCATCGAGCACGCTCTGATCGCCTTTATGCACTTCGTCCTTGAAGAGCCGATCGAACGCGAGTGCCGGGTAGAGTTCCAACGGCGTCGGCGTGGTCGGCGAACTCCACGAGATGTGTGAACTGTACATCATCGAGTAATTCTTGTGGACCGACGGATTAGCAGGTTCGCAACCCAGGACGAGGCTCGAAACTTTGGTCGAGCGCCCGTTTTTCTGGGCCAGGAACTGATCGATACTCGTTCCCGATTTGATCTCGCCGCCAGAAGCGAGGGGGGCACCCGACAACAAGTTGCCCGTCTGCGAGCTGTGAATGTTCCCCTTCAAGGCCTCGGCGTTGTACAACCCGCGAATGAACGTGAGCTTCTCGCGGTGTGGTTGCAACGAGGCGAGCACCTTGCCCAACTCCATCGACTTCCCTTCACCCTTGGCCCACCATTCCTTGCTGTGGAAGCCGTTGCCGGAGAACAACGCGGCAAAACGAACCGGTGCCTCGCTCGCCCCCATCGGCGACTTGGCGACATCACCCCAGACCTGTGTCGATTCCATCCACGGCACGGCCATGGTGACACCGAGGCCACGAATGAAGGTGCGACGAGAAAAATGGTGTTGGGACATTTCAGGCTCCGAGTTGGTCGAGGCAGGCCACATTCAGTTTACTGTGCGACGGTTCACAGGTGCAACGATCTTTTTCCCAGCATGACAAAACCTGACATTTTCTGCCACCTGGGCTTCGCCGCGATCTTGAAAAATTCCGTAACCATTCGCAAATGAGGAGCTTGCGACAAATCCCTCATTTCCACCACTAGTGTACTG
>Ga0335394_10004977_pt1 | contig 15086 bp, 10 predicted proteins | sample MAT03_FD_205741 | JGI IMG/M metagenome (GOLD analysis project Ga0335394, IMG submission 205741) | Freshwater microbial communities from Lake Fryxell liftoff mats and glacier meltwater in Antarctica - MAT-03 (spades assembly) (version 2) ...
TACTTTTAATTCCATTAGCTGCACCACACACAGCATCAGGGCCTCAAAATCTTTTCCTATTGCAACCACCACCGCATCCATATCCTGAACGTTCTGCGATCGCAACACTCTAATATCAGTAGCATCCAAACAAACGGCATAGGAGACTTCATCTTTGATATTTTCAATATGTTCCTCATCACTATCTATAGCCAAAACTTCCGCACCGCGAATAGCCAGAGTGCGGGCAATCGCATTTCCAAACTGACCTAAACCAATTACTGCAAATTTGTATTGTGACATAATAAATTTATTTTAATATCAAGTATTTTAAATTCTCCACTTCCCAAATTCTCTAATTATCACTTTCCTGCAAGTGCTTGTTCCAGATCTTCAATTAAATCATCAACATCTTCAATGCCTACACTTAAACGAAGTAGAGAATCTAATACACCTATTTTTTCTCGTTCTGCTTTCGGGATACTGGCATGCGTCATGCTTGCAGGATGTCCAATAAGAGACTCGACACCACCGAGAGATTCTGCCAGTGAAAATACTTTTGTGGAGGAGGCAACTTTGAATGCATCTTCCATAGAATTGCCTTTCATTATAAATGAAATCATTCCGCCGAAATCACGCATCTGTTCTTTTGCGATGGCATGATTTGGGTGATCTTCAAATCCGGGCCAATACACTTTATCGATGCGGGGATGATTTTTTAAAAAGTGTGCAATTGCTCTTCCGTTTTTGCAATGTGCTTCCATTCTTATATGAAGAGTTTTTAATCCACGCAATACTAAAAAACTATCCATCGGACCCGGAACCGGTCCACATGAGTTGGTAATGAATGCCAGCTCTTCGTATAGCTTGTCATCGTTAGTACACAATGCTCCCATTACTACGTCCGAATGACCTCCTAAATATTTAGTCGCCGAATGCATTACAATTGTAGCACCAAGGTCTAATGGATTTTGTAAATATGGCGATGCAAAAGTATTGTCAACAACAAGTATCAAATTATTTTTCTTTGATAATTCAGCACAAGCTTTAATATCAATAATTTTCATCAAAGGGTTCGTTGGAGTTTCCACCCAAATCATTTTTGTGTTGCTGTTTACATGCTTGCTTATTTCATTGGCATCATGCATATTAACAAAATGAAATTTGATACCGAAGTTCGCAAACACTTTCGTAAACATCCGGTAGGAACCTCCATACAAATCATCGGTGGCAATTACCTCATCACCCGGACGAAGTAACTTCATAATAGTATCTTCTGCACCCTGACCACTCGAAAAACACAATCCATGTTTTGCATTTTCTAATGCCGCAATGCATTTCTCAAGAGCAACACGTGTTGGGTTTTTACCTCTCGCATAAGCGTACCCCTTGTGCTTGCCCGGCGACTCCTGAACATAGGTTGAGGTTTGGTAAATTGGTGTCATAATGGCACCGGTAGCAGGATCAGGCTCCTGACCAGCGTGAATAGCCTTTGTTCCGAATTTCATTTGATTAATTTGAAGCAAAATTACGGTTTCTCTTCCGATATTTGATCACTTGCCAGTAGGTAGTCCTCAGTCGGCGGTCCTCAGTCGGCGATATATGGTAAGCAGGTTAGATGTTTATTTAATTTTAAAAGGCTTACAGTCCTGCAATCACCCGAAGAACTCAACGAATCAACCCGCCGCCTCCGCCTCCACAATCGAATCTTTTTTTAGCCTCGAAAGGGCGGTGAATTCGTTCAAAGTAAATTAAATTCAGATGGCTAATTCTATTCTAAAGTGAAAAACACTCTCTAAACCCTTCCGGGACCTAAAAAAGAATTTACCACCGAATTCACCCTCCGCCTCCACAATCGAATCTTTTTTTAGCCCCGAAAGGGCGGTGAATTCGTTCAAAGTAAATTAAATTCAGAAGGCTAATTCTATTCTAAAGTGAAAAACACTCTCTAAAACCCTTCCGGGACCTAAAAAAGAATTTACCACCGAATTCACCCTCCGACTCCACCTCCACAATCGAATCTTTTTTTAGCCCCGAAAGGGCGGTGAATTCGTTCAAAGTGAATTAAATTCAGATGGCTAATTCTATTCTAAAATGAAAAACACCCTCTAAACCCTTCCGGGACCCAAAAAAGAATTTACCACCGAATTCACCCTCGAATTCACCCTCGAATTCACCACCGAATCCACCATTGAATAAGCCAATAAACTTTAATACTTGTACGTTTGTTAGTGGTTTTACGTCCATTAATTAAGGTACAAATAGGATCAAACCGGAAAAAATCGTAATTTTGTCACTCAGCCCCGAATTTTACATGGAATCTCAGCCCGGAGCCCTTCTTAAAAATATAAACCTACCTGCCGATTTGAGGAAACTCAAAGTGGATCAGCTTGAGCAGCTTTGCGAAGAACTGCGTCAATATATTATTGATGTTGTTTCCGTAAACGGTGGCCATTTCGGCGCCAGCCTGGGCGTTGTGGAACTTACCGTTGCTCTGCATTATGCATTTAATACTCCTGATGATCAATTAGTTTGGGATGTAGGTCATCAGGCATACGGACATAAAATTCTTACCGGTCGCAGAAATGTTTTTCATACCAACCGAATTTATAAAGGAATTTCAGGTTTTCCAAAACGCTCTGAAAGTGAATACGATACATTTGGAGTTGGCCATTCCTCCACCTCCATTTCAGCAGCGCTAGGAATGGCCGTGGCTTCCCGACTTAAAGGAGATAAAAAACGTCAGCATATTGCTGTGATCGGTGATGGTGCCATGACGGCCGGACTGGCGTTCGAAGGATTGAACCACGGAGGTGTTGAAGACTCTAATTTGTTGGTAGTACTCAACGACAACTGTATGAGCATCGATCCAAATGTTGGTGCTCTCAAACAATATCTCACCGACATTGCTACTTCTCATACATATAATAAAATCAAGGATGATGTTTGGAACATCCTGGGTAAAATCAGTAAGTTTGGCCCTAATGCCCAAGCCATTGCTCAGAAATTTGAGAATGCTTTGAAATCGGCTATACTCAAGCATAGTAATATGTTTGAATCACTCAGCTTCAGGTATTTTGGTCCTATTGATGGACATGATGTGAATCACCTTGTGAAAGTGTTTAATGACCTGAAAGATATTCCCGGTCCCAAAATTTTGCATTGCGTTACCGTGAAAGGGAAGGGTTACGAATTGGCCGAAAAAGATCAAACCAAGTGGCATGCTCCCGGTCTTTTTGATAAAATTACCGGCGAAATATTTAAGCCTGTTAAGAACGATCCGCAACCTCCAAAATATCAGGATGTTTTCGGAAATACCCTCGTGGAGCTGGCACTGAAAAATAAAAAAATAGTAGGTGTAACTCCTGCCATGCCCTCCGGTTGCTCTATGAATATTATGATGAAAGCTATCCCCGAAAGGGCTTTCGATGTCGGTATCGCAGAACAACATGCAGTTACTTTTTCAGCCGGAATGGCAACACAAGGTTTGATTCCTTTCTGCAATATTTATTCGTCCTTCATGCAACGCGCCTACGATCAGGTGGTGCATGATGTGGCTCTTCAAAACCTACAGGTAATTTTTTGTCTTGATAGAGGTGGATTAGCTGGCGCAGATGGTGCCACGCATCACGGTGTGTTTGATTTTGCTTATTTCCGCTGCATCCCAAATATGGTGGTTTCGGCTCCTATGAATGAAGAAGAATTGCGCAATCTTATGTACACCGCAACACTCCATCAAGGTCCTTTTTCTATCCGGTATCCAAGAGGAAATGGCGTTATGATTGACTGGAAAACACCACTGAAAAAAATTCAGATTGGGAAAGGTCAGAAGATGAGAGGTGGCGAAGAAGTAGCTATTCTAACTATTGGGCACCCCGGCAATTTTGCAATTCAAGCTTGCGATCAATTATCTACTGAAGGATTTTTTCCTGCTCACTATAACATGCGTTTTGTGAAACCTCTTGATGCCGAAATGCTCCATGAAGTTTTTACTCAATTTAATAAAATAATTACGGTAGAAGATCACTCTGTTCAAGGTGGGTTTGGTGGTGCCATTGCCGAATTTATGATTGATAACGGGTACACTGCTCATATCACCAGGTTGGGTGTGCCCGATAAATTTATCGAGCATGGTGAACAAAAGGAACTTTATGAGGAATGTGGCTTCAATGCCAACGCCATTATGGATGCCGTCCGAAAAATGGTGGGAACCGCGGAACTGGTCAATTCCTGATAACTGATTTTCTTTCCCCGAAAAGGTTGATTTTAGCATTATTTTTTTTAACAACATATTTATAATTAATTGAAAAACAATGCATTGTAATTTTAGCCCCTCTTTCTAGCCTCTAACCCTTGATTTTGTAATCATTTTGTATTACTTTTAATCCTCCAAAATTGTTAAACTATTCAAAAATCTAATAAAATGAAATACATCAGCACCTTGTTTGTTCTTGTGGCATTATTTACCGCTGGAACTGTTAATGCTCAATCTGCTTCTAAATTGAATGGCACCAGTTACACTTTCGTGATGAAAGATGCTGTCAATGGTGGAGAAGAAATGTTTGATCAAATTACATTTAATAATGCAATGGTTTCTTCTCAAACTTTCAGCAAAAACGGTTACACCAGTAGCAAATTCATTGAGAAAAACGCAGTGAACACTTCTAATTTCGAATTTACTTTATCCAGCTCGACTGAAGGAAGTCGTTTATACAGAGGTAAAGTTGAAGGTAACAATATTGACGGTACCATCATCATCACTAATAAAAGCGGTGAACAGGTTACTTACGCTTTCCGCGGGATGACCACTGCAGAGTGGAATCGCACCATGGATATGAAAAAAGGCAAATAAAAAATTTGGTTTATAACCGCAAGTCAAAGGGCCGTTACATTATGTAGCGGCCCTTTCTCTATTTAAGGCATTATTTTCATTAGTAACCAAGTTTTTTAATTTTCAGTTTTAGTGTCTCCGTGTTTTTTTAGGCACTAAGTCCACAAGGATATTAAATAGCACAATATAATTTCACATTGAATAAAATCTCTCCGTGAACTTAGTGTCTCCCTGCCTCCGTGTTTTTTTAGGCACTAAGTCTACAAGGATATTAAATAACACACTATAATTTCACATTGAATAAAATCTCTCCGAGCCCTGGTGGAGGAACAATAAAATATTTCAAATTTTACCTTAGTTTAATAATTTTTCGTGAGCCGATATTTTGATTTCGATCTTTAATGATGATGAAGTAAATGCCATCCTCAAATAAGCTCAAATCAATTACATTTGGAATCGTGCCATAAGGTGCTTTGAAAATTACAGCTCCGAGAGAATTGTAAATTGTCAACTCAATAATTTCACCATTATTTTTAAGATACAATTGATCAATAACAGGATTGGGATAAATTCCTCCTTCCAATGTTTCCACATTCCAAATCGAAGTATTCAGAATAATTTCTGTTGAAGATGATGAGCAGCCGTTACTATCAGTCACAGTCACATAATAGGTACCATTTTGTGTCGATATGTATTCATTGCTCGATGACGAAACCAATAACACACTATCACGATACCAGGTATAACTAATAAACCCCGGAGTTGCAGTAAGCGTATCTCCCATTGACGTTAGTAAAGGAGCCGCAGGATTTGCATTTACTACTACTGTATTTATTGTAAGTGTATCACTTCCTGCAGCACTCCCTGCAATAAGAGTCACCGTATAATTACCGGGGTTGCTATAACAAATCTGTGTAGGATTTTGCACGGTTGAAAAACCTGTCGAAGCACCCTGAAAAATCCACAACCATGAGGTCGGATCTCCGGTAGATAAATCGGTGAAATCAACACACCCTCCTTCACAAATAGATGAATCGGAAACACCAAATGCTGCAACAGGAGGTGCCGATAAAGTTTCTCCATCAATAAAAACTTCATCAATTCCGAATGCAGGATCAGTGGCACTAAAAGTAATGTTATTTACAAATCGAAAACCAAATCGTAAAGTAGTTTGTCCGGCAAATGCAGGTAAAGTGATCACCTCTTGCACCCATGTATTTTGATTGATATATGCAGTAGGAGAGGTGTTTGCAAGTACCCAGTTAATTCCGCCATCGATACTGTAATACACTTCACCAAACGAATTATTTCCTCCGCCACACATCCACCAAAACGACAAGGTTACTATGGAATAACCGGTTGAGGATACATCCTGATTCATGGCTGTGAAATAGGATTCGTTTCCTCCGCATAAACCATTTGCAGCCAAAAATGAATTATTAAAAATGTTCGACGCCTGAGCAGCATCGCTGGATATATGCATGAAATTTGTTGAAGGGCCACCCGTCACTCCTGACGGCTGCAATTGGTTATCGGGAATAGTGAAAGTGGTCGGAAAACCTGCACAAACCAGCTGACCCGAGCCACCTGTATATGAATTATTTACTATCCATTGGTTGTAACCGGTTGCCGCATTTACGCCACCCATATCGGCAGTATTCAGGGTAAAACTGTTGCCGCCAGTCTCAAATCGTTCATAAAATAATGTATCTGAAGTTTGTGCCTTTACAAGGGTCACACTTAGCAATAATAGAAGTAAAGCTATTTTTTTCATAAGTTTGGTTTAGTACAGTTTGATGGTAGCTAATGTATGTAAAATAGTAATTCAAGCAACAAATGTTTTTATGATTTCTTTTGCAGGATAAGGAATATTCTCCCGGACACCCGGAACTATAACTATTATTCATGTTGATAATTCACAGTGATAAATTTTTCTGAACGTTCCATTATTTATTAGGAAAGCTTATTTTTACAGCGCCCTGTAAAGCCCGAAACTAATCACAATTTAAGTTGGATATTGAGTTAAACGACGCATTAACATGTGCCTTATGAATGTCATTATAGCCTGTGATTGTAAAATATGAAGCTTCTGCATGTCGTATGTGTCCTCTCTTTATTTTTGCTGTTTGGCAACGATATGGCACATGCTACTCTTGTTTCCGGAAAGGTAACGGGTACAAATGGCGAAGAGCTCGCTTATGCCAATGTGTATGTAAAGGGCACTTCTAAAGGAACTACCACCAACATTGATGGATTCTATAAGCTGGAGCTTTCTGAAGGCCCCTGCGAACTGGTCTTTCGTTATATCGGATATAAAATGAAGGTGGAGTCCGTAGTGGTTGGGGCCTCTCCAATTTCGATCAATGTTGAACTCGACCGTGAAAATTACACTCTCAACGAAGTCAATATAAAAGCCAATTATGAGGATCCTGCTTATCCAATCATCCGTAATGCAATTGAAAAGCGAAAATTTTATTTAAATCAGGTTGATGAATATTCCTGCGATGTGTACATTAAAGGGCTACAGAAAATTACCAAATCACCTGAGAAATTTTTTGGTGTTGATGTAGATCTCAGCGAATTTGTTGACAGCATCACGGGAATTGTTTATTTGTCGGAATCGGTTTCTAAATTTCATTTTAAAAAACCGGATGGCATCAAAGAAGTGATGATCTCTTCCAAAGTGAGTGGCAGCAACCGGGCTTTTAGTTTTAATCAGGCGTCGGATATGGATTTTAATTTTTATGAAAACATTATTGATATAAGTGGATTAAGTGAACGAGGTTTTGTTTCTCCCATTTCGGCATCTGCAATGATTTATTACCGCTACCGACTCGATGGTTCCTTTTTGGAAAACGGGCGCTGGGTGAATAGAATTGAAGTGATACCCAAGCGAAAAAGTGATCCTGTTTTTGCAGGTTATATTTATATTCAGGATAGCACCTGGCGAATACACAGCACCGATTTGTATCTTACTAAAGAATCTCAGGTGCAGTTTGTAGATACTCTGCGGGTGAATCAAACTTTTATTCCGGTCACCACCGATGAAGAAGTGTGGTTGAAAGGTTCAGTCACTTTCAAGTTTATATTTAGTGCTTTTGGTTTTGAAGGCAATGGAAATTTTGTGGGTGTGTTTTCCGGATATGATGTGAACCCTGCTTTTAAAAAGAAATTTTTTAAAGGCGATGTGATGAAGATTAATGACGATGCCAATAAGCGTGATACTATCTATTGGGAAAAAATTCGACCTATTCCGCTTACTTTGGAGGAGTTCACCGATTATGTGAAACGCGATAGTCTGCAGGTGATTAAAGAATCAGAGCCTTACCTCGATTCGCTCGATAAAGTTTCTAATAAATTTAAAGCAGGTAATTTGTTGCGAGGATATACCTATCAAAACAGATATGCCGATTCTGAATTGGAATTTTCATCTATTCTTGAAAATGTTCAGTTTAATACGGTAGAAGGACTTACCCTGGGACTAGGAACATCTTATCGAAAGGATCTCGAAGCAAATGCATCATTGGAGACGGAACTTGATTTTAGATATGGATTTTCGAATGAGAAATTAAGCGGACAGGCAGCTGTACAGCATAACTGGAATATAAAAAAGTTTGCATTTGTACGCATCGAAGGCGGCGATGAACTGGTTCAGTTTAATGAAGCAGCACCTATCACCCCTCTCATCAACACAGGATACACACTTTTCGCCGAAAAAAATTACATGAAGCTTTTCAAAAAATCATTTGGCAAAATTAGTTCCCGCATAGAACCCATCAATGGAATTAGATTTTCAGCTGGGATTGAATGGAGCGAGCGAACTGCAGTGCTTAATACCACAGATTATACTTGGGTAGATACCGAAACTCGGAAGTATACTTCCAATAACCCACTCGATCCATCTACTGATTCAAAATTTTTCACCACCAATCAGGCGCTTAAAGTAGAAGCTAAAGTACGCTTTCGTATCAAACAGAAATATATCGATCGTCCCGACATGAATTATATCCTCGGCTCCAAATACCCAACTTTCGAAATCGAATATGTCGCAGGTGTTGATCAATTATTAAGTAGTGATGTTAATTTTGGAAGGATAGAACTTGGTGTGTATGATAATATTAAACTTGGCATGCTGGGGAAACTCAATTATGTGGTTACTTATGGAAATTTTGTATCGAATAACAAAATGTATTTCATGGATGCAACACATTTCAACGGCAACCAAACAATTTTTTCAGGATTCGAACGTCGTCGTTTCGATATGCTTGAATATTATCAGAATAGTACCATTAATGAATATGTTCAGGTTTTTACCGAACATGAATTCGGCGGATTTCTGCTCAACAAATTACCTCTCATCCGTAAATTGAAATTAAACGAAATCGCAGGCTTTCGGTACCTTTACGTTCAAGGCCTCAATGATCATTACGAAATTTCTTTCGGCTTCGAAAAGCTGAGGGCTTTCAGAGCTGATGTTGTTTGGTCGATTGAAGAAAATGGAAAAACAAAAGTGGGTTTCGTTTTCGGAATTAAACAACAAATTGGCAGGTAAAGATATTGATATTGCGAACAAGTTTCTTTAATACAAAACATATCAGCTACCTGAATTATATTATTTAAACATGCCTTCCAAACTGTGCTACTTCCTACTCTTAATTGTTGCTGTTATTGCTCTTCATTCATGTAAATCAAAAGAAGCAACAAATGAGCAGCCGCCAATTGTTACACAGGATACTATTGTAGCCGATACATTAGTCAAGTATCAAATTCCACTTCTGGATTCTGCATATCTTACTTCTTTTTTTAATACTTACAAAGAGTTGAAAGGAGAATACTCACAAGTAGTCGATTTTTATAACACAAGAAATTATAATTGCGCGTGGTTCAACAGTTACGGATTAACTGAACAAACCGGCAAAGTAATCAACCTGGTCACCGATTATATTGAAAGTGGAATTGTTGATACCACCATTTTGATTCCTGGAATAGTGTCACTTCTTGATTCGATTCGATCCGAAACATTTACTCCGGAAGGTAACGACTCTCTTATATTATATTCTGATGTACTGTTCACCACTCAGTTTTTCATATTTTCCCGCACCGCATGGAAAGGTGTGCATGCCTCCAAGGTGAAGAATCTCGAATGGTTTCTTCCTGTCAATAAATCTACTGAAGTAGCTTACCTGGATTCAATTTTATCCGCTCCTCCATCCGAAATCGCCGGCACTGAGCCGGTCTTCAAGCAATATTTGCTCTTGAAAGGAAAAATTAAAGAATATTCTGAAATTCAAAAAAATGGAGGATGGGATTCTCTTCCTTCAATCATCAAATCAATACAAGTTGGCGATTCATCTGATTTTTTAATTGCATTCAAAAACAGATTGAAAGTTACCGGAGATTATGGCTTAGCAGAAAGATCACCTGTGATGGATTCAGCTTTCGCATCAGTGGTTTTTTCTGTGCGCAATAGATTTGGATTGAGTGCTGAGCCTGTTATCGATGCAAAGCTTATTAAACAATTAAATGTTTCTGTTGCGACACGCATCAGACAAATTATGATCAATCTGGAACGATGGAAATGGGTGCCTCCTGATCCGGGTAAAAAATTTATTGCAGTTAATATCCCTGAATATATGTTGCATGTTTTTGAAAATGGAACGAATATAAAAAGCATGAAAGTAATAGTCGGTAAAGCAGCTAATAAAACGGTCATCTTTAGTGGTGATCTAAAATATGTTGTATTGAGCCCTTACTGGATTATAGGAGGCAGCATTCTCGCCAAAGAAACCTTGCCGGCCGTGAAGCGAAATCCATCATATTTATCAAAACATAATATGGAAGTGGTCACCAATTCTCACCCTCCCAAAGTTGTTAATCCATCATCCATTGATTGGAACACTTACACAGCTTCTAATTTTCCTTACATCATTCGCCAAAAACCCGGACCAAGTAACTCCCTCGGCTATGTGAAATTTTTATTTCCCAATAGCTACAGCATTTATTTGCATGATACCCCAACACGAAGCTTATTCGAAAAGGAGGGAAGAACTTTTAGTCATGGCTGTATAAGAATAGCAGAACCTGCCTGGTTGGCCAATTATCTCCTCCGCGACAATCCAAATTGGAACGAAGAATCAATAGATATGGCAATGCATGGGGGAAAGGAGCAATATGTAACACTCAAAAAAACTGTTCCCGTTTACATCACCTATTTCACCGCCTGGATCGACAAACACGGCCACCTCAATTTCCGCGACGATATTTACCAACATGATGCCAAACTCGCCAAAGAAATTTTCAAATAGCACCCTTTAACACCAGAGCATTATCCAGCTTTCTGTAGGCGGGCATAAACCGTCATTATTTAGTAAATTTGCCCTTCAATAATCACCTCATCAAATGATACGCCTTACCAAAATTTTCCATTATGAAATGGCCCATGCTCTTTACGGGTACGATGGTCCTTGTAAAAATATTCATGGCCATTCTTATGAGCTGGAAGTCAGTATTGGTGGCATTCCGCTCGACGACCCCAGCCAGCCCAAACATGGCATGGTTATGGACTTTTCCGACCTTAAAGCCATAGTTAAAGATCAAATAGTCGACCGACTCGATCATGCTTTATTGCTTAACGGCAATTCTCCACACAGGGACATACCCGAGCTGGATAGCAATTTTGAAAAAGTCATTTTCGTTGACTATCAGCCTACTTGCGAGAACATGTTAATGGATTTTGTGACCCGTATCAGTCTGCTGCTTCCTCACAACGTCAAGCTGATCAGTCTTAAACTAAAGGAAACCCCTACTTCCTACGCCGAATGGCATTCCATTGATCAGAAGTGATCAGGTGTTAATAACCTGCTTAATTTTCAACATCTTACTATTAAAAATCATAGTTTCGTATATTGGGCAATCTGAATTCTTAAAGGTTGTGCTTATGCGATATTATTTGATTCTTTTACTGCTTTGTTTAATTGGCGCTTCACCGCTCTATTCCCAGCAGCATCATCTTTTACCGGTACCAAAGCAACTGGTCTTTGGGGAGCAGCGATTTCAAATAGATAAAGGGTTTCATGTAGTTCTCAACGATACCACCAATTCCCGGGCGGGGCAGGCAGTTTTGCGCTTTTTGAGAAGAATAGACAACCGTACACAATTGCTGATTGCCAAAGAATTTTACAAAAAACCACTTGCAAATCAAGGGCCCTATCTGCTTATTGAATTTACCCGCAAAGGGTTGTTAAAGCCGGGCGAAGATGAATCCTACTCGTTGCAGATCACCGGTGATCAGGCTGTTCTTAAAGCCACCACCGATATTGGTGTGCTTTATGGTCTCGAAACTTTTCTTCAGCTAATTTCTTCTGACCAAATTGGATATTTTATTAAGGGAGTCTCTATCACCGATCAGCCTCGATTTACGTGGAGAGGTTTGTTGATTGATGTAGGTCGTCATTTTTCTCCTGTTGATGTGATAAAGAGAAATCTCGATGCCATGGCCATGGTAAAAATGAACGTTCTTCATTTACACCTTTCCGAAGATCAGGGCTTCCGCATCGAAAGCAAGGTGTTCCCAAAGTTGCATCTTCATGGATCTAACGGTGAGTACTATACGCAGACACAAATATTGGATATCATACGCTATGCTTCCGACAGAGGGATCAGGGTGGTTCCCGAATTCGATATCCCGGGCCATGCTACCAGCTGGTTTGTAGGTCATCCCGAACTTGCATCGGCGCCGGGCCCTTATACTATTGAAAAAAAATTCGGCGTGTTTGATCCAACCATGGATCCAACAAAAAAAAGTACTTATAAATTTTTGAAGAAATTTCTTACCGAAATGTGTCGCCTTTTCCCTGATGAATATTTTCATATTGGTGGAGATGAAAATAATGGTAAACAATGGGATGCCAATAAAGATATTCAACAATTTATGAAAGACAAGGGTTTGAAAGATAACCATGCTTTGCAAAATTATTTTAATGGACAACTTTTGGCAATTTTACAGAAAAACAAAAAGAAGATGATAGGATGGGATGAAATTCTCCAACCCGGACTGCCCATGGATGCAGTTATTCAGTCGTGGAGAGGAAAGGAAGGACTAAAAGATGCCACCACCAAAGGGCATAAAGTGATCTTATCCAATGGTTATTATATTGATCTGGTGCAACCTGCCTGGAAACATTATGCCAATGATCCTTCCCCTCTTGATTTAAATCTTACTGCCGAACAGGAAAAACTAATTCTGGGTGGTGAAGCAACCATGTGGGCCGAACTGGTGACACCGGAAACAATCGATTCCCGAATTTGGCCCCGTACCGCAGCCATCGCCGAACGCCTTTGGTCGCCCCGTGAGATTCAAAATCTCAACGATCTGTACCGCCGTTTGAGTGTTGTGAATATTCAGCTTGAAGAGGTCGGAATACATAATATAAAAAATCAGGAGATGATGCTGCGACGGTTGGCGAAAACATATACCGTTGAGCCGTTAGTGAATCTGATTAGTGTAGTAGAGCCGTTGAAAGATTACAATCGCCACTCACAGGGAATCGCCTACAGCACAGATCTTCCTTTCACCCGTTTGCCGGATATTGCCTTTCCTGAGTCAGAAGTTGCACGAAATTTTAAATTGTTGTCCGAACAATTGGTCACAAAAAAGGATACTTCTGCGAAAGCAGCCATAGAAAAACAGCTATTGTTTTGGAAAAATAATCACGCCGAAGTTGTAAAACTTTCTCAAAACAATCCTGCCCTGAAAGAATGGGAAAAATTATCAGTAATTCTTTTTGATGTGGCTGTAATTGGATTGGAAAGTCTGAAATTTATGAATAACAAAAATGAGATCATGGATCAATGGGTCGCACAGTCGCACCGCACTCTTTCAGATGCAAAAAAACCTATTCAAGAATCAGAATTAGTAGTGGTTGATAGTGTGATGATGTTGTTTCAAAACTCTTTACCCAAAAATTAGTATGATAGAAATTTGTGTTGATAGTGTTGATTCTGCCGTTCGTGCACAAAATGCAGGTGCCGGCCGTATTGAGTTGTGTTCCTCTTTGTTGGAAGGTGGCTTAACTCCTCCGCTGTCGCTGGTCCGGATGGTTTGTGAATCGGTTGAGATTCCTGTGCATGTAATGATTCGCCCCCGTGGTGGCGATTTTCTTTATTCCGATGCAGAGTTTCAACAAATGAAAAAAGACATTCATCATTTTTCAAAAGGTAATGTAAAAGGTTTTGTTTTTGGAATTTTACATGATGATGGATCCATTGATGATGACCGGTGCAGAGCATTAATAAGTATCTGCAAACCATTACACGTAACTTTTCACAGAGCATTCGACATGACCTCCGATCCTTTTCTGGCATTGGAGGAAATTATCGCTCTTGGAGCTAATACCATCCTCACTTCAGGTCACCGTCAAATTGCTGAGGATGGATTTGAGTTGATTCAGGAACTGGTGAAACGTTCGGGAGCACGCATCTCCATAATGGCCGGAGGTGGTGTGAATGCTTCCAATGTGCAATTGTTGCATGAGGCCGGTGTAAGAGATTTTCATTTTACCGCCCGCAAAAAAGTGGATGGGAAAATGAAATATCGCAACGAAGCGCTACAGTCAATAGGTTCGCAATTTTTATATAGTGAGTATGATACTTTTGTTTTTGATGAAGATAAAGTTCATGGAGTAATAAAACATCTTGGAACGTTATGAGATTTCTTCTATGCATGTGTTTAGTAGTGTTGATTGCATTTTCAGCGTGCACAGATAAAGTTCTTAAAGTAGTTAAACCCGTTGATACGGAGTTGCAATGGCAGTTTACTGAAAAAAATAAAAATACATGGCTGCCTGCTTCCGTTCCCGGAGATGTGCATTCTGATTTGTTTAATGCCGGATTAATTTCAGACCCGCTTTTTGATAATAATGAAATGCAATTACAATGGATTGGCGAATCTGATTGGATTTATAAAACAACTTTTGTGGTAAGTGATAGTTTGTTCGGATTTAAATCGATTGATTTTATTTTCGAAGGGCTCGACACCTACTCAAAAGTATTTCTCAATGACTCTTTGTTATTTTCTGCCGACAATATGTTTCGTGAATGGAGAGTTGATGGTAAGAAATTTATTAAAGTAGGCGACAATACGCTTCGGATGGAGTTCTATTCCCCATTCAATCGGGGAAAGCAAGAAATGGTTAAACTTCCGTATCGTTTGCCGGCACCTAATGATCAGGCGAAGGATCAGGTAAGTGTGTTTGTGAGAAAGGCACCTTACCAGTTT
>Ga0335394_10004980_pt1 | contig 15079 bp, 14 predicted proteins | sample MAT03_FD_205741 | JGI IMG/M metagenome (GOLD analysis project Ga0335394, IMG submission 205741) | Freshwater microbial communities from Lake Fryxell liftoff mats and glacier meltwater in Antarctica - MAT-03 (spades assembly) (version 2) ...
GAACCGAACTTACAGGTCGTGCAACTTCAAGCCACGGTCTTAATGGAGCGAGCCTGGGAAGAGGTTAAAACGCAAGAGGCACAATACCTGCGATCGCCCATTCTAAAAGCCGTCTATGGCCAAGAACTGAGTATCTTACCGGGCATGGACAGTGCCCTAGCGCTAAACGCCCTGCGGGAGTTTGATGCTAGCGGCAACTACGATGTGATTGTATTTGATGGTGTGGGCGACCAGGCTACTCTGCGGATGCTAGGGATGCCAGAAATTGCCAGTTGGTATGCTCGACGGTTTCGGCAGGTATTTGCTGAATCAGATTTAGTTAAGACGATCGCGCCTTTCATTCAACCCGTAGCCAGTGCGGTGCTAAATGTGAACTGGTCGGGCGATTTGTTCAGCCAGCCTGCGACTCAACAGGCCACTAATTTAATGGAGCAGGGCAGAGCGGCGGTTGCGAACCCCAACCGAGTGGCAGCGTATCTAGTCACCACGGCTGACCCAACGGCGATCGCCACCGCCAAATATTTGTGGGGTAGTGCCCAGCAGATTGGCTTAACGGTGGGCGGTATTATCCTGAACCAGGGAACTGACCCAGCCATTGTTAGCAGCGACTTTGCCCCCCTGAGCGTTGCGGTGTTGCCCTCTAATCCCAGCTCTAGTTGGCAGCCTCTCGTTGATGCCCTGCCCGATTTTAGTCAAGCTGCCCAGGCTCCTAAACCCATCGCAGTCAATGTCGGCGATCGCACCGTTGCCCTGTTTCTCCCTGGTTTTGACAAAACTCAGGTCAAGCTGACGCAGTATGGTCCCGAAGTCACCGTAGAAGCGGGCGATCAGCGGCGCAACGTTTCTCTGCCGCCAGAACTGAGCGGCAAATCGATTACAGGGGCAAAATTTCAAGATGGATTTTTGATTATTTCGTTTTAATTTCGTTTTAACGATGTTGAGCCTTGTTGAATGTGTATTCACAAGTTCTGAAACTACTTTAGGACGTTTGGATTCCGAGCCAACAGCCTTGGGGGGTTCCCCCAAACCCCCAGCAGGGGACGAAGCCCGTCCCCCACACCCCCTCCGCAAGGCCGCTTCGGTAAGCATCAAAGGTCGCTGGAAACGCTTCGCTACCTATTGCAGGGATAGCAAGGGGCGATTGCCCTCGACTCGCTCCCATATGCCCTAACTTAGCAGCAATGCGTAGCGTCACCAGTAACTGATCTCACCTATCCAACACCTGATCGGAGGGGGTTTGGGGGACAAGGGCTGTCCCCCAATGAGGGGGTTTGGGGGAGAAACCTCCCCCAAGGCTGTTGGCTCGCCTTCATATCTCATTCAGCAACACCGGATATTGCTCTGGGTAGTGCTTCAAATCCGTTTAAAGATGCTCTGAAGATACTCTGAATGCCATGACCCTAATTACCGTCCGTCCCGAAGGTCTATACTGCGAAGCGGGTGAGTTCTTTGTCGATCCCTGGCAGCCCGTCGATACTGCCTTGATTACCCACGCCCACGCCGACCACGCCCGCGCTGGCTCTAGCCACTACATTGCTACCCAGGTTTCTCAGGGGGTTCTAACTAAGCGATTGGGCGCGACGATTCAGCTTCAGGGTGTGGAGTATGGCGAAAAAATCAAGCTCGGCAATACCTGGGTTTCGTTTCATTCGGCAGGGCATGTGCTCGGCTCGGCTCAAATTCGCGTGGAGCACGGGGATGAAGTTTGGGTGGTTTCGGGTGATTACAAACGCGGCGATGACCCCACCTGTGAACCCTTTGAGGTCGTGCCTTGCGATCGCTTCATTAGCGAGGCCACATTTGGGTTGCCGATTTATCATTGGGAACCGGGCAGCACCACCGCCCAAGAGATTTACCACTGGTGGCAAAGCGACTTAGAACGCCCCTCGCTTTTGTTTTGCTACTCTTTTGGAAAAGCGCAGCGAATTCTCGGTGAATTGCAAAAATTGACGGATAAACCCGTCTACGTTCATGGCGCTGTTTATGTCTTAACCGAACTCTATCGACAGGTCGGTATTCCGATGATTGCAACGGTGCCCGCTTCGGAAATGCCGCGCGATTACAAGTTCAAAGGCGATCTTGTCCTCGCGCCGCCTTCCGCTCATCGCTCTAGCTGGATGAAGCGCTTCCCGTTACCCCAAACTGGCTTCGCCTCTGGCTGGATGGCGGTTCGAGGGGCGCGTCGCCGCCAGGGCTACGAACGGGGCTTTGTCTTATCTGACCATGCCGATTGGCAGAGCCTAGTGACGACCGTTCAACAAACGGGCGCTAAAACTGTCTACGTCACCCACGGGCAAACAGACGTGCTGTCGCGCTACCTGACTGAGACGTGCGGCATCAACGCAATGCCGCTAAAAACGCTCTTTGAAGGAGAAAGTGATATTTAATGAGACGTACGTATGAAGCGCTTTGCCCAGTTATTTCAAGACGTAGACGCAACCACATCTACCAATGCCAAAGTAGACGCACTGCAACGCTATTTACGCGATGAGACACCTGCTAATGCAGTGTGGGCGCTTTACTTGCTACTGGGCAAGATGCGGAAGCGGTTAATTACGTCTCGTGTGCTGCGAGATATTTTTCTGCAAATTTCTGACATTCCTGAGTGGCTATTTGAAGACTGTTACGCCCAAGTCGGCGACTCTGCTGAAGTGATTTCGCTACTGTGGCATTCATTACAGGGTCAAGGTATGCCGCATTCCCCCAGCCTTGCTGCCCATCCGAGTATAGCGGGGGAGTCGAGTTCTTTTGTGGCAGTAGAGCAACAGGAGAGTAATGCAGACGGTTTGCCGCTGTCGCTGTGGATGGAGGATATTATTCCACGGGTGAAGGCGATCGCCTCCCCAGACGAGTTGCGCGATGTCGTTATGTCATGGTGGTCGGCGCTGAATCCGTTTGAAATCTTTGTGCTAAACAAAGTGCTGACCGGAGCATTTCGCGTAGGACTATCGGAAAAATTGGTAATTCGAGCGATCGCCAACGAATACAGTATTCCCGAACCCGTGATCGCGCATCGACTGATGGGCAGCTTTGAACCAACGGTTGAGTTTTTTAACGAGCTAACTCAACTTCAGGAAAGCGATCGCCGTTCTCCGACTCGCCCCTACCCCTTTTTTCTAGCGTCTCCTTTAGAAGTTGATCGCTTTGTCAGTGAAGACTTAACTCGGTGGCAAGCCGAGTGGAAGTGGGATGGTATTCGGGCACAAATTATCCGGCGAGAGGGGCAAGTGTTCATCTGGTCGCGTGGCGAAGATCTGGTTACAGAGCAGTTTCCCGAACTAGCAACCTATTTTTTGACCCTGCCTGATGGATTAGTATTTGATGGAGAAATTCTGTGCTGGGATGGCACCCGTCCCCTCAGTTTCAACCATTTACAAAAACGCCTGGGACGCAAACGCATCACAGCTAAAATCATGCAGGAAAACCCGATTCATTTCATTGCCTACGATTTGTTGGAACAGAACGGTACTGACATTCGTGAATGGGAATTGAGCGATCGCCGCACGCAGTTGATTCACACATTAACAGGTGCTGATCCAACATTTGTCACGGTATCGGAACGGTTAAACTTCACTTCAATGGATGAATTGCGATCGCTGCGTGAACAAGCGCGTGAACAGAGTGCAGAAGGTTTGGTGATTAAAGCAGTCGATAGCCCCTACTTGGCAGGACGCAAACGTGGCTACTGGTGGAAATATAAATTAGAACCAATGACGTTAGATGCTGTCTTGATTTATGCCCAGGCAGGCAGCGGCAAGCGTGCCAACTTATTTACAGACTATACGTTTGCGTTGTGGAACGGCACAGACCTGGTACCCTTTGCCAAAGCCTATTCTGGGTTAGATAACAAAGAAATTGACCAGCTAGACAAATGGATTCGCAAACACACTGTTGAAAAATTTGGCCCCGTGCGATCGGTTGAACCCATTCAGGTGTTTGAGATTGGGTTTGAAGGAATTTTGCGATCGACCCGACACAAGTCAGGCATTGCGGTTCGATTTCCCCGCATTCTTCGCTGGCGCACCGACAAACCCGCCGCCGAGGCAGATACGTTGCAATCGGCTCTGGAGCTATTGCAGGGATAAGACTTATAGCTGTCGCCACAATGGTTAGGACATGCCAGCGCCATTCCCGCGCAGGCGGGAATGGCGCTGGCACCTATCGAGCAGATGGATTCCCGCCTGCGCGGGAATGACAGGGAGGCGTCCTATTGATCATGGCTACCGCTATAGTTCAACCTAAATAAAAACCAAACTCTAAAACCCTGCGCCGCTCGCAGTGCGGGCGGCGCAGGGTTTTAGAATCTTATATTTAATTAAGCCCACCGACTTATTACTGATTGGTATTTAAGCGTGTAGCGCTATGGATAGCGGTAGCTTAGTTTTGGACGATCGATAGCGTAAACGGAGCGCTGCTGCCTCGATCGAGATCGCCTACATATACCGAGTAGGTTCCCTGCTCCCAAGCTCCTGCTGCTTCAATGTTACCGTTTGAGAAGTTATCAGCCCGGGCACAGCCCTTCACACTGCCATCTGCCCCTAAAATCAACAGCGTGGGTCGGCCTCCTCCCTGGACGCGAAACCGTAGGCGGGTAAATGCCTCAGTCACTCGAACCGTTTGGCTGGGTCGCCCAGCGATAAATCCACAGGCGCTTGCCTGCGTTCCACCCGAATTGCCTCTCACCACTGCCTCTGATTGAAGGGGCGTTTGCACTTGGCTATAGGCAGATGTGGCGATCGCCAGTACCATTGCAAACGCTGTTGGAATCGCCTTCCAATTGATTCGACCATTCATACCCCAACCTCCTCTCACACGTAGCCCTTTCATACTTCTAAATCCTAGCCTTGTGGATATAGAGACTAGAAAGACTCTATGCCAGTTCCTCAAGCGGCGAAGGGTAGTTGGGAGCTAATATTTCGGGCGCTTAGTGCCCGAAATATTAGCCTTTAAAATAACTCCTCAAATAGATGGGGCAAGTGATCGTACCCGTCTACGCCAATTACGGCAATGATAGCGGGACGTTGTTGGAGTAAGAGAGACTGAAATGCGTCTGACCCAAGTTGACCCTTGAGGACAGTGAGCAATCCGGCGGGTTGTCGCCAGGTAGAGCTGCCAATTTGCTCTAGCAGATACATACTGAGACAGGCGGCGTAGAGGGCTTGACCAGGGTTCTGTAGCCGATGGTGCGCTTCGGCTAAGTAGACCAAATTAATCCCCTGAAGGTAAAGATCGCCCGAAAATTGAGCGGCCTGTACGCCGCGCTGAAGTGGCTCGATCGCTTCTTGATACTGCTCTAGAGCGACTTGGGCAATGCCTAAACTGCTGAGGCAAAGTGCTTGACTTTGGCGATCGCCCACCTTTTCTGCTAGCTCCAACCCTTGCTGTAGATAGTAAACGGCGCGTTCATACACGTCCGGTTCGGCGTGCTCTAACGACTGCGCTTGAAATACCTCGCTGTAGCCCAAACTAGCCAGAGCATTGGCCTCGCCCAGGCGATCGCCCACCTGCCGACTGAGAATTAGGGCACGCTGGCTAGTGTCGATGGCCTCGGAGTAGTTTTCTTGAGCCGCATAGGTGCGGCTGAGGTGGTTAAGGTTGGCAATTTCACAGGGGCGATCGTCAGACTGCCGCGCCAGTTTGAGCGCCTGTTGATGGAAGGCGATCGCCCGGTCGATCTGCCCCTGAACGCGGAACGAATAGCCCAGCAGCGTTAGAATTCGAGCCTTTTCTTGGGTGCCCTCTGAGCGTTGCAGTGGCTCACTCAAATAGTCCAATGCGCCCCGCAAGTACTTGCCCGAAAACGACGCAAACACGCCGCCATATAGCGGAAAATACTCGCGCTGGGAAAACGTTCGCAAAATCTGAAGGGTAATCTGAAAACACGCATCGGTTAACCCACTCCAGCCAGGATTGACGGTACTGGCCTGGTTAAACCCATTGGCCAACTGTGACCAGATCACCGAAAATCCCAAAAAGGTAGAAATTGAAAGCTTTGCGCCCACTTTAGCGTCATAGACCAGCTTGTCAAACCAACTGACCAAGCCCTGTTGTAGGCAACGCAGTACCACAGCAAGTTCTACCACATCACTGGCATCAAACTGCCGCCGATGCTCTACCCATTCCACCGCCGATTGATCCGTCGCTAGAGTTTGAAACAGCTCGTGGGGAACGGGGCTGTTTACCTGTTTTGCCCACAGTGCCCAAGGGCCTTGCTGCCCAGGTACGCCATCGAAGCCCAACTGACCTCGGCTTTGGTCATACATCCAGCTCACCAAGTGCCCCTCCAGTCGGCTCCAAGACTCTAGTCCCCGCCGAATGCCCTCGGCCAGCTCTTGTACAGCAGTCTCCTGAGCTTCGGGGTGAGAAGACGGAGTGCCAGTGGTACGCAGCAGGGCAGCCAGTTGGCTCCACTGCGCCAGGTTCAGCGGCGGATTGCGATTGGGATCGAGGACGCTCAGCAGCGCCGTTAGCTGCTCGGCCTCTGGAGCAGATGCGATTTGGCGAACGGCGCTGCTGAGGCTCTCGTTAGCTTGGTTATGGGTTTGCCAGCGCTGCCATTCACCTTGAATGGTTTTCAACGCGCGTAAAATGCGGGTGGCCTTGGCCTGCTTTAATTCGTCGGCCTGGGCGGCCTGCTGTTGAGTCGTTTCAAGGCGATCGCCCAAACACCCCTCAAATACTTCCCCCGTTCCTGGCTCTACCGATTGCACCAGCAGTTGATACACTTGCTCTTTAGAGCGAATATTGCCCTTGAGCGTGGTTTGCACAATTTGGTCAATTAGTTCTAGGTAGCGATCGCGCAGAGACGGAGAATCAGCCATAGGGGTACAGGAAGGTAAAAGAGACGCAAACAGAGCACACCGATAAACGGCATTCTTCTATTGTGCGCTATGGGTTACTGTATCTACACTTGAGGTTCGTTACAATCGCAAAAGTCTGGCGAAAAAGTCTGGCGAAAAAACCCGGTCAGTGTTTAACCTAAATACATCCCAAGCCTAAAATCCGTGTCGCCCGTTGTGTACGCAGTGCAGGTTTTAGGGTCCTATAGTCAAGTAAGCCCACCTACTTCCCTCACCACTTTGAACGATGTCTCTAGACTCTCAATTTCCCCTGCAACCGTTGCCCCCGACGGTGTCCCCTTCAGAGTTACAGCATTTAGAGTTACAGCAGTTAGAGGCACAGCAGTTAGACTCAGATATCCTGCAACCTATCCCGTTTTGCCCAGACGATAGCGCCCTTCGACCCAATGCCCCGTCTAGGCTAGATCTGCACATCTGGTTTGCTAACTTGTCTCAGGGCAAGCAAGTGTTAACCCTACTGATCGTTGGGCTGTTTCTGGTCGCGCTGATTGGCGTTTTGTTGCAACTGCTGGCTCTCGCAATTCAGCTAGCACTGTTTGGGCTAGTAGCAGTTTTGGTGTTCAAGTTTCTGGTATCCCCAACTCAGGCATAGGGACTGCTACTAGTATAGGGACTGCTAAGTAGATAGGCTTAATTAAATATAAGATCCTAAAACCCTGCGCCGCCCGCTGTGCGGGCGGCGCAGGGTTTTAGGATTTGGTTTTTATGTAGGTTGAACTACTTATAGCCATAGTTGTAAAGCTTAGGACATGCCAGCGTCATTCCCGCGCAGGCGGGAATCCACCCCCGCACCTATCGAGCAGATGGATTCCCGCCTGCGCGGGAATGACAGGGAGGGGTCCTATTGATCATGGCTACCGCTATACGAGTATAGGGACTGCTACGAGCATAGAGACTGCTACGATCGCCGAACATTTAAACAGCACCAGTCTTGTCGCTTCCATAACGTAGCGACAATCCAGCCATTTTCTTCGAGGGTATCGGCAACGGGTTTCACTTGGTCTAATAAAATACCGCTGAGTACGCCCCAAGTAGTGGGTTTGGCGATCGCCGCCATACCAGGAATCAAATCTACAATCACCTCTGCCAAAATATTACAGACAAACCCGTCTACGGGGGCTGGGGTCATTTCAATCAGCCGATCTAAACTGCCCAAGTCTGCTAGCAAGCGCTCAGGCGCAATTTGATTCAGTTCGCGGCTGGCGTAGGTAGCAGTCAGCGCAAGGGGATCAGTATCAACAGCATAGACCTGTTTTGCACCCAGCAAAAGAGCGGCAATCGACAAAATGCCTGAACCACAGCCAATATCAGCCACCACTGCGTCGGTCGGCGGCTCTAGCCGCATTTCTAGCGCCTCTAGACAAAGCTGGGTAGTTGCGTGGGCACCCGTGCCAAAGGCGACACCCGGATCAAGCCGCAAAATAACGCGATCGCTTCCTACGGGCAGCGGCAGCCATGCTGGGTTGATGAGCAGGCGATCGCCTACCTCTTGTGGGTGCCAGTAATCTTTCCAACTACTAGACCAGTCTTCTTCGTCAATTAAAATCCACTGCACCGACGGCACTGGCACGCCCGCACATAGCGCATCCTGTTTCATCAACAGCGCCAGCGCTGCCAAATCTAACAACTGCGTCTGACTCTGCGGCATATACCCTTTCACCAACCGAACTTGTCCTTTGCTCTCGCTCGACGTGCCCCGACAGCCAAATTCGCCCAGTCGCCAAGAGGCCAGGTCTTCGGCTGATACATCACAAAGCGCTTGAATTTCCCACCAGCTAGTTGCCAAGGGTCTTAAGGGGTTAGGGGAATAAGAAAATGGTAGTCCTAAATTGGTAAGGATTTTTTGATGGGCGGGCTTCGCCCGCCCATCAAAAAATCCCTACATCAATACCACTACCGAACAAATCAGGGATGAAGGTTGTTCACGCCGAACAACCTTCATCCCTGATTTGTTAGACTGAAAGCGTTACTGTGTAAGCATCACGGATGCCAGGAACTTTGACGATTTCGTCTAAAATACCATCTGGAAGCGGGTCATCTAGGCTGAGTACCATGACCGCGTCGCCGCGAACAATTTTTCGTCCAACTTGCATACTGGCAATGTTGACGTTGAAGCTGCCCAGTAAAGAGCCAATTTTACCGATAATTCCCGGCATGTCGCGGTGCAGAGTGAATAGCATGTGGCGACTGGGGGGAACATTGACAGGAAATTCGTCTACATCGGTAATCCGAATTTCGTTGTCACCCAGAATTGCACCAGTAACGGAATGGTTGCCCTGAGAACTAGTGGCCGCCAGGTGCAACGAGCCAGTGTAGTCAATCACGGCAGCATCGCGGGTTTCAATAACGCGAATGCCCCGTTCCTTGGCTTCGATGCTGGCATTGACGTAATTGACCCGTTCTTGCAAGGCATGGGAAAGCAACCCTTTGAGGGCAGCGACAACGACGGGCTGGCTTTCGCTGCTGGCGAGTTCGCCTTGAAGCCGCACATTGAGGGATTCTACCCGGCCTCCGGTCAACTGGCTGATCATGTTGCCTAGGGTTTCCGCTAAGCGCAAGTAGGGGCGCAGCTTTTCGAGCAAATCGGGGCGCAGTCCAGGAATATTGACAGCAGAGCGGGCGGGTAGCCCTAACAGCACATCGCGGATTTGCTCGGCAACGTCGATCGCCACATTCACCTGAGCCTCTTCTGTAGACGCTCCCAAATGCGGGGTGAGTACGATTTCTTTGCCTAGGGCGCGCAGCGGTGATTCGCCCAGGGGTTCAGTTTCGTATACGTCTAACGCAGCACCGCCCAATCTGCCCTCTTGGAGGGCGATCGCCAGTGCTTCTTCGTCAATGATGCCGCCCCTCGCACAGTTGATAATGCGGGCGGTGGGCTTCATTTTGGCGATCGCCTCTTTCCCAATCAGGTGATAGGTTTCTGCGGTTTTAGGCAAGTGCAGGGTAATATAATCTGCCTCGCGAAACAGCATATCTAGCTCTACTAGTTGGCATCCCAAATGCTCAGCTCGCTCGTTTGAAAGAAATGGGTCGTAAGCCAACAGCCGCATCCCCATCGATCGCGCCACCGTTGCCACATGGGAGCCAATTTTACCCAGCCCCATCACGCCAAGGGTTTTCTTGTAGACCTCAACGCCTGTAAAACTGCTGCGATTCCACTTGCCACTTTTCACCGATAGGTTGGCATCAGGAATGTAGCGAGACATCGACAGCATCATGGCGATCGCATGCTCAGCGGCGGCAATGGTGTTGCCTTCGGGCGAGTTGACGACCAAAATGCCCCGGCGAGTTGCAGCAGGCACGTCTACGTTGTCGACTCCAACCCCTGCCCGCCCAATAATCTTGAGCTGAGACCCAGCATCAATCATGGCTTGGGTCACACGAGTGCCCGAGCGAATCATCAGCGCATCATATTCCGAAATAATCTGCACCAGTTGCTCTGGCGATAGATCCGTTTTGATGTCTACCTGAGCGACTTGCGAGAGAATGTCGATTCCAACTTGATCAATCGGGTCCGAAACAAGAACCTTAGGCATGATGGGCTGACGATAGCAAAGAATTTACAATTCTGGGCAACAAACTTACTGTATGACTGACTGGCCGGGGGCGTAGATCATTTCTTGAATGAACCAGAAAACGACACGCGCAGGAGAGCTAATGTCTGCACTGAGCCATCTGCATGAGGGCACTCTTGGCGCTACTCTCAACCCAGGTCGCATTAAACACCTGATGTGCAACTTTCAATCCGCCCACTGCTACGCAGAAGCAAGCTACATCCCCCAACCCCTTCTCCCAAGCGGGGAGAAGGGGAGCAAGAGTGGCTCAAAGTCCCTCTCCCAGAGCGGAGAGGGACTTTGAGCCTTCGGCATACATGAAAAGGGTGAGGGGGTTCAGGAAAGTTGCACATCGCGTATTCTGTGGTATTTCGAATTAACTGCCAATGAAGCCATCTAAACCCCGTCCATGTTGGGACATGGAGTTTTCCATTGAGTGTTCTCAGGGTCTGTATTCCATGACTGGCAAGACTTGCAGGGACACTTGAGGAACTACGGTTTTCAAGTTGGACTTGGTTTAATTTGCCAAGGTTTCTCTGCGCCGATCAAGCCATCGCTGCAAAATGATAGCTGCCGCTTTGCGATCGATTAGCTCACGATGACGAGAGGGCGATCGCCCTTCAGCTAGCAAGAGTTGCTCGGCTTGATGCGATGTCAGCCGTTCATCCATATACTCCATCGGTAAATGGAGCGCTACCGCAAAACGCTGAGCTAAGCGCTGAGTATGTTTTGCTTGAGTTCCAAATTCACCGTCAAATGTATATGGCATACCCACAACCAAAACCTGAACCTGCCGTTCAGCTACTAAATCGCTGAGCAGCGCCACATCTTCTATAAAAGAACGCCGCACAATGGTGATCAAACCCGTGGCAATCAGCCCAGTGCCATCGCAGCCCGCTACTCCAATCCGCTTTTTACCCAGATCTAATCCTAGCGCCGAAACCTTCACGACCGATACAATTCCTTAGCCCTGCTGGCAGTTGGAGTCTGACGATCGATTCGACGGTGCAGGCTTAGAGATGCCACTAGTAGACTCAGTAGAACTAGAAACTCCACTGCCTGGATGAGCCAAATCTCCAGGAGACTGGGTCTGCACTTGGGGTAGTTGACGAATCGACTCAATCAATGAAAAGCGGCTTGGAATAGGCTTGCGAACAGGCTGTAAGCTCTGTAGTACTTCAGGAAGCTGTAACCCTTCAAGGGGCTTGGCCTCCCGGAGCTTGTGCCATACTGACCGCGACAGCATCAGCGTGTGATCGGTTTGTTCAGCCCCAACGTGCGCCAAGTAATCTTCGCGCTCAGGCTGATAGTCTGACGAAATGACTCGAAGCGATTGTTCGGGATAGGCTCGCACCACCTTCGCCATTTGGCAAAAAAGCTCGGGATAAAGCCAGGTATAGGCAGGATGAACGGTTAGCTGGGCTTCATGAGGGTGGCTACCGCTATTGCACAACCGCAGCTTGAAATAACCAATAGCGGCCTTGCGCTGCGGTTCAAAGACATAACCACTAAAGGTCTGAGTTTGGTTAAACCAGCGGTTGATGCCCTCGTTAGTAGTGTGGAATACGCCAGTTTTAAAATCTGAAATGTGACGGTCAAACACCTGCCGGACGTGGGGCGGCATGGAAACGGTGTCGAGTTGATAGAGCAGCCCTGCATCTACATTTCCAACAGGTAAGAGGTTAGGTAGATCCGGTTCGCGCTCTGCTAAGGTTTGCAGCAGGTCGGGGGCGATCGCCCAATATGTCATCTGAGCCAGCGGTTGGAAACCGCTTTGTCGGCACAGCCCAATAATCGAATTGTCATTAACATTAACTTCAATTAACCAGGTGCGAGCTTCCCAAATCGTTTGTAAGCAGTAGCGTAGAAGCTGCGTACCGACGCTAGTGGGTGAAGATTGCCCCACGTCTCCGGTCGGAGGTGCAACGGCGATTTGGTCTACACGCCACGTACTTCGAGTTTGGTTGAAGGGCGAAACCTGAATTACACCTCTGATCTGCCCCTCTTGTTCGGCCACATACGTCGAAAGCAAATGCTGAAGTGGATTAGGGAACAGGCTCAATCCCTTCATCAATCCATACCAGCGACGCATGTGCTGAAACCGTCTAGTGGCATCGCTTTGTACCGCTGGAGTCTCATGCACGTCGCGATCGTTTGCCATCAATCGCTCTAACTCTTCTAAGTCACGACGTTGACACTGACGAATCACCAAATTTGAGGTTTCGGGGAGGGTAGAAGACATGATTGGTGTGGCTACGACTCTACACTTATGCTACATCGTCGTCGGGGATTTGATGTTGCGGGTTGATGCAGAACAATTTAAGACAGGATTCTTTCTGAGCGCTGCACAGTCCTAAAAAGAATATCCATTAGACTTCGAGGCATAGCGCTGTAGAACTCAGCAAGCAATTTCCAAACCAGTACTGTAGAAAGCCGGGTAATCCTAAATTGGTAAGGATTTTTTGATGGGCGGGCGAAGCCCATCAAAAAATCCTCACATCAATACCACTACCGAAAGCCGGAAAGAGTCTGAAGAATTGACTCATAGGGTGAGGCAGAAGCACCACTCTTTTCTAGTCTATGGGTGCCTTTTGGGAAATGTCTACCTACCCCAGGCAGATGGCAGAGATTTTCTGGCACTCCATCGGGTGATTTCCATACAAAAATTCTCCGACGGAGTGCGGGTATCTTGCCAGCGTCTCGCTTGCGACGCTGGCACTACGGCAGCCAGTTTACCCGTTTCAGCCCTCATGCCATCCACGCCCCAATTACACGCCCAATTAACCGAGTTGGTAGTCCTAAACTTGTAAGGATTTTCAGATGGGCGGGCGAAGTCCATCTGAAAATCCTTACATCAATACCGCTACCACCGAGTTAAACGATGCCAGATTTTCTCAGGGTTTCTGTAGGCCGAATCAATACAACCGGAGTTTGTTCATCCGCATTTCCAGCGGGGTTACTGATCAGTGCCTGGGTCAGAAACTCTAACGTGACATCGGGAGTGGCGGCTAGGACTTTTACAGCTTTCAGATCATTAACATCTACGATGGCAGCGGACAGCCCTGTCTCTTGCTTGATTTGATCCACTACGCGCTGAGGGTGATCAGGGCCTAGCACAATAAACTGGTCGTAGGGTGGCAGTGTGCCTGTGACATCGTCGATTAGACGCGCTTGTTCGCCTGCAAGCTGGTAGAACACGCCGGGTTTCTTAAAAACCTTTTTGGCGATCGCCCCGACTAAAAATGCCCCAGCTACGCGCCACGCTCCCACCTGATTGACCAAGGTTTGCATACCACAGGCCGTTGCCAGACTAGAGGTGGGCATAAAGTAATAGCACAATCGCTTAGCCAACCAGCCAGGTCGAATCTCAGTCGGGTAAATAAATCGGTCTTGCATAATCGCCACGGGCGATTCACCCAACGTCACCACATCGCCGGGTTGAGCGTGGGGGAGTACGTATCGCTTGACCACGGTGACAGGATTATCTAAATGAGTGAGCAAATGGGTGCGGATGGGCATTACATCGGCAGTGGCAGTAGGTCGCCAGCGCTGATGCTCATCTGGAGCCGGAAACTTAAGGGGAACTATAATATGGCGGAGTTTGGGAATGCGCCCCTCTGGCCCATAGGTAACGTAATGAATTCTGATCCAAACAGCTTGAAGCTGGCTCAGATCGTCACCCCTAATTTCTAAAGTAAGTTCTGCTTTGGTGCTTTTGCCAACTTTAACGATATAGCCAAACCAATAGCCATCGGGTCGGGTGGGCGCATCGGCATGTTTGGGCATTACGCGCATCTGGTGGGTAATGCCCTCCAAGGAGCCTTTTGACAGCAGAGTTGCTTCCGCTTCGACATGAGGCACCATGATTTCCAAGCGTTCAGTCAGATTGCGGAATTCAACCTCACCGACTAACAGATATCGACTGGGTTCATATGCTTCTAAATTCCACTCGCCCGGTGTAACCGCTAGCGCATTGCCCGGTCGGCGACGAAACTGCTGCTCGATTGCCACTGCTGCCAATCCGGCGATCGCCACTACAACACCCAGCCCAGTCGTAATTATCCCTGCAACCACAACACCTCTCAGTAAATGGATTCAATCATTAGACCTCCTGCATGAATGCCTTTTGAGGGGGTGAATCGTTTCCCGGCTTTGCCGGGAAACGATTCACGCAGGAGGTCTATTGGTAGTGAAATTGAGGTAAGGATTTTCAGATAGGCGGGCTTCGCCTATCTGAAAATCCTTACCAGTTTAGGACTACCCAATCATTAATGGATTCAATCATTACAGTAGACCTCTTGCAACTTAGTTTTTTAGATCTGCAAAAGCAGGAGCTATGCCTCACTCTCAACTAAGTAGTTCAACCTAAATAAAAACAAGATTCTAAGAGTCTGCGCCGCCCGCTGCGCGGACGGCGCAGACTTTTAAGGTTTTATATTTAATTACGCCCATCTACTTACCTGTAATGAGGTTGAATAGACTTTGCTTATTTGAAAGACACAAGTCGAGTCTCTAGGAGGTCGGGACAGAGTTTACCTAAGAGGATGTTTTAAAAGTCCCGTCGCTGGTATAAAAACGGTATCGATCCCCCTATATCCCCCTTAAAAAGGGGGACTTTGAATCCAGTTCCCCCTTTTTCAAGGGGGGCTAGGGGGGATCACT
>Ga0335394_10004981_pt1 | contig 15078 bp, 13 predicted proteins | sample MAT03_FD_205741 | JGI IMG/M metagenome (GOLD analysis project Ga0335394, IMG submission 205741) | Freshwater microbial communities from Lake Fryxell liftoff mats and glacier meltwater in Antarctica - MAT-03 (spades assembly) (version 2) ...
TCTGCAAACTACAAGGCATAGAACCATTGGCATACCTCACCGACGTGATCACGCGCATTAGTGATCACAAGGCCAACGCGCTCCAAGAGCTGCTCCCCCAGAACTGGGTACCTTTAGCAAAATAAGGCAGGCTACAAAGGTGCAGTTGGCCGGGCGCTTACGTTACACCAAGGCCTGTATGCGGGCTTTGGTGTAACTCCGGATAGCCGGGGACTAAACGAACCAGTGGATGAGATGAACAGCAGTGGGTGCCTTACGATCTCTGCTTGTGAAACAACGTATTCTCGCTAATTCCATGCACCTCATGAAGCTCTCTGAGGATGTGCTGCTTAAAGTCCTTATCCACCAATTTATGGGCGTACCACGCGTCCATATTCCCGTTCTGCTTGTTACTCTCTCGTATAAACGACTCGACTGACAAGTACTCATCATTCAGCTTGAACCTGGGAAACAACAGAAATACTCCATCTTGAGACCTCATTCGCGGATTACGAATTAGAGGATCTACGACTAGAACTTTAGGATTTAGGATACGATCCTCAAGGGCTTTGTTCAATTCATCAAGTTTATCCTGAACAGGTGGCTGATCAAAAACGTTGTTATGTTCCATGTTGTCGAAATACTCGCGTAGTAGGATGTAAATCTTCCCATCGTGTTGTTCAGTATGCGATGTGTTGTCATAGCACGCGAAGAAGAGTGCAATGAGAATATCATGGGTAAAATCTAATAGTCGAGTGGAGTCTCCATAATGCTGGCGATTCACGAAAACTTCGATGGGGTCGTAGGAATATGTGTACTCATAATGGCTCCTCAGTAGAATAGGTTTTATATATTTCTCTTCAACCTCGTGCAAATTGCACGAGGGATCTCTAAATAATTTTGGCTTTGCGAGCCATTCGTGATTCGATTGTCCGCGAAGCAGGAATTTTGATCGTGGAGGTGCTAATCCGCTAATTAGCTTAATCGCCTCCAATACACACCTGATTTTACCGTTCCCGGCATTAGACCAAGTCAATGCAAATTCTTCAGTAAGCGAACCAAGAGCATCAATGCTGTTAATGTATTCGTAGTTCAATCCTCCATTTGGCGAATTGCGCGCTACTAATCCGATATTTCCATCTACGATAACATAGCTTTTATCAAAATTGCTATCTCCATAGCGCATCTTAGACTCTCCGTGCAGCCTGTAGATTATTTTTTCGATTGTTCGATTAATTTCTGATGCCCCCTCCATAGATCGGATATAACGAACTTTTATATGGCTTCTTGCCGCAGCAAGTAGGATATTGGCGGGCACCCCGAGAATTGAATCGCCGTTTACTGTCACGAAGTCCAGCGTGTGACTAGCACTCTGAATAAGAGTAAGCACTGGCAACTGATTGCGCTTGATTTGTTCGAGGTCACAGAGATTGAAGGGAATAGTATTCGAAGTCATCATACCAAGTAGGGCTCACTTTTGTGAGCCCTACGCTTTTATTCAGTTCAGAACTCTTTCGTCCTACCCCGAACACATCTCACAGCTATCCGGATCATCCAATGAACAGCTGATCTCCGCTTGGGCTTGTGCTTGTTTGCTTAGGGTCTTCATGCGCTCGCTGTTCTGCTTTTCCACGGCGCTTACGGGTAGTTCGGTATCCACTTCTTCGGTCTCTTCCACTTCTTCCACGGCACTGCGGAGGGTGTTGCCTTGAAGTGCCATTTGCTTCACGTTGGTCGTGGGTGCTTCTTGGATGGCTTTGGCGGTGGGCTCGGTGAGCTTCGCCTTGTCCACGGTGAACTTGATGGCGTCGGTGGCGGCCTTGGTGCGCAGGTAGTACATGCCGGTCTTCAGGCCCGCCTTCCAACTGTAGAAGTGCATGCTGGTGAGCTTGCCGAAGTTGGCGTTCTCCATGAAGATGTTCAGGCTCTGGCTCTGGCAGATGTAAGCTCCGCGGTCGGCGCTCATGTCGATGATCACCTTCTGGCTGATCTCCCACGCGGTCTTGTAGAGGTCCTTGAGGTTCTGCGGGACTTCCGGGATGTTGGCGACGCTGCCGTTCGCACTGATGATCTTGTTCTTGAGGTCTTCGCCCCAGAGTCCGAGTTTTACCAGATCGCGCAGCAAGTATTTGTTCACGACCACGAACTCGCCGCTCAATACACGACGGGTGTAAATGTTGCTGGTGTATGGCTCGAAGCATTCGTTGTTGCCGAGGATCTGCGCGGTGCTGGCCGTTGGCATCGGAGCCAAGAGCAAGCTGTTGCGCACGCCATGCTTCTTCACTTCTTCGCGCAGCACATCCCACTCCCAACGGTCGCTGGGCTTCACACCCCACATGTCGAACTGGAATACGCCTTCGCTCACCGGACTGCCTTCATACGTTTCGTACGGGCCCTCTTCCATCGCCATGTCCTTGCTGGCGGTCATGGCTGCATAGTAGATGGTCTCGAAGATCTCGCGGTTCAGCACCTTCGCTTCCACGCTGTCGAACGGATAACGCATCAGGATGAACGCATCCGCCAAACCTTGTACACCAATGCCGATGGGGCGGTGGCGCATGTTGCTCTTGCGTGCTTCAGGGATCGGATAGTAGTTCTGATCGATCACCCGGTTCAGGTTCTTCGCCAGTTGGTAGGTTACTTCGAAAAGCTTGTCGTGATCGAACTTGCCCTTGGTCACATACTTCGGCAACGCGAGCGAACCGAGGTTGCACACGGCCACTTCATCCGGGCTGGTGTATTCGATGATCTCCGTGCAGAGGTTGCTGCTCTTGATGGTGCCCAGGTTCTGCTGGTTGCTCTTGCCGTTGGCCGCGTCCTTGAAGAGGATGTACGGTGTACCGGTCTCGATCTGGCTTTCCAAGATCTTGAACCAAAGCTCTTGTGCCTTGATGGTCTTACGCCCTTTGCCTTCCGCTTCGTATTTCTCGTACAAGGCTTCGAACGGCGCACCCCATGTGTCGGCCAGGCCGGGACATTCGTTGGGGCACATCAAGGTCCATTCGCCATTCTGCTCCACGCGCTTCATGAAGAGGTCCGGGATCCACATGGCGTAGAACAGATCGCGGGCGCGCATCTCCTCCTTGCCGTGGTTCTTCTTCAGCTCGAGGAAATCGAATACATCGGCATGCCAAGGCTCCAGGTACATCGCAAAACTGCCCTTGCGCTTTCCGCCGCCTTGGTCCACGTAACGCGCCGTGTCGTTGAACACGCGCAACATGGGAACGATGCCGTTGCTGGTGCCGTTGGTCCCTTTGATGTAGCTGCCCTTCGCACGCAGGTTGTGGATGCTGAGGCCAATGCCACCGGCGCTCTGACTGATCTGTGCGCACTGCTTCAGCGTATCGTAGATACCGTTGATGCTGTCGTCCTTCAACTGCAACAGGAAGCAGCTGCTCATCTGCGGCTTCGGCGTGCCCGCGTTGAAGAGCGTTGGCGTAGCGTGCGTGTACCAGCCTTCGCTCAGGTCGTTGTAGGTGCGGATCGCGCTGTCGATGTCGTTCTTGTGGATACCGATGGCCACACGCATGAGCATGTGTTGCGGACGTTCGGCCACTTCGCCTTTCAACCGCAAGAGGTAGCTGCGTTCCAATGTTTTGAAACCGAAGAAGTCGTAGTTGAAATCACGGTCATAGATGATGGCGCTGTCAAACACTTCGGCGTTGTCCATGATGATCTTGTGGACATCATCGGCGAGCAACGCGGCCTTGGCGCCGGTCTTCGGATCCATGTACGTGTACAGGTCCGTCATGGCCTCGCTAAAGGACTTCTTGGTGCTCTTGTGCAAGTTGCTCACCGCGATGCGGCTGGCCAGTTGCGCATAGTCCGGGTGCTTCACCGTCATGGTGGCCGATACCTCAGCTGTGAGGTTGTCCAAGATGGTGGTGGTAACGCCATCGTAGATGCCGTCGATCACTTTCAGGGTGACCTGTGTGGCATCCACCATGGGATCCAACCCGTAGCACAGCTTCTTTACGCGTGCAGTGATCTTATCAAATTTGACCGCCTCCCGGCGTCCATCGCGCTTTATCACGAACATGTTTCCTTTTCTTTTGTGGGGGCGTGAAATTTCGCACCCTTACTTATGATGGGCTCCCGCCCGTTCTTTTTCTTGTTGAAGGGACCTCCCTCCTATTACAAACCCCAGAAGGTCCTTCAACCGTTCACCAAGGTCCGCACGATACTTTCATTCTCCCCAGCACTTTCCGGTGGATCTTCAACCGGTTGCTGTTAATTATTCGTGGGGCCGTTGGTATTCCGCTTGTTACGTTGTTGTTGTGTCGAGGCATGCCTCGACTGTACAACAACGTTGCCTCGACGGTACAACAACGCATGCGGTTTCCAGTAGGGTCGACGCATGCGTCGACGCTACTAGAAATCGGCATCCATCGTGAATTTCGCGTCGCCCTTGTTGTCCTGGTTCAGCACGCCGGCCTTCTGGTATTCGCCCACGCGCTTCTCGAAGAAATTGGTCTTGCCTTGCAGGCTGATCATCTCCATGAAATCGAACGGGTTGGTGGCGTTGAACACTTTCTCGTTGCCCAGCTCCATCAGCAGGCGATCGGCCACGAATTCGATGTATTGCTGCATCAACTTGGCGTTCATGCCGATCAGGTTCACCGGCAGCGCATCGGTCACGAATTCCTTCTCGATCTCCACGGCGTCCATGATGATCTTTTCCACCGTCTTCTTACTCAGCTTGTTGATGATGTGCTTGTTGTACAGCAAGCATGCGAAGTCGCAATGCAATCCTTCATCCCGGCTGATCAACTCGTTGCTGAAGGTGAGGCCTGGCATCAAGCCGCGCTTCTTCAACCAGAAGATGCTGCAGAAGCTTCCACTGAAGAAGATCCCTTCCACCGCAGCAAAGGCCACCAAACGTTCTGCGAAGTTGCCCTTGCTGATCCAGCGCAGTGCCCATTCCGCTTTCAGCTTCACGCAATCCACCGTTTCTATCGCATGTAAAAGGTGATCCTTTTCGATCGGATCCTTGATCAAGGTATCGATCAACAAGCTGTACGTCTCGCTGTGGATGTTCTCCATGGCGATCTGGAAGCCGTAGAAGAACCGTGCTTCAGGGTATTGCACTTCATGCACGAAATTCTCCGCAAGGTTCTCGTTCACGATACCATCGCTGGCCGCGAAGAAGGCGAGCACATGCTTGATGAAGTAGCGTTCATCATCGTTGAGCTTATCCGCCCAGTCCACAAGGTCAGCACCCAGGTCGATCTCCTCTGCGGTCCAGAAAGCGGCTTCGTGCTTTTTGTAGTACTGCCAGATGTCGTTGTGCTGTATCGGGAAGATCACGAAGCGGTCCTTGTTGTCCTTCAACAGGGGTTCGTTGGCTGCTTCAACATCGGCAGGGAGCAATGCATCCATGCTCAATTGGGCTTCCTTGTTCTTCGTGCTCATGATCGTGTGCTTTTCACTTCTTATTGGGGATGACAATTCCAGCAGGGGACGGCCCCTGTTTTCGAAATACGCGGTCTGTTCTTGGTTCCGGCGGCGGCAGAAAAGTGCGTCGTCGTCGGGTTACAAAAGTGGGCTTATCGAAAAGGTTTGGCAAGCGATGGACCCCTTTAAGTTCGCGTAGTTTTCAACACGTACCGGTTCCTCCCGCCGATCGTGGCCGGGATCGCGAAAGCAACTTTGCAAGACATTCTTTTCACGATCCATTAACAATGCTTGGACGGCACGGCGGTGGTGAGGAATGCGGTTCGAACACGGACGAAACCGCCGTCAATGCTTGGCGATCCGTGATCCCTAGCGCGCTAAGTGAATGCCCGCTTACAATACTCGGAAAAATGAACTTTTCCGTAAGCGCTCCTTCTGAGGTCGTGGATCAACGGCATCGGACTTGATCGATCGGCCCGCGAGCTATTGATCACTCCGAACGAAGTGTATCGGTTCGGCCGATAGAATGGCTTCAATTCACCCCTTCAACGCTCCGCCCAAGCCTTCTGGATCTCTTCCAACTCCGCGTACCAATCCGCACCGTACTTACGAACCAAGGCGTCCTTCAGGAATTTGTAGACCGGCACATCCAACTTGGCACCACAGCTGCACGCCGGTTTGCAGATCGGCCAGGTGTGGTAGTTGAGGCCGTCGTGGTCCGCGAGTTTCAAGATCCGGATCGGGTACAGGTGGCAACTGATCGGCTTGCGGAAGGGGATAGCGCCATCCTTCCATGCCTTCTCCACACCACAAAGTGCAACGCCCTTTTCATCAAACACGGTGAAGGCACATTCCTGCCGACCTTCAACCAAGGTGGTCACCAGATCGCCGTCGTGATCGATCTCGCTCACGCCGTGTTCGTCGATCGCCTTCTGACCTTTTTCCGGGATGTAGGGCCTGATCTTCGGCCAAAGCTCCTTCAACAGATCCGCCTCTTCCTGCTCTAACGGTGCACCGCTTTCACCCGCCACGCAGCACGCACCCTTGCATGCATTCAGGTCACACACGAAACGTTTGTCGAAGAGGTCTTCGCTGATGAGGGTATTGCGGTGTTCGATCATGAGTGGAAATTGAGGACCGGACAGATCCAGCTATCCGGATCAACGACGAGCCTGAGGCTTACGTGCTGCGGCATGGCGACGCTTGGATCGTCTGTGGGCCTTGATCTCGTCCATGACCTCATCCTGGGTTAGTGGGGCCTTGACCTTGGCACCGATCTCCTCCATAACCTGACCCAGCGTGCTCACCTTCATCGGCAGCATAGTGGTAATGCCATTGCCTCCAATTGTTTCAGTAGGGCCCTGGCTTTCTTGTCCGTTATGTCCACTTCAAAAATTTTCATGGTCCTGTAAAAGTACGGTGATCATTGGCCTTGTGTTTGATCCTACTTTGGCGAGCGTACAAGTTCGAGATCGTGGGGCTCGGTAACTCAGAGAAAGAAACTAACGCTACCTATCTGCCCCAACTCCTGATCAAAGCAGGAAAATGCTCACTGCTTTTTGGATCACATCCTTCACCCCTTTCCATGTCTGCCCTTTCAAGCACACCGGGGTCGGACTGTCGTCGGCATCCTTGAAGTGCGTAAGCGCACGTGGAATACTGATCAGGATCGTATTCCTGGGATACTTTCTGCGATGATCATCCATGAGTTGCTTAAGTCCTCGCGCTTGGAGCAGTTCAGCAATATCCCAGAAATCCTTCTTCTCTGCTCGATGGAGTATGGCTTCGATCTTCATGGGGCCGATATCCGCATCGGAATAGAGCCGAAGCCCTTCATCCAATTCTATTTCGCTTATACGCTGATGCGGGAAACGAACAAGATCGATCTTTATATCTCCAATAAATCCAAAAATGGCCCACTTTGCAGGCTGGTCATCACGGTATGTGAAGTCATTGCCAAAGACATCGGTCAATGCAGCCAAGATCGCTTCTCGATCCATTACACCTTCCGTGAAGAGATCCAGATCAACGGAAATACGATGACCATATCGTAGCGCCAACGCGGTACCGCCGACCAAGGCGAAATCACTCAAGACCTCCATGTCCATGAGTTGCTTTAGTACGGCAAGCGTTCCGGGTTCAATTGTCTCGTAGTGAAGCATCTGAATTGGTCCAGTGGAATTGCGAAGATCGCACTCACGAATTGATGCGTTCCATCTGAGAGGTACTTGGCATTGAGCAGCGCAACTTTAATGACATCATCCCCATAATACCGCCTGCAATTCCGTACATCCTCGACATCGCCACGCTCGAAAACGCGCTCGATGATGAAGTTCGCATGACCTTCGTGATCCAAGTTATCGAAATCCACATCCCAAAAGATGCGGCGCTGGAATATGGGGATCGGCTTGGTGGACATGGCTTCGCAAAGGTAGACGTTCATGATTTGCATGATCAACCCATCTTTGCCCTCGCATCGCCAAAGCCGTCAACCCGGAGTTTCATCCGGGGCAAGGCGTTCGCACACAGCATGAGCAACCAAGAAGACCGCCTCAAGACCCTTATCGGCCATGCCAAAGAGTATGGTTTCGTGTTCCAAAGCAGCGAGATCTACGACGGCCTGAGCGCCACCTACGACTACGGTCCGTATGGCGTGGAACTGAAGAACAACATCCGTCGTTACTGGTGGGAAGCCATGACGAAGCTTAACGAGAACATCGTGGGCATCGACAGCGCGATCTTCATGCACCCCACCGTTTGGAAGGCAAGCGGACACGTGGATGCTTTCAATGATCCGTTGATCGACAACAAGGACAGCAAGAAGCGCTACCGTGCTGATGTGTTATTGGAGGATCACTTGGCGAAGTATTCCGACAAGATCACCAAGGAGGTGGAGAAGGCGCAGAAGAAGTTCGGTGATGCGTTCGACGAGGCGCAATTCCTCGCGACCAACCCGAACGTGAAGCGCAGTCAGGAACGGATCGATGCGGTGGAAGGCCGAATGAAAGCCGTACTCGAGGCGAACGATCTGGAAGGTGTGCGCCAATTGATCATCGACGAAGAGATCAAATGTCCGGTGAGCGGCACTGCGAATTGGACCGAAGTGCGCCAGTTCAATTTGATGTTCGCCACAGAGCTCGGCAGTGTGAGCGGCGAGAGCAGCACGATCTACCTGCGGCCGGAAACAGCACAAGGGATCTTCGTTAATTTCCTGAACGTGCAGAAGAGCGCAAGGATGAAGTTGCCCTTCGGTATCGCGCAGACCGGGAAGGCCTTCCGCAATGAGATCGTGGCACGCCAGTTCATCTTCCGTATGCGGGAGTTCGAGCAAATGGAGATGCAATTCTTCATCAAGCCGGGCACCGAAATGGAGTGGTACAATACGTGGAAAGAGAAGCGCATGGCCTGGCACCGCGCCCTAGGCATGCCCGTGGAGAACTACCGTTTCCATGACCACATCAAACTAGCGCACTACGCCAACGCCGCCTGCGACATCGAGTTCAAATTCCCCATGGGTTTCAAGGAACTCGAAGGGATACATAGCCGCACCGATTTTGACCTCAAAGCACACGAAGAGCACAGCGGCAAGAAGCTGCGCTACTTCGACACCGAGACCAACGAGAGCTATGTGCCCTACGTGCTGGAAACATCGATCGGTCTGGACCGCATGTTCTTGGCGATCTTGAGTTCCGCATACGAAGAAGAGAAACTCGACAGTGGCGAGGACCGCACCGTGTTGCGCATTCCCGCACCGCTTGCACCTGTTAAAGTTGCAGTGCTACCACTGATCAAGAAAGACGGCTTGCCGGAGAAAGCTCGCGAGATCATCGACATGCTGAAGCTCTCGCACAACTGCCAGTACGACGATAAGGACAGCATCGGAAAACGGTACCGTCGTCAAGATGCGATCGGAACGCCATACTGCATCACAGTGGACCACGATACACTGAACGATAACGCCGTGACGATCCGCGACCGCGATACCATGTTGCAGGAACGTGTGGCCATTTCTGACCTCGGCCGCATTGTTGGTGAGAAGGTGGATATGCGGGTGTTGTTGGGGAAGTTGTGAGGCGTAACGTCTTATCTTCGCAGAGCAATGGTCAACAAGAAAAGTAAGACAGCGGATAATGTGAAGACACGCGCACGACGAGTTGCAACGAAACGCGCTCCGGAAAAGTCTATCAAACAAGTTGCTCCAAAAAGGGGTAAAAAGAAATCCGAGTTGGAAATTTACGATGCGGAACAATCGTTCGGCATGATCCCCGGCCTCGTAGAACGTATGGCGGAATACTTGCGAACCATGCGCGATGACCATTGACCGACTAATGGTGGATACGAATGTGCTTATCCATCATTGGGCCGGTGATGCACGCACCATGAAGCTATTGAAAGGGGTACATTTGTACGCCTCATTCGTAACGGAAATTGAAACCCTCGGATTTCATGGTTATTCGATCCGAGAACGCGCATTGGTAGCGCAGGACCTTGGTAAGGTCAATATCATTGATATGTCCGCGGTCATTAAATCCATCGCCATCGAATTGTGCGCGGAACATCGTATGAAACTCGCCGATGCCTTGATCGCTGCAACTGCTATAAGCCTGAATATCCCTTTGGTAACAGAAGACAAGCATTTCAATCGTCTTAAGGAGGAAGTTGAGTTGATCAAGCTTTGAAGAGTGTTGTTGCGGCATAGGACAGCGACAAGAGCGAAAGCGGAAAAGCGGCACGATGCCGAGTAGTGAAGCATCTTCGACCCTGCCTACAGTTTTCCTTAATCAGGAGCAACGGCAGATCCGCACCCTTTTGAAAGAACATGAACATGCCCTCCCCAAAGCTTGGAAAGACCATTTCGAAACGCAGTGACAACAAGCGCCCTTCGGATCCTATTGACCGTTTGATCATCGAGGATGGCCTGCGGATCAAAGATGTTTACGTGCGCAAGGATCTCGACTTGTTGTTGTTAGTGTTGAACAATGGGACGGTTCTTCGTAGCAGTATTTCCGCCCATAAGCGGTTAAAGGGAGCCACACGAACTGTTCTTTCCAGCTGGAATCTTATCGCCGGAGGACGCGGTGTGCAATGGGAAAAACTGGACGAGGACCTTTCACTTCGTGGCTTCATTCAGGAGACTTCACTTAGGAACATGATCCATGATCTTTCTGCGGCGAGTGTCTCGGTAATGATCTGATCGTTCTTGCACGTGTGTTTGTGAGACGCCAACGCAAAATGATCGCCGAACGTTCACTGTTGTAGTTGCGTGGTTGGTAAGTCCATTACGCGCAGCCCACCAAGCGTCACTCCGGAGACCGGGCGATCGCAGTCCCGCTGTACAGCGGGAGGGGCCCGGTCTCCCGCAGTCCCGTTATGCGGGATGCGGGACGAAGTCTCACCAAAGTTTACCCAGTCTCATCGGTGAGACTCCGGGTCTTCAGTCGCAAAGCCTCCCTACGCCCGGAGTGACGACCGTGCAACAGGAACACGGTCGCAATGCCGCAACGATCTAGTACCTTCGTATTACCATGGCCAAGAAGAAAAGCAAGACAGTGGATAATGTGAAGACGCGTGCGCGAAGGGCTGTGCCTAAGGCCAAAGCCACAACACCTGCGAAGAAAACAGCCGCAAAAAAGCAGGCTAGCACAAGCACCCGAACCAAAAAAGCGACTGTTCCGCAGCCGCCGAAAAAGTTGTTTGATGCTTTTAAGTGGTGCGGCGTACTGCCGGAACTTGCCGGCGATTCCTTGAAGATACAACGCAAGTTACGTGACGAGTGGACCCGTTGAAGCCCACAAAATGCGCGTTGTTATTGACACCAATTTACTGATCGATCTTGCTGCTGGAGACAAAACCGTAGCCGCAGCTTTGGACCAATTGGAGATCTTTGTCTCCATTGTTACGAGCATTGAATTCCTTTGTTGGCCGAAGCTCACAGACGCAGGTGTTCCTATAGCTGAAAAACTGCTGGATCAATATCAGACGGAGGACATTGGCAGGTCCATTCGCGATAAGGCCGCGTACATCAAGCGCACATTCGGTTTGAAACTCCCCGATGCCGTAATCGCTGCAACCGCTATGCATCTGAAAGCTCCGCTGCTCACGCGTGATAAAGGCTTCCAAAAAGTAGCCAAGTTGATCGAGGTGCGGATGGTTTGAGCGGGGCAAAGGCCTATTCTATCCGCATCAGCTTCACCTGCCAACGCATTCCTTTCCCATTCGTGATCACACAAGGGTAAAGCCCTTCGGGGTTATCGGTCAGGTTGATGGTGAATGGCGTGGATTGCTCTTGGCTTTGCTGCACCAATTTACCGCTGCTGTTGTAAACTGAAATGGAATAGCTGGCTCCATCTGGCAAACCACTGATCGTGAAACGGCCTGTGGAGGGTTGCGGGGAAATTTGTAGGGTGAGTGCGGATTCTGTTGTGGTGACTTGGGTTGTAATGTCGCAGAGTTCATCAATGCCTGTCCAGGTAAGTATTGGTGTCCCATATGGCTGGTAAGACGCTCCACCACATGCGAAAGTCCAACCTTCTGCATCTATCCCTAAGTCTCCAATTGGGTCTCGTAAAGTGCTATCACTAACCAAGTAACGAATACATGTCATAGCCCCGGTGCTATCCATATCGAAAATTGCTCGAGATTTGATAAGATCAATTGGCCAACCATTGAACGGCTCACAAATTGTTCTGTATCCGCCACCAGGCAATTCCATAGTTCTAGTGGCAGTTAATCCGCTCATTTCGCTTTGACTGGCGTAAACATCTCCCCAGTCGATAGTGGATGTAATATCACCATCGGCGTTGCCCTTTATCCACATTGGATAACCACTACCCACGCGTACAAGACCTAGAAACCCTCCGTCAGAAGTTTGATCAAGTTGTATCGCCCATGCAGCATCGGCTGAAACCAGATCGAAAGAGAGAGAGTCGACCAAAGTTCCCAAAGAAGAATAGTGGCCAAGCCAAACTTTCTTGTAGGTCAAGGTCATGCTGAATGGGTCGGGGTAGCTAAATACACCTAAGACCATTATCTCTCCTGTGGATGTTCTTGTTGTTAGGTCGAATTCGATAGAGCTACTGGGATTTGAAAATACTGGCGATTCCACCTCCCATGCAATGCCCCCATACTTATCCCCAAAAACGAGGTGCGTTGCAGTCGGATTCCCCCGAAGCCAAACCAAACTATCAGCGGAGGTCCAAGCCAAAGAGCTAGGGATCAGGTCGGTATTCGAGAAAACAACATCCCCATTGGCCGGGTCGAAAACGTAAAGTCCACTATTTAGTGCCAATGATGTCAACGAATACATCCCATCCGTGGTTGGCCAGAGGCTTCGACCGTCCGCTTCAGGGCCGACATACTGCCTCCCGATCTCCGGATGCACCCGCTGCCAAACCACTTCGCCCAACGGTGTGGAGCGCACCAAGAGCAAGTTATCGCCGTGCCTGCCGGACATGAACAGGTCGCCATCGGGGAGTACTTCCAAGTTGTACAAGGCCACTTCGCCGGGCAGGTCGATGGAGCTTTCGAAGATGATCTGGGCGGGGCTGCTCACTGCTAGGAAAAGGGCGAAGGATCCTAGAAGTAGGCGTTTTGCTTGGTGCATGGGATTGCGTTGTGAGGGAAAGGTAGTGTCAAGTAGGGATATGAGGAATGGGCGTTCCATATCTTCCATTGGACCGGAACCCTTAAACTCTCGCACAACTGCCAGTACGACAATAAGGACAGCATCGGAAAACGGTATCGCCTTCAAGATGCGATCGGTACTCCGTATTGCATTACTGTGGATCACGATACACTGAACGATAACGCCGTGACGATCCGCGACCGCGATACGATGTTGCAGGAACGTGTGGCGATTTCGGACCTCGGCCGCATTGTTGGCGAGAAGGTGGATATGCGGGTGTTGTTAGAGCGGTTATAAGCTGGAGTGCGATCCGTTCGCGTGTGTGACCGACCGTTGGATCAACGTCGTCGACCGTTCGCTGTTCCACGCAAGCGATTGATCCAGGGTCGTACTAAGTTTGATCAGTGCTTCCGCCGATCAAACAAATACACACCCACCATGGATCGTACTTACGCCCTTCTTCTTGTGATCGTTTCACTCTGCGGCCACAACCTTCAAGCTCAAGGCTTTGCCCAGCTGAACATCAACAACGCCAAAGCCACGGTCTTTTCCAATGGGCTCATCGGCCCTTCAACACCGACTGGGAGCGGGTTGGAAGTGCCTGCCGGAACAGGGCTCTCTCCGATGTACACCAGCGGTATCTGGATGGGAGGCTATTCATCGGACAACCAGCTGAAATTCGCGGCACACTTGTACGGCGCCGCTGGGGAGCGCGACTTTTTCCCCGGACCTTTGACCGATGATGGCAGTGCCACCGTATCCGCACAAGTCTCCACCGCCTACGATCAAGTTTGGTCGGTGGACCAAGCGGACGTGCAGCAGCATCGCGCATATTTCGACTGTTTGGCCGATCCGGGATGCGACCCGAACACTGAATTCCCTAGTGGCTATGCGATACCCACATCCTTTCTGAATTGGCCCGCCATGGGCGACGTGGACGCCGGACAGACGGCGTACCTAGCCCCCTTCTTCGACTACAACAACGACGGCAATTACGACCCCTATGACGGCGACTATCCCTGCGTGCCCGGCGAACAGGCCTTGTACGCTATTTTCAACGACCGCTTGGATATACACACCCAAAGTGGAGGAGGGTCCATCGGATTGGAAGTACACATGATGCCTTTCGCCTATGCATCGGACCCAGCGCTTGACCAGACCGTTTTCGTTCATTACCGCCTCATCAATCGCGGCTCGCAAACCCTCACTGACTTCCGCATCGGGCATTTTGCAGATCTCGATCTGGGTTGCGGGGACGATGACATGGTGGGGACCGATGTGGGCCGGAGCATGGTGTATGTGGCCAATGGCACAGACAATGATATCAGCTGCACGAGCGGTCCGGGTTACGGTGAGCAACCGCCGGCGTTCGGTATGGTGATCCTGAAAGGCCCCCTGCTTGAGCCCGATGCCTTGGACAATAGCACGGACCCCGCGATCCCGGCCTTCAACGGACATGGCTACAACGATGGCATCATCGACAACGAACGCCACGGCCTCAGCAGCTCCATGTACTTCCTCCGTCAGGGCCCCGGGGAGGTAACAGACCCTTCCCAGCCCTGGCACTATTACAACCAGTTGCGCAGCACGTGGAAGGATAATTTGCTCCTCACCCATGGTGGTAATGGCTATTCCACGAACCCCAGTGCAATTCCGGCGCTGTTCGCCTTCCCTGGCGATACCGACCCCCTTGGACTGGGCACGGGTGGTGTGCCGCAAAGTGCTTGGGAGCCCCAAGTGGACATCCCCGCTGGCCTTGTGGATCCACGTGCAGTTGCGTCCATGGGTCCGGGCACTCTGGAACCCGGTGAACACATTTCCCTATTGGTGGCTTACGTATACGCCAGGGCCGGAAGCGGTGGGGCACAAGGCAGCGTGGCCGCCCTGCAGCAACGCGTGGATAGCATCCGTGCCTTCGCCCAGTCCATCCCGGGCATGTTCACACTCGGCGAGGAGGAGCAATTACCCTGCGCTGAACTCGTCACTTCCATCGGTGAAGTCCGCACCGTGCGTAACGTACTGTCCATCTTTCCCAATCCGGTATCGGACCAGCTATCAATGGGTACGGAGACCTTGCCCAC
>Ga0335394_10004983_pt1 | contig 15075 bp, 12 predicted proteins | sample MAT03_FD_205741 | JGI IMG/M metagenome (GOLD analysis project Ga0335394, IMG submission 205741) | Freshwater microbial communities from Lake Fryxell liftoff mats and glacier meltwater in Antarctica - MAT-03 (spades assembly) (version 2) ...
ATTTGATTTCAAGGCGGTAAATTATACTGAATTAGTTCCAGTTTTATTTGCAGCAGTAAAGCAACAAAAAGCCATTCTTGATTCATTAGCAATAGTTGTTAGCAACTGCTGTAACAATCCACAACCGCTTATCAACAATGGAGAAAATCTGTTGTAAAATCATCCATTGCACTATCAAACAATGAGACCATTATCCTAAATCAAAATGCTCCCAACCCATTCAAAGATAAAACTGAAATAACATATACTATTCCTGAAGCAGTTAAAAACGCAGTTATACTATTTTATGACCACTCAGGAAAAGTAATTCAAAAATTCGAAATTAGTCATCGTGGTGCAGGTTCTTTAACTGTGTATGGTGAAGATTTAACCAGTGGAGTTTATACCTATTCACTTATCATTGATGGTGAAAATCATCAAACTAAGAGAATGGTGAAACAGTGATTATTCTTCATAAAAAAAACCGGGAATCAATTTTGTTTGATTCTCGGTTTTTTTTGTGCGAGGAATATTCATCCCTCCAATATAATTCCTAAATTCATTACTTCATCCCCGTCTCTTCAAACTTTTTATCCAAAATTTCTCTTAACGTTTCTACTTCAATTCTTTTTGCGATGATGGCTTTGTTTTCGTCGAGTAAAAATATTTGTGGTGTGGAAGAAATATCAAAATCATGACGGAAATTATTCCTCAGTTCGGGATCGGCTACGTTGATCCAATGTAGGTCTTTTTCTTTAATATATTTTCTCCATTTATCCATTTCTACTTCCGTGCAAACGGCATAAACCTGAAAGCCTTTAGCCTTCACCTCATCGTAATATTCTTTAAGCTTAGGAGTCACTTTCTGACAATGTCCGCAATCGGGATCCCAGAAATAAAGGACTGTATATTTTGATTTAATATCATACAATGATTTGGGTTTTCCAAGGCTGTCATTTAACGTAATATTTTTTACCTGCTTTCCAATTAGGATCGGTTTTAAAACTCTGGCACGATCCTGAATTTTGAAAAGTTGTGCATCATCTATCCAAAATGCTTTTTCTTTGGTGTAATAGTTTTCAGCCATGTGCACAAAAACAGCATCCATACCCATAATATTTGAAGTCTCGTAAGTGTTCGTCACCCACCACACCACATACTTAAACATTTCGGAACCGGGAGTGGTTTGTGAAATAATATAATCAGCCTCTTTATTAATGGAATCCGGCATTTGTAGTGTTAGCTTTTTGAAATACTGTTCCAGCTTTGGATGAAAAACCGGAGTGCGTAGTAAGCGATCATCTTTAAGATCGGTGTTATCGAAAAAATGTGCCTTGTAATTTTGGTAGAGTTGCAGTGAATCAACTGTACCATCAGCTTTCAATGGAGTAGGAGGTAACTTAACTTCGTCGGTTACTCTAAAAACTTTGGTGAGTAACATATCGGGATTTTGTGTTTCAAATTCATTTTTATATTTTACTACAGCACTATCCACAGCAGCCATTTTTTTTCTGACTTCATCAGCCTTAGCTTTATCTTCTTTCACCATTTCATATTCGGCTCTCAGAGGTTCAATCTCTTTCGACCGTTCAGCAATAAATTTCAGATAATTATAAAAAATCGTATTTTCTTTCGATCCGGTAATTTTCATAAACTGAACAAATTGATCCATTTCAGTTTCCACACTAAAATGTTGCTCTTTGTCAACAATTATTTCGAAGTACTTTTTACCCGGTACCACAATCATGTAAATACCACCTTCAAGTTTTTCGGTTCCTTTGAAAGAAAAATTTCCGGACTTATCGGCATGAGTAGAATCTTTCAGGTATTGCTTATCGCCAAAATAATTTGCCAGATAACAAAGTGAATCCTGTATTCCGTTCACTTTTACTCTTATATTATACCCATCCTGAGCAACAGCCGACTGACACAATACTGTCAGCATTAAAATAACGATTACGTTTTTTAATTTATCCATAATTATACTTAAAGTTTGATTATCAGCAAATTTAACGAAAGTATTGATGAAGAAACGGTGAAATAATCACCTGAATTTGAGGCTGCAAAATTAGTCATTTCCATGTTTCTATCATCACTTCTCATGCTTCTTAATGTTTATTTGAGTGTTGTTTCCGTAAACTATTTGCCTTTTATCAGCAAAAATATTACCAACTCTATCTTCAGTCTTCACCTCTAATTTAAACGAATAGCCTGCTGCCACCGTTCCCGGGAAAAAGATTTCGATGCTATTCCGAGCAGTATTAAATTCACCACAAACCCATTTTTCATCAATAAGGCATTTGTAATCGGTAATACCGGAAAGGTCGGGTTGGAAGGGTAGCACCAGTTTAAGGTTGCCGGTGTAAACATCATCAGCAAAATAGGGTTCCATCAAAATAGGAGCTATGGTATCGGCTACCACTGTGAATATACCTGTATTTCTGATTTTTCCGGTGAGCCAACCATCTTTCAAAACACCTGAATACCCATCCAAGTTACCGGCAGAATCTACTCTGGCAAGCACATATTTTGATTCATGCACAAGTGGCTCAGGCTCGACTTTAATAGAAAGTTCCAAAGGTTGGTTAATAGCGATGTTGTCGGGAAGAATCGCCACCCGCCAGGTCACCTGGCGGGTGGAGGTTGCCACCTGGCGGGTGACCTGGCGGGTGGTGGTATCAGGTTCACTTCGGATATCCAAAATAACATCCTCGTAAAAAGATTTGCTCTGAGTTTTTAGTCGGTAATTGCTCTCCTTTAAAGTTGTAGCAACACCGTATTTTATGGCACTTCCGGAAGGTATAACCTGATTTTGCAGCCGTAAAGAGGAAGCATTTACGATATTTAACTCAACAACAGTTTTATTGCCTTTAAAATCTTCAGCTTCTAAAAATAGTGGCTTCGATTGAATGGCTTCAATAGTCAGCATTCCATCTCCGGATCCCAAAAATGGCAGTTCATTTCCCGGAAGTTTATGACAAAGAGTGAACTTACGACGATTTTGCATCCAATAAGGATAATCAATCAGCGCATTTACAAAGCGAGTTTCATCAAACAAAAAACTATCTATTCGGCAACTAAAAACCGTTGAATCACCTATTTTTAAACGATAAGCTCTAATGCCCAGATTATTTTCTTCGACACCAGCCAAATCATAACCCTCAAACCCAACAAAAAAATTCTGACTGGGAGACAAGTTTGTGGTCAGGTTGAGAATGTTAACAGCATCAATTTCAGTAATATACCGTTCTGAAAAAGCAAGTCCTGCACTTTTTACAGGAACATAAATTACCACCGCTTTAATCACCGGAGGAATGGTATCGCTAAACTGATAGCCGGCCAATTCGGGATTAAAAGGTCTTTCGGAAAGAGTATGTCGGGTTTCAAAATGCACATGCGGTCCTTGAGAGGAACCTGTATTTCCCGAAAATCCAATGAGTTGTCCTGCAGTTACTTTAAATAAGGTACTGTCCGGAAATAGTTCCACATCAAACACCTTTTTTTGCTGTTGAAGCATGGTAACGGTATCATTAATTGAAGGATAAAAAGCCCGTAGGTGGCCATAAACGCTGGTTACACCGCCGGGATGGTTGATATACAGTGCTTTCCCATACCCGCTTCGGCTCACCTTTACCCTCGAAACATACCCATCGCAAGGAGCAAAAACAGGCAAGCCCTCGGTTTCATCAGTTTTAAAATCTATTCCCGAATGAAAATGGTTGGATCGTAATTCACCAAAATTACCCGATAATTTAGGCTCGGTGAGCATAATATTGCCGGACTTAAAGGCCGAAGTGTCGGTTTGGCTGAGGCACTGTTGTGAATAAACTAGACTGCAAAAAAGCGATAACCCTATCCAATGCAACCTGTTGCGCAGAAATTGAGGAGTCGTTGCAGGAACCTTAAACATGTTTAAAAGTAATGATTTTGTATTCAAATGGTTGAGGTATGTTTATTAAATTTATAAATTAACTAACTTTGATGCAGATTTAATTTCACAATTGGTAATGAACGATCACGGTATTCAGTTAAAGGAACTGAGAAATAAGGTCGAAAAATTAATAAATTTGCATCAACAGTTGGTAAAGGAACAACAACAGTTGCAAATTTCCCAACAACAATTAATTCAAACCTTATCCGAAAAGGAAAAGCAAATAACCGATTTGGAAGAAAAAAATAAAGTGATAAAAATGGCGCAGGTTATGTCGGGTAACAATGATCAGAATACCCGGGATATAAAGCTTAAAATTAACGAATATATTCGTGAAATAGATAAGTGCCTTGCTTTGATTAACCGCTGACAGCATGGAAGAAGTCTCAATAAAAGTATCCATCGCAAGCAGAGAGTACCCGCTGAAAATAAAAAAGGCCGACGAGGCCCTTGTTATGGAGGCAGCTCAAAAATTAAATGACCGAATAAAGGAATATGAATCGCAGTATGCCGTGTCCGATAAAATAGATTTACTGGCCATGTGTGCAATGCAGTTCGCAACGGAACTAGTCACTCTTTCATCAACCCTTCCGCAAGAGCGGCAGGAAGTTAAAGATGCTGTTGCAGATATTGATTCTCTCATTTCGGAGTATTTAAAAAAATAATTTCGTTCATTGACCTAAAGGGTATAGTACCAATATAAGCCCGCTTAAATTCTGATCAACGTTTTAAACTCAACACTAGAACAATTGGGGAAATAAAGCTATAGGTTCCGTAACGCAGGCCTCATCAATTCTTCTCACGAAGGACAGAGGAAACGTGAAAGTCCCGGCATCCCCACCCATGTCGTTATGGGGTTTAATAACAGCAGAATTTAATGCGGGTTTTTTAGCTATTACACAACATCATCCTAACATAATTTTAAAATTTACATTCAACTATGGACTCATATCTAATACCAATAATTGCCGGAGCGGTGGCGCTTGTACTTGGCAGCCTCATTACCTGGCTCCTGATGCGCAACATGAATATTAACCTCGAGAAAGCGGCCCGTGAAAAAGCAGAAGCCATTCTTAAAGAAGCTGAAGCGAAAGCCGAGCTAGTTAAGAAAGATAAGATGATGGAAGCCAAGGATAAGTTTTATCAACTGAAAACAGAGCACGAAAAAACCATCACCGAAAAAGATAAAAATATTTTAGCATCAGAAAACAGAATTAAACAAAAAGAAACTTCGCTCAATCAAAAAATGGAACAAGTTCAGCGTAAACAATCTGAACTTGATACTGCACATACGAATATAAAATCGCAACAGGAAGGAATCGATATCCGTAAAGAAGAGCTCGAAAAAATGCACCACAAACAAGTGGTTCAGTTGGAAAAAATATCCGGATTATCTGTTGAAGAAGCGAAGACACAACTTGTAGAGGCACTCAAGGCGGAAGCTAAAACGGAAGCACATTCTTACATCAAAGATATTATTGATGAAGCAAAACTGACTGCAACCAAGGAGGCTAAAAAAGTGGTGATTCAAACTATCCAAAGAGTAGCCACAGAACAAGCAATTGAAAACTCGGTTTCTGTTTTTAATATCGATAATGATGATGTTAAAGGTCGTGTGATTGGTCGTGAAGGCCGTAACATTCGTGCCCTGGAAGCTGCAACAGGAATTGAAATTATTGTTGACGATACTCCCGAAGCAATCATTCTTTCGGGCTTTGACCCCATCCGTCGCGAGCTCGCACGTTTGGCATTGCACCAACTTGTGACCGATGGTCGTATTCACCCTGCAAGAATTGAAGAGGTAGTTGCTAAGGTGAAACGTCAGCTTGAAGATGAAATAGTTGAAATTGGAAAGAGAACAACTATTGATTTGGGAATTCACGGACTCGCTCCTGAACTGATCAGAATGATAGGTCGTATGAAATACCGTTCATCCTACGGTCAGAATTTGTTGCAACACTCACGCGAGGTGGCTAACTTATGTGCCATCATGGCAACTGAATTAGGATTAAATGTTAAGTTGGCTAAAAGAGCGGGGTTACTTCACGATATAGGGAAAGTACCAGATGATGAGCCGGAATTACCACATGCTATTTTAGGTATGAAACTGGCTGAGAAGTTTAAGGAAAATCCTGAAGTGTGTAATGCAATTGGTGCGCATCACGATGAAATTGAAATGACGAGCATGATTTCTCCTATCATTCAGGTTTGTGATGCCATTTCAGGCGCACGTCCCGGTGCAAGAAGAGAAGTTGTTGAACAATATATAAAGCGATTGAAAGATCTTGAAGCTCTTGCCATGTCTTATAAAGGTGTGGAGAAATCCTATGCTATTCAGGCAGGGCGTGAACTGAGGGTGGTTGTGGAGAGTGAGAAAATTGATGACAAAACTGCTGAGTCTATGTCTTTTGAAATCGCTCAACGCATACAAACCGAAATGACGTATCCGGGTCAGGTGAAAGTCACCGTTATCAGGGAAACACGTTCGGTGAATTACGCCAAGTAACCATATGCCGGCATCTTAATTCGTTGCCGGCATTTAATCAATTACCGATGATCAGGAAATTGCTACCCAGGTCGGGTTTTGCACGTAATGTGCTTACACTTTTCACGGGTTCCACTATTGCTCAGGCTATTCCTGTAATTATTTCACCTCTGTTAACCCGTATTTTTCCGGTTACCGATTTTGCAACGCTCACAGTAGTCACCACACTTATTTCTCTTTTAGGTGTAATTGTTTGTGGTCGTTATGAAATTGCCATCGGCTTACCTGCCGATGAGAAAGAGGCCAAACAACTCGTTTATCTTTCCATTTCCGTTGCTTTTATTGTTTCGTCGGTGGCTATGGTGTTGGTTTTGTTTTTTAATGAACCTTTGGCACATTTGCTGAACAATGATGAAGCAGCTCCTTATATCCTGTTGGTTCCTTTCACTTCGCTACTTTATGGATTAAATCAGGCTCTAACGTATTGGAATATACGAAAACGAAATTACGCCCTCATGTCGACCTCACGTGTTGGACAAAGTATCACGAATTCATCAGTGAGCCTTTCGTTAGGTTATTCGTTTCTAAAAGCAAATGGATTAGTAATTGGTCATATCACAGGGCATATTGCTGCTTTGATTTATACATTCTTCAGGACCAACAGCAAAGCTGAAATTACATTTTCAAAAAGTGATTTTAACAAAGAGGAATTGAAGGCTCTGGCAAAAAAATATTCCGATCTACCTAAAGTGAATGGTGTTCACGCCCTCACCGACATGCTTCAGGTAACAGGAGTGGTATTTGTGATTTCTGCTGTGTTCGGAAGTGTTACAACCGGACTTTACGGATTAACAATGCGTATATTGCAAGCTCCGTTAACCATGATTGGAAGTTCTTTTTCGATTGTCTTTTATAAAGAAGCATCCGAAAAAGTAGCAACCAACCAAAAAATTACCAAGCTGCTCCGCACCACGATTATGACTCTGGCGGCAATTTCATTTCCGGTGTTCCTTACCATTATGATTTTCGGACCCGATTTGTTCTCCTTTGTTTTTGGAGAATCCTGGCGGGATGCCGGGGTGTATGCAAGGATACTTAGTCCTTATTTATTTATGAATTTTATTTCGTCACCCGTTTCTCACTTGCCTGTGATACTGAATAAGCAACGCCAGTTTTTTCTGCTCAGTTTAATTGGAAACATTTTGATTTTGTCGAGTATCCTGGTTGGTGCTTTTGTATTTGATGATTTCAAAACAGGACTCCTTCTTATCACCATCACACAGGTAATCTTTACCTCATTTATCCTGATTTATTTTTATACTATTTCAAAAAGACATCATGGGTAAAAAAGCTTGGTGGTCACCTGATCTCAAATTCATGAGTAATGTGAACGAATCACTAAACCGATTGATTCTATGAGAGTGCTCGTGATCACAACTTCATATCCTACAGCTTTGAATACCATTGCCGGAAACTTTGTGGAGGCACAAGTTGAAGGACTTAGAAAGAAAGGATTACAAGTGGATGTAATAGCATTGAACATGTTTAGTTTGCGTAACATACTGAAGTGGGCGGCCTATAAATTAAATCATTTTCGATCGGAGCATCCCGGCTGTTTTTATTCCAATAGTATTGTAAATCTCATTCCTGTTGGATCATGGTTTCATGCGTATTGGTTTCGCAAAAAAACGAATAGCGCAGTAAGCAGTTATCTTATTCAAAATGGAGCTCCTGATATTGTGCATGCTCACTTTAATTTGTGGGCCGGTTATGCTGCAGCAGAATGCATTGGATTAACTGGTGTTCCTTTAATCGTCACCGAACATTCTTCGGTGTATTTTGAAAATAAAGTAGACAATCGGGAACTCGAAGCCACTGAAATAGCTCTAAAAAAAGCAGACAAAGTTATTGTACTGAGTGAATTTCTTAAAAATAGTTTGTCTAGTCGTTTTTCGTTTGCTGAAAGTAAAATGAAAATGATTCCGAACATTGCTAGTGAACTTTTTTTTGAAATAGATCAGAATCCAACGCGTGAAAACTTATTTATATCTGTTGGACGATTGGTCAAAGCAAAAGGTTTCGATACACTAATACGTGCTTTTGCAAAAATAAAAAATAATAGTATTTTTAAACTGGTTATTGTAGGGGAAGGGGAGGAGATGGCTTCACTCCAACAACTTGCAGTGGAAAACGGTGTTTCAGAAAGAATTCTTTTTGCAGGAACACTTACAAAAACAGAGATTAAAGAATGGTTAGTGAAATCAAAAATCCTTATCTCCTGCAGCCATTTTGAAACCTTCGGGGTGTCAATTGTGGAAGCACTTGCCACCGGCACCCCCGTTCTTGTTACCAACGTGGGAGCTCCTTCCGGGTTTGTTGTTTCTGAAGTAGGAGAAGTGTGTAAGGTTGGTGATGTTGATGATACCTGTAGTAAACTTGAATACATGATAGATAATTATCCTCTATATAATCATAATGATATTCGTGATTACGCATTGAAGTCATTTGGTGAAGATTCGGTATTGGATCAAATTGTTAATGTATATAAATCCATAAAACACGTTAGTTGATATGTGTGGAATTGCCGGGATCGTTAATATATTGGGTGGTGCTGTTGCAGATGGTGATATCAAAAGCATGACGGATGCTGCTGCTCATCGTGGTCCCGATGGGTTTGGGTATTACCATGACCGGCACCTGGCTCTTGGTCATCGTCGCCTTTCTATACTCGACCTTTCTCCTGCCGGAGCCCAGCCAATGCATTTCAACGATCAATATGTGATCGTTTACAATGGAGAAATTTATAATTTTATTGAGGTTCGTGAAGTGCTTCTGAAAAAAGGTTATCAGTTTAAATCAGGCAGTGATACAGAAGTAATTCTTGCTGCTTACGATTGTTGGAAGAATGAATGTGTAAATTATTTTAATGGCATGTGGGCATTTTGTATCTACGATATAAAAGCAGAACGTCTCTTTTGTAGCCGTGACCGGTTTGGAGTGAAGCCATTCTATTATTCTCTTTCTCAAAATGCTTTCCGCTTTGGTTCCGAAATAAAACAGATTTTGGTGGATGGAAGAAAGTCTGCTGCTAATATGAAGGTGCTTGCCAATTATTTGGTTCTTGGAATTGAAGATTATAATGAGGAGACGTTCTTTCACAATATATTCAAATTGATGCCGGGTCATAATTTAATTTTCGACCTCAAGTCAAATACTTATGAAACAGTTAGGTATTATTCTATCACTATCGATCCTGCAATTTCTTCTCTTGATATGGAGAAATCAACTACATTATTTTTAAATGAACTAACAAGGTCAGTCACCTACCGATTGAGAAGTGATGTAAAAGTAGGCACTTGTTTGAGTGGTGGCCTCGACAGCTCGATGATTGCGGCATTGGCATCTCAATTATATGCCAAAGAATCGTCAGCTAAATTTACTGCCATAACTGCAACTTCTTCCGATAGTACAAACGATGAAACCATATATGCTGAATCTGTTGCGTCAAAATGTGATTTAGATTGGATCACCACAGCGCCTTCCACATCTGATTTTAAAAATTCAATAAATGAGGTAGTGCATACGCAGGAAGAACCTTTTGGGAGCCCTTCGGTTTTTATGCAATATTTTGTAATGAAGAAGGCTGCTGAAGCGGGATGTCCTGTGCTGCTCGACGGACAAGGTGGCGATGAAACTTTGCTGGGATATGCCAGATATTACCCCTCTTATCTAATGTCATTGAAAGGACTGAAAAAGGTGAGAGGGTGGATCAACAGCTCCAGGAATTCAGGCCAAACTCGATTAGGAGTATTGAAGAATTATTTTTATTTTACTAATGCAAACGTCAGGATGAGACGGCAATTACTTCGTTCTAATTTTCTGAAAAAGGATTTTTTAAATTTGGTAAGCACTTCCATCATTTCTAATATGGCGGCAAGCTACACCGATATCCGAAAATTGCAGGAGTTTGAATTAGCCACCACACAATTGCCTCATCTTCTGCGTTACGAAGATAAAAACTCCATGCATTTTTCAATTGAAACACGATTGCCTTTTCTCGATTATAAATTGGTTGAATTATCGCTATCACTGAACAATGATTTTAAAATCAGAGATGGTTATTCAAAATATATTCTCAGAAAATCATCCGAAGGTTTGTTGCCTGAAGAAATATCCTGGAGAAAGAACAAAATTGGTTTTGAGGCACCATCTTCTACATGGCTCAAAGAGAAAGGATTTATGTATGAAGCCATAAAAAAATCAAAATTGCTTTTATCAATTATGGAATCAGTGCCCAATTTGGATTCAGATCTTACGTTGTTGTGGAGGTTGTATAATATTGCTAAATGGGAGGAGGTGTTTGATGTCAAAGAAAATTAAGGTTTGTCATATTACTTCGATTCATCCTTCGGGTGATACCCGCATTTTTGTGAAAGAATGTACTTCTCTTGCGGCGGCAGGTTATGATGTTTATTTGGTTGCTACAAATACCGCAAATGCTGTTATTAATGGAGTACGCATTGTAAACGCAGGAATTCGTCACAGTAATCGGATTCTTCGTATGATTTTTACTTCAAGAATGGTATATGATAAGGCAGTTTCAATGGATGCCGACATTTATCACTTCCACGACCCTGAATTGATTCCGCATGCATTGAAACTGATCAAGAGAGGAAAGAAAGTCATTTATGATGTTCATGAGGATATTCCTCGTCAGATACTTGCAAAATATTATATCCCCGGATTCCTTCGTAAAATTATTAGTAAAATAATTGAGAGAAAGGAAAATAATGCAGCCCGCAAATTTTCCTGGATCATTACAGCAACTCCCTTCATACGTGATCGTTTTCTGCATTTTAATTCCAAAGTAACTGAAGTTTGTAATTTCCCTGTTCACACGGAGTTAAATTCCGCTACTCCGTATTTATCCCGTCCGAAACAAGTTTGTTATGTGGGGTCGATAACAAAGGCCAGAGGGATACTTGAAATGGTGGAAGCCATGGATGGATTACCCTATGAACTTCATTTGTGCGGAAGCTTTTCTCCGGAGTCGTTAAGGGAAAAAGCAAAGGTATTGCCTGGTTGGAAACAAGTAGTAGAGCATGGATATGCTTCGAGATTAAAAGTGAAAGAAGTTTTGGATCGATCTCGGGTAGGGTTGGTTACATTGCATCCAATAATCAATTATGTAGATGCCTACCCTGTGAAAATGTTTGAATATATGGTGGCCGGAATTCCGGTGATTGCCAGCGACATTAAACTTTGGAAAGATATTGTTGATTCTTCCCGAGCAGGCATTTGCGTGAATCCTTACAAGCCCTCTGAAATTAAAAAGGCAATTGTTTCTGTTATGGAAAACGAGGACATTGCTCAACTAATGAGTGTGAATGGAATGAAAGCAGTTGAAGAACATTTTAACTGGTCTAATGAGGAAAAAAAGTTACTCGCTATCTATCATAAACTGGCTCAAGCATGATCACTGTTATTTGTCCTGTTTACAATGAAGAAAACTATATCACGAATGTGATTGAGTTTTTTATTAATGCAATGCCTGCTGATAAAGAACTGGTTATTATTGATGGTGGGTCAACAGATAAAACAATTGAAATTATCAATCGTTATCAATCTGCACATCGCAATATCAAGTTATTCAACAATCCCTCTAAATTTGTTCCATATGCATTGAATAGTGCCATAAAGGAAACCATAGGAGATCCAATAATAAGACTGGATGCGCACACACAGTATGCAGAGGATTACTTTGTGAAAATAATGGAAACATTTTCTAAGTCCGGGGCTGATATTGTTGGTGGTCCCATGCGTGCAATTGGTACAACTCCGTTTCAAAAAGCTGTTGCAGATGCCACTTCTACATCCTTTGGCATTGGTGACAGCTCTTTTCATGATGAGAATCACGAAGGTTTTGTAGATTCGGTTTATCTGGGTGCATGGAAACGTTCGATCTTTAATGAAGTTGGTTTTTTTGATACCGATATGATCAGAAATCAAGATGATGAATTTCATTATCGTGCAAAAAGTCGAGGAAAAAAAATTTATCTGAACCCTGAAATAAGATCTTTTTACAGGCCGCGAAGTACTTTTGGAACTTTATTTCAACAATATTACCAGTACGGATTATTTAAACCTTTAGTGTTGAAAAAGGTAAGGTCAGGAATGAAAATCCGGCATTTGATACCTGCAGGTTTCGTATTTTATCTTTTTTTATTGATCGTATTCAATCCCTTTTATTATCTTTTTATACCTTTAATCCTCTACTTTCAACTCGATCTTCTTTTTTCTTTCAAAAGCAAAGGTTCTATAGTGAAAAGCCTGTACATGATTTTAATCTATCCAATATTGCATATCTCCTACGGAAGCGGATTCTTAAAAGGGTTATTACTGCTATGGAGAGGAAAAAAGCCAAAATTATGAACGCCCGCAACATCACATTTCATCGCTGGCGTCAATATGTTTTGGTGGTCATGGTGTTGTTGATTCCCTTTTATCCTAAATGGCTAACTCCATTAATAATTTTAAATTTAATTTTTTGTTTTATGGAAAACCCAAAGGCGTTTTCTATTAAGGAAATCATTCATAATAAACCATTTCTCTTTCTTATTTTATTTTATCTCTATCACATAGTCGGATTATTTTGGACCTCCAACTTTAGCTATGCAGGTCTTGATGGACAATTAAAATTGCCTTTACTGCTGTTGCCTCTTACCTTTTTGCCCGGCAATGGAATTAGTACTTTCCAAAAACATCAACTATTTAGTATTTTTGTTTACAGTCTGGCTAGCGCGGTACTGTTTTGTATTATAAGGGCTGTGTGGTTTTATTTTTCGGAAGGAGCCAATTATTTTTTATACAAAGATTTTTCTTATTTTATTCATCCGGGTTATTTTTCTATGTTCTTGTGTTTCGGTTGTGCCCTCATATTTCATAAGATAGTGAAGTTGAATAGTGATTTTAATTCATCGATACAAATTGCTGGAACTTTAGTGCTAATGGCACTCTATGTTTTGGGTATTATTTTACTAGCGTCAAAATCGGGTATTTTTGTTTTATTATTGTTACTTGCAATGTTCATTGGATTTAGTCTTCTTAAATTAAAGAGACTTAAGTTTCAGTTAGCTGCTTTCTTGTTTATTTTAATAGGATCTGTTCTTTATTTTTCTTTTTATTCAAATGTTACTTCCACCAGAATGGTTGAGATGAGCAATGCCGTAACTACTGCTCCGGCTGCTGAAGTTCACAGTACGGGAATGCGTATTCAGGCATGGGAGAGCACCTTTGAACTGGTGAAATTGAATCCGGTTTTTGGAACAGGAACAGGTGATATTAAAGATGAATTGGTGAAAATGTACGATCAGAAAGGCTTTGAGGAAATATTTAAACTCCGGTTAAATGCTCATAATCAATTTTTACAATCGTTTGCTGCGTTAGGAATAATTGGATTTATGTTGTTGGTGCTCGCATTAATGGCTGCTACTGTAAATGCTTTTAAATCTAAAAACGGTTTGGCTGCAATGTTTTTAATTGTCGTAACTTTAAATATGCTAACCGAATCCATCCTTGAGGTTAGTGCCGGTTCGGTATTTGTTGCTGTTTTTTTTGCAATTTTGTTTTCTAACACTTCTGATCACCAACACCTAAAATCATGACCATGATAAAAGAATGGTACTACTCACATCCACTTAAATTTGCATTGGTTTTGGGAATATTGCTCAGATTAGTGGCTGTCGTATTTTCTAAAGGATTCGGAATGCACGACGATCATTTCTTGGTGATTGAAGCGGCACAGTCATGGGCCGATGGCACCGATTATAACAATTGGTTACCGGGAAGCGGAAATACGCAACCTTCGGGACATAGTTTTTTTTATGCAGGATTGCATTTTCTGTTTTTTAGTTTTCTGCAATCGGTTGGTATATTTGATCCCGAAGTTAAGATGTATCTTATTAGGTTAATTCATGCTATTTTATCACTTTCAGTTATTTACTACGGATTTAAAATTACTGAGCGCCTAAGCGGATTTAAAGCAGCCTCGGTGGCTTCATTATTGCTGGCTGTTTTGTGGTTCATGCCTTTTTTAAGTGTGAGAAATTTGGTTGAAGTTGTTTGTATTCCGTTTCTGGCTGCTTCAACTTGGTATGTTATGGATGCCCCCCAACGAAAAAATGCAATGGGTTGGTTTTTTACAGCTGGACTCATTGCCGGAATTGCTTTTTGTATCCGATTCCAATCGTTTTTTTTTATAGCAGGTGTTGGGTTAGCATTACTGATAGGAAAAAATTGGAAAGGAACGATTTTATTTGGGATAGGGGTACTGGTATCATTCGGATTAGTTCAGGGTATTGTGGATTCGTTAATTTGGGGAAAGCCGTTTGTGGAGTTTATAGCATACATTCAATACAATATCGATAATGCTTACAATTACTTAACTAATCCTTGGTATGTTTATACGCTGTTAATTTTAGGAATACTCATTCCTCCAATCAGTATTTTACTCTTTTTTGGTAGTGTTTTGAGTTTCAAAAGAAATTTGCCGGTTATGTTGCCCGTACTTATTTTTTTGATATTCCATAGCTATTTTCCTAATAAGCAAGAACGTTTTATTATTCCAATTATTCCTTTTATTGTGATGATGGGCTTGGCTGGATATTATAATTACCTTGAA
>Ga0335394_10004984_pt1 | contig 15074 bp, 12 predicted proteins | sample MAT03_FD_205741 | JGI IMG/M metagenome (GOLD analysis project Ga0335394, IMG submission 205741) | Freshwater microbial communities from Lake Fryxell liftoff mats and glacier meltwater in Antarctica - MAT-03 (spades assembly) (version 2) ...
AAGGAGCATTTAAAATATACACTCCCTTCGGGTCCTATAAAGATTGGATATTTTCTGCGAACATAAGCATCGACCTTCCTATTCCGCTTCCACTAAAATTATATGCTGATCTTGGCACTACCGATGAATTCAAAGATGACATTAAAGCAGTGTATGACATCAGTTCTAACTTTAGTTACAATGCTGGAATTTGTTTTAGTTTGGTAAAAAACACCATCGAAGTATATTTCCCCTTGATAAAATCAGAAGAAATAAAAAAATACTTGGATAACAAGGACAGCAAATACTCCGAACAAATACGCTTTGTCTTCAATTTATACAATTTGAATCCCTTGAATCTGAGAAATCAGCTCTTCTGATCCTACAATACTTATATTTGCAAAAACACGGTAAGTTTAATATGCAACTCCCGGCAGGAAAGAAAATATATTTCATCAGCGATTTCCACCTTGGTGTTCCCGACAAGGCGAGCAGTTTAGTTAGAGAAAAGAAAATTGTTCGTTGGCTGGAATCCATTCGTCACGATGCTTGCATTCTTTACTTGATGGGCGATGTGTTTGATTATTGGTTCGAATACAAGCATGCAGTTCCCAAAGGCTACGTTCGTCTCTTAGGCAAGCTGGCTGAGCTCAGTGATAGCGGCATCGAGATGCATTACTTCACCGGCAACCACGACATGTGGGTATTTGATTATTTACCGGAAGAAATCGGATTACAAATTCACCGTGATCCCATTCAAAAAACATACAACAATAAAAAATTCTTTTTGGGACACGGCGATGGATTAGGTCCGGGCGATCATGGTTATAAATTCATCAAGAAAGTTTTTGCAAATCCATTTTCGCAATGGATGTTTGCACGTCTACATCCCAATGCCGGCATTAGTTTGATGCGTTATTTCTCCAAGAAAAGCAGAATCGCCACTAGCAACGACGACGCAACATTTTTAGGCGAAGAAAAAGAATGGCTTGTGATTCACTCTAAAGAAATTTTACAAAAGGAACATTTCGATTATTTCATTTTCGGACATCGACATTTACCTCTGGATATTCAACTCAATAAAAATAGTCGATACCTCAACCTCGGCGAATGGATCAATCATTTTATGTATGCTGAGTTTGATGGAGTGAATATCCATCTGAAAAAATTTGAAGAATAAGTTTTATTTTTTTTGAAAATGACCATCTAAAAAATGGCAGTAAAACAATCGCTTTTAATCTTGCTCGAAAGAACCCCAGTTTCGCTTAATAATCGCTTCTTCGTGCTCTTCTACCGTTGGAATGTACTCGACTGCTCCATTCGCTTTTGCTGCATCATACGCTTTCGAATTCATCACTAAAGCCTCGTCATATTGACGATCTTTATATAAAAACCAACTGTATTTATCTAGCGTCACATAATCGTTCCAAGCGGTTTCGCTGAAATGAATATTGAACACATAATAGCGAGTATGCAATTCCATCCAAGAGGTAGAAGCAGAGAGAAACAAAGCCACCAACAAAACAAATATTCTTCCTGGTGACAAAGCACCTGGTTCGCGTAATGTCATCAACAATGAAAGGACAGAGACAAACAATGCGAGCATCATTAAAATTAATGTTCCGCCCATAAATTTCACTTCTGCCAAGAAAAAGATCAACCAACTCACGGTTGATAATCCTAACCAGCCGGAAGAACGTTTTTTGCCTGGAGATGTCATCACCAAAGAATGCACATAATAAATCAACATGGCTAGGAGTCCTACACCCATTACAACGGCATGTCCGGGCACGTGATACAATTTCATCACGAGACCACCTAGGAATATTAGAAAGAAAACTAATTCTATCATTGTTTCTTTAACGATTCTACTTATTAAATGTTGCAAGTAATTGCCTAAAAATACGTAGTTCTTTCAATATAAAAAAAATAATTTAACAAATTATAATATATTGACTATCAAGTTTCTAAAAAATATAAGTTAAAAAAGATTCATTTGATGAACGAATCCTTTTTAACTTATCTAATTGAAGTAACACTCAAAAAAGCAAAACCGCGGCTTCTCGATTATCTTAAGATCCAATTTCATAAGATAAAAGACCCCCTCGAATTTAGTTTAATAAAGTGCCTTTTCCAACTTCCAATAAACCGTTCTTTCTTTTCGTATATAATTTAGTAAAGTTAAAAAACCATATTTCGCTGGCAAAATTCCAGTTTGATCATAGTCCCCCTTATATTCAAAATTAACAGTTGAATACTCCCCCTTCTCATACTTAATAATTTTGAATTGGGGAGGAGATGTTTCTCCTTTAAGATTCAATCCTCCTCGATCATGAAAATAAGTTAAAATCACATCATGCTTTCTATCATATGAGTTAAATAAATAATCAAATGCACCATTCATGAGTTCAAAAAATGTGCATATGTATAAACTTTTATCTTTAATCAAATCACTTACTGAATAAGAACTGATGGCCTTTTCAAAAGTTTTAATTTTTACCGAATCATCTTTTGCTCCTAAATCAAAACAAATGATCTGATGAGAATTAAGATAATCATCTTTCCCTTTTGTCATTGGCCTTGAATACGCATTCCAAACATTATGATTATTTTTAGCTTTTTCAATTAATTCACCCATAACAACAACGCGACCATCCTCTGGTAAAAATGCTTTGCGAATCAAAATGCGAGCCGACCCATCAATGATCATTTTCTGATAGGCAACATCCATTGAAGAAATGATTTTACCTTTATAAGGTACTTTTACAACTTTAATTTCTTTTCCTTGAACAGAATATCGAGCAAAATAAATACCGTCAGAGGGATTCTTGCCAAACTTCTCAGCGTTCTCTAAATAATCTCCAACAACTACTACTTCATTTGTTTTCGGATCAATTAAAGCATCCATGATTGACGTTTTTTTACCTAAAAATTCAGATTCGAAAATTGCAACTTTTGCCCCTGTTTTTATATCCAAAACCGTTATTCCCTGTTCAGATTTTCCAGAAAGTAAATTTCCTTGACGGCTTGTTACCAGTACTATATACTTATCATTCATATCCATGACTGTAGCATAATTTAATCCTTTGAGATCACTGGGAGTAGAATATCTCCATACTTCATTCATTTTATTATCTAAACCAGAAATTAAAAAACCTTTAATTCCATCGTTATTTGAAACTTGAGCGATAAATCCTTCCCGTCCTCTCGGAAAAATCGTTTTAAAATAGTTCAAACTTAAAGATGACGAAGAAAATTTAAACTTAATAAGATCATACGGATGGATAGGATCAATTTGATAGCCCCCTACTTTAGTTCCAGTTTTATCATAAGAAATAATATTCAGAATATTTGTGGTTTCATTAAAAAATAAACAAGCGAAATTACTTCCATTATAAATAACTTCCCTCAAAATTTCACCTTTCCTCTTGAATATTTCAATTTCCTTGACGGTGGCTAAATTCTCGTCTTTAAAAGTCAGCTTATAAGCATCATCTTCTTCTCCTGTTTTATCAACTTTATAGAAAAAATAATAGCCCACTACTTTTTCATCTTCAATTATATTTCCTGAACCTTTATTCTCAAACTCATATACACCCTCGCTTTTAAACTCTTGCGCCCGCACACTTGAAATTACCATCAACTGAACAAATAGGAATAGAACAATTTTCTTCATAATATTTTTTTTAGTATTTAGATAGTTTATTAATGTATTTCTTTAATCTTCCGTCGGGGAATTTTGAATTATACTCATTTAAACATTCTTTAAATTCAGCTTCCTTTTCAAATGCATAGCTTGAAAGTAATAATGCTGAAAGATAACTCTCATTATTTTTAATAGTTGACTGTTCCGGGCGAATCATCCAATAAGATAAGGCACTACTTTCTGCTGGACTTATAGTATTTAAAAAACTGATGATTTTATTATAATTAGCTGAGTATTCTGAATTATTATATCCAATAACAAAACTTGCATTCTTCTTTTTTTGAAATTCCGAATAGGTAGATAAACATAAAGAAAGCAACGATTTCAAATAATAATCTTCTGGATAGTCTTCAATTTTAGCTAAGATAAAATAGATGCAAGAGCTAATTCTCAATTGATCATAGAGAGTTTGTGCTATTTCAAAATCAACCATTTTTTTATCTTTCAATAAATAGCGGTTCAATTCTTCTTTTTTAATCTCCGTCAATCTACCCATCGCTTTAACTTGTTCCAACAACTTCTCTTTGCGTAGACTACAATCTGGATGTGTTTTCAATGAGTCGTCCAATTCACTTTTCGTATCATCTTCGCTGGATTTCATTAAAGCAGAAGTCTCCTCATACTCAAACCAAATTGAACGCACTGGTATTTCAGGATAGGTAAAGTACTTTTCGAGCTCCAAAGGTTCTATCCTCACTTCTTCGTCTATATCATCTAAAATATCAAGAACATTTATTGCATTTGTTAGATTGTAATTAGTATTTGATAATAAAACAAGCCCCAATGAATCCGCTGCTAATTCATCCATCCTACTATATTTCATATCTTCCAAAATACCAGGGATAAGCAAAGCTTCAAGCTTTTGATTTACGTTGTACTTTTCCTTTAAAGTCTTTTTTATTTTTCTCTTTAAATCTTTGTCCGCTCTTTTCATTGCGTAACTAAAAATTGAATTATTCACATGCCTATAATAGTCGTGAGCCATTTCATGACATAATATTAGAGCCAGTTGATCTTCTGTTTGTAATTGTGAAAGCAATCCCATATTGACAACTACAACTCCATTTCCTAAATTAAAAGCATTGGGTATTAAACTCCGTGATGTTAAGACAATGATTTTCTCTTTGAAAATTGGATTTGCAGCTATAACCACAGATGCAACTTTTCTAACTACTGAATCAAATATTGAATTATGATATAAATCGCCTTCATTTACAAAATCTTTAACTAAATCGACTCTTGTTGAGCATTGACGAATAATAATACCTCGAATTGTAGTGTCTCTTAAAGTTAAAGTGTCCTTGTTGATTTTAAAATTTGCATCAATAAATTTTAAAACAGCCCCATTTGTGGTATCTATTTTTATGGGCTGATAATGCGATAATTCTTGACAAAAAGAAAGATTACCTGTTAGAATCAAGAAAAATAATATGGCAACGCGAGGCAAATGTTTCATTTGTAAAGTATGGAACAAATGTAAAAACTAATGCCTTTAATCCAAACAAAAACAAATGTTAGGTTTTTTGCTTCTTTTTCTTTGCAGCCGGAAACAATACATTATTCAGTATCAATCGGTACCCAGGAGAATTGGGATGTAAGCTCAAATCGGTGGGTGGATCGCCCACCATATGCTGATAGTCTTCAGGATCATGTCCTCCGTAGAAAGTCCAAGTTCCTTTTCCAAGCTCGCCATGAATATAACGCGCTTCGTTGGCAGCTTTATTGTCGCCCATAATGAGAACATCGGGCTTTATTAATTCTTTCTTAAAAGAGGTGGTTTGACCCATAAAACCTTTTAATACTTGTTCGTGATTTTGACAAAGCATGGAAGGTACCGGATCCCATTTCGCTGAAAACTCAAACAATAAAAACACATCTTCATTTCGTGGAATTTTTCTTTGCGTGGTCATGTCAATGTCTGAAAATTCATATTCCATAGGATTTTGACTCAGTTTGAAATTACGAAAAGCGAAGGTATTGTTGAAGTCTAGTTTGTTATTGTAATTGGGAGTTGTTCCATCTCCATCATAGATCTTCTCACAAATATCAACTCCTTGGGCTGATAATGCAATATCATAACTGTCGGTTCCGGAACACATCGAAAATAAAAATCCTCCACCGGCAGTAAATTCCTTGATACGCTCTGCCACGGCGCCTTTCATTTGCGACACTTTCGAAAACCCTAATTTATTTGCCATCGCTTCGTCGGTACGAACTTGCTCTTGGTACCAGGTTGAAGTATGATACATGGCGTAAAACTTTCCGTATTGTCCGGTAAAATCTTCGTGATGCATGTGCAGCCAATCATAAAGCGGAAGCTTTCCGGTCATGATTTCCTCATCGTAAATTACATCGTAAGGAATTTCAGCATAGGTCAAAACCAACGTTACTGCATCGTCCCAGGGCAATTTATTTTTTGGCGAATACACTGCCATTTTAGGGGCTTTCTCCAATTTTACCAAATCCATATTGACTTCCGGCCTTGCAATTTCATCGATGATGTTGGCCGCTTGTCCATCAGCAATTACCGAATAACTCACACCACGAATAGTACACTCTTTCTCGATTGCCGGAACAAACTTAAACATAAAGCTACCGCCTCTGTAATTGAGCAGCCAATCCACTTCAAGATTATTTGTCAGGATCCAATAGGCAACACCGTAAGCCTTCAAATGATTTTTTTGAGTAGCATCCATCGGCACCAAAATATAGGAAGCCCTGAGCGAACCCATCAAGGAGAAGAAGAATAAGAAGAGAAGGAAAGATTTTTTAATCATTTTTTATAATAATACTCAAACGTATAGAAGTATAAAATGTTGCTTCACAATACACCGTTTTTCCTTAAAGATTTGTTAAATAAAATAAAATCTGAACCCCTGCTTTCTAATAAACATCTAATCAAAAGGATTTTCATTCATATCGTTCATTCTCGAGTTACGTGTAATTCGTCCCGAATCAACATTGGGATTAGGGCTCATTTCTGTTTTTTGCGATTCTGATCCACTTTCATCCAGAAAATCATAGGTGTTGTAATCGGTGAACTTAGTGAGACGACCGATGAAGCGAAGGTCGACAGATTTAAGCGCTCCATTTCTGTTTTTCGCAATGATGATTTCTGCGAGATCAGTTACCGGACGGCTGTCTTCAGTTTCGGTTAAGCCATAATATTCGGGACGATAAATGAACATCACCATGTCGGCATCCTGCTCAATAGCTCCTGATTCACGAAGATCACTCAACTGCGGTTTCTTTGTCTGGCTTTTCTCTACGTTACGACTCAACTGTGAAAGTGCGATTACCGGAATGTTCAATTCCTTTGCAATTCCTTTTAAGGATCGAGAGATATGCGAAATTTCCTGCTCACGATTTCCGTTTTTATTGTCGGTACCGCCCTGCATCAATTGCAAATAATCAATGATGATCAATTCGATTTTTCTTTCTGAAACCAAGCGACGACATTTTGCACGTAATTCAAAAACATTTAATGCGGGAGTATCGTCAATGTAGATGGGCGCCTCGGTGAGAGCTGTAACTTTTTTATTTAATTGCTGCCACTCGTACTCTTCTAAATTTCCTTTCTTCAATTTCTCGGTGTCCAATTCCGTTTCGCTTGCTACCAAACGATTTACCAATTGAATACTCGACATCTCCAAACTAAAAAAGGCAACAGGTTTTTTAAATTGAATGGCGGCATTGCGCGCGATACTCAACACGAATGCAGTTTTACCCATACCCGGACGTGCGGCAATGATAATCAAATCACTTTTCTGCCAACCTGATGTTACACGATCCAACTCTGTAAATCCGGTAGGAACTCCGGTAACACCTGTACCGATATTTTGAGCCATTTCAATTCCCTTCACGGCTTTCGACACCAATCCTGCCATAGACTCATACTTTCTGCGGATATTGGAATCGGTAATATCAAAAAGATTTTGCTCGGCTTTATCGAGTAAATTCAATACATCGGAAGTATCTTCAAATGCCTGACGGATGGTATCACTTGAAATGCGAATCAATTCACGTTGAATAAATTTTTGCAAAACTATACGTGAGTGAAATTCAATGTTGGCAGCGGAAGCAACTCGGTTTGTTAACTGGGTCACATAAAATGCGCCACCGGCTAATTCAATTGTTCCATTTTTTCTTAATTGCTGCGTAACGGTTAAAATATCTACCGGTTGTGTTGTATGGAAAAGATCTTGTATAGCTTTAAAAATAACACTATGTGACTCCTTATAAAAGGCTTCAGGTTTTAAGATATCGATAACTTCTGCAACGGCATTTTTATCCAACATCATGGCGCCTAAAACTGCTTCTTCCATGTCTACCGCTTGTGGTGGCAGTTTTCCGGGCATGGCTTCCGTTAATACGATTTGGGATCCGACAGGTTTTCTACGCGTTGATTTCTCAGTACTCATTCTTCAAATTTAATAGCTAGGGAATAGCAATGGACAATATTTTATTAACATAAATTCAATGCTCGCTGTTTCAGCATCATTATTTATTAGACAAGAAAGCCGGCAACAATGCACCGGCTCTCAAAATTTTTTTCCGGTATTTTATTCGTTGTACACACCCATCGAACAGAACTTATCAATTCTTTGTTGGATGCGTTCTTCAGGACTTAACCTTTTTAATATTTTCAATTGATTTAATATTTCACCCTTAACGGTGTTAAACATTTCCGAAGGATTAGAATGTGCACCCCCTACTGGTTCTGCGATAATTCCATCTACCAAATGAGAAGATTTCATATCAATAGAAGTCAACTTCAAAGCTTCAGCAGCACGCTCTTTATTGTCCCAATTTCTCCACAAAATACTCGAGCATGACTCCGGAGAAATCACAGAGTACCAAGTGTTCTCCAACATAAACACACGATCGCCAATTCCAATTCCCAATGCGCCGCCGCTTGCACCTTCACCAACGATGATACAAATAACAGGCACTTTCAAAATTGTCATCTCATAAAGATTACGTGCAATAGCTTCACCTTGACCGCGCTCTTCTGCTTCTAATCCAGGATATGCACCCGGAGTATCAATGAAAGTAACAATGGGTTTATTGAATTTTTCTGCCAATCTAAAAAGTCGCAATGCTTTTCGATAGCCTTCAGGATTTGGCATTCCAAAATTTCTGAACTGACGCATCTTCGTGTTGGCACCTTTTTGCTGCCCCACAAACATTACGGTTTGTCCGTCCACATCTCCAAAACCACCAATCATCGCCTTGTCGTCTTTCACTCCACGATCACCAAAGAGTTCCATGAATTGTCCGCCTGTAATGGCATTGATATAATCTAAAGTATAAGGACGATCAGGATGACGAGATAATTGTACACGTTGCCAAGGAGTAAGATGAGCATATAAGTCAATCTTTGTTTTTTCGATTTTAGATTCGATATCCTTGATCACATCATCTACATTCACTTTGCCTTTTTCTGCAATTTGTTTGGCCTTCTCCAATTGCTCTTGCAATTCTTCTAAAGGCTTTTCAAAATCCAATAATGTTCCGCTCATGTGTTCTTGATTGGCTCCAAAGATACCCGAAAATCAAAAAACTCCGACTTGTATATTAACTTTGTTCTCTTATGATTGCATTTCCCCCGGCAAAAATCAATTTAGGACTGAATATCATTGCTAAACGTAAAGATGGATTCCATGCCATTGAATCGGTATTTTATCCAATTTCTTGGACAGATGTTATTGAGGTAATAAAGACTGAAAATCAGGAATTTAAATTCAATTCGAGTGGCTTGCAGATTCCCGGAAATAGCGACAACAATTTGATTGTCAAGGCTTGTAAATTGCTTCAAAAAGACTTTGTTTTAGCCGGATTATCCTTCCATCTCCATAAAATATTACCCATGGGAGCAGGTTTAGGAGGAGGTTCGTCCGACGGAGCGTCTGCTTTGATGTTGATAAATAAGGTCTGCAAACTCGGATTAAATAAAGAAAAACTGAAGTATTACGCTTTAGAATTGGGTAGCGATTGCCCATTTTTTATTGATGAAAAACCCATGTTTGTAAGCGGTCGAGGCGAGCATCTTGAAGAAATAAATGTTGACCTAAAAAATTGGTACATCGTTGTGGTAATGCCGCCATTTTCTGTAGGAACTGCGGATGCATACCGTTGGATTCAGCCTAAAGCACCTGAGATTTCAATTAAAGCTATTATTTCATCCTCACCTGAAAACTGGAAAAATAATTTGACAAATGATTTTGAAGAAGAAGTCATCAAACGACATGCACTTGTAGGTGAACTTAAAGCGGAATTATATCAACAAGGCGCTGTTTACGCAAGTATGAGTGGCTCGGGAGCATCGGTGTACGGACTTTTTAAATCTAAACCAGAAAGTCCTTTGTTCACAAACATGAACGAATGGTGTGGTATTCTGTGATTGAGAATCCATCCTTCTTATTTGTATAATTTTGAGCAATCTTTTTCCAAATACAAAATTTATTTTTTTCGATTACAATTACATTTCGAATTAAAAAAAATGAAAAAAACTACCATCAAAACTACATTGCATCCCCGCAATCAACACAGGGAACGTTACGACTTTAAATTGCTTTGCGAGAGTTTGCCTCAACTTGGAGATTTTGTGTTGATCAATGAATATGGAGATGAGTCCATCGATTTTTTTGATCCGGATGCAGTGTTGACATTGAATAAAGCTTTGCTTAAAAAATATTATGGCATTGACAATTGGGAAATTCCTGAAGGATATTTATGTCCTCCCATTCCTGGCAGAGCAGAGTACATCCATCACATAGCCGACTTATTAAACAATAAAGATCCCGAACGGAAAATAAAATGCTTGGATATAGGTGTGGGTGCGAATTGCATTTATCCCATCATTGGTGTAAATGAATACGGATGGGATTTTGTTGGTACGGAAATCGATCAAACCGCTTTGGATTCCGCTCAAAAAATAATTGATGGAAATTCTTTTTTACAAGGAAAAGTAGAATTACGATTTCAAGCAAAAAAGAATTTATTGTTTCATGGCATCATTCAGGAAAATGAAAAATTTGATTTGACCATTTGTAATCCTCCTTTCCACGCTTCGGCGAAAGCAGCCGCTGCCGGAAATACTCAAAAGCTGAGTAATTTAAAAAAGCGTCCGGTGAGAAAGGCTGCCTTAAATTTTGGTGGACAAAGTACAGAGTTATGGTGCGATGGCGGAGAAGAAAAATTTATCTTGAAAATGATTGACGAAAGTTTGGCCTATGACAGTTCTGTAGGATGGTTTACCAGCATGGTTTCTAAAAGCGAACATTTGAAAAATATACATTTCGCTCTTGAAAAAACCAGAAGAGCACATTACAAAACCATCAATCTCACCATGGGCAATAAAGTATCGAGAGTTATTGCTTGGACATTTAACAGTGAATTAGTCTAAAGTATACATGAAAAAAATATTGAGTTCCAGATATGCATTACTCTTTGCATTAATTTCATTTTATCTCTTGTCATCCTTTGCGGTAAGATTGACTTTGTACTTTTCATCGTTTAGCAGCATGGATTTTTCAATCCTATCGTTTGTGAAGATATTTTCTTTAGGTTTTTATTTTGATCTCGCCGTAGCTTTTTACATCTTTCTCTTTTATGCCATTTATTTATTGCTCATTCCTATTAAATTAATCGGAACTTTATTCGATAAAATACTCACCTATTTCATCGTCTCCATTTCATTAATCGTGTCCGTTTTCTCTTTCATTGCCGAATTTCCTTTTTGGGATGAGTTCAATACGAGATTTAATTTCATTGCTGTAGATTATTTAATTTATACGTATGAAGTAATCGGAAACATCAATGAATCTTACTCCATCCCTATTATTGTTGTTGTATTAGCAAGTATCATCTTCGGTATACTTTACTTTTTCAAAAGAAAAAATATCTTCGACACTGCCTTTTCTGACAAACTAAAATTGAGTCGACGGTTCACTTATTTTATTCCGTTGATTGCAGCCGTACTTTTTTTCAGTTATTACAGTCATAACAAACAAGCCGAATGGAGTTCTAACTTATACGAGAACGAACTCAGTAAAAACGGAGTATTTTCATTCTTTGCGGCGTATCGCTCCAACGAACTAGACTACAATACTTTTTACGAAAAAATGGATGATGAAAAAGCTTTTGAAATCGTAAAGCAGGAACTTTTGCAGGATAACCAAACATATACATCGAATGATCCATTCAGTGTCAATCGACAAGTAACAGGCAGTATCGAAAGCACTCCGAACATCATTATGATCTGCATTGAAAGTTTAAGCGCCGATTTTCTGGAAACTTTTGGAAACACAGAACACTTAACACCCGTTTACGATTCACTAGCGAAAAACAGCATTTTCTTTTCGAACATGTATGCTACTGGCACCAGAACGATTCGTGGAATGGAAGCCTTGACTTTATGTGTTCCACCTACTCCCGGCAACAGCATCGTTCGGCGACCTAACAACGATCATTTATTTTCCATTGCTACAATTTTGAGGGAGCGCAATTACAATTTGGATTTTATTTATGGTGGAGATGGGTATTTCGATAACATGAATACTTTTTTCGGTGGACAAGGATTCAATATCATCGACCGTGACCGTGGAAATCCGCTTTCAGAGAATATCGAAACAGAGCGAACAGCCATCCAAGATCAAGATGTTACTTTTGAAAACGCATGGGGAGTTTGCGATGAAGATATTTACAAACAGTCTTTATTAGCCGCCGATGAAAATGCCAAGAATGGCAAAGCTTTTTTTCAGTTCATCATGACCACATCCAATCACAAACCCTATTCATTCCCTGAACACAAAATCGATTTACCGCAAGGTCACCGTGAGGGCGCTGTTAAATATACTGATTATGCTATCGGAGAGTTTTTGAAAAAAGCACAATCAAAATCTTGGTATAAGAACACCGTATTTGTTATAGTTGCCGATCATTGTGCCAGCTCTGCAGGGAAATGGGAAGTCAACATTGAAAAGCACCATATCCCTGCCTTGATATATAATTTACCACATAAAAACGGAACCATTAACTTGCTCGCTTCGCAAATTGATTTGATGCCTACTCTTTTTGGTTACTTAGGATGGACTTACAATACTCAACTCTATGGCAAAGACATCAACCATATGAAACCCGAAGACGAACGAGTGGTGCTCGGTAATTATAGAACCGTTGGCATGTTGCGAAATCACATCTTCACAGAAATTAACGATCGCAAAAAATCGCAGCAATATGCATGGAATGATCTCAACAAATCCATGACCAAATTTGATAAGATCAAAGACGATACACTTAAAAATTTAACTATCGCCTATTATCAAACGGCAAGTTATAATTTCAAGCATGGTTTAATGAAAGAGAAATCGAAATAATTTATTTCTAATATCTATTCCTTATGATCGTGATCATCGAAATTTCCTGCTCCTATTTTCGCATTTAAGCTATCCATTTCCGCTTGTGTTTCTTTGCTCAACAAAAACTCTCCTTTGTAATCCATCGACGGCATTCCTGCATTGATCCATGCCGTGTACCAAAAGCAGCCGACCATGAATACCGCTTTGTTGAATCTGCGTTCTACCATGCCATTCAATGCCAGATGATATGCTTCGCTGTACGTTTTTGAATATACCTTCAACATTTGCCCGTTTCTCTCTTCGTAGGCATATTTTTGATCGGCGGGAAATGTTCTTGACAATTCTTTTTCGATGCTTAATACTGAATCGTGCGCAGCATAACTTTCTCTTAATACCTGCCAAATACTTTCAGATGGGTTTTCGAGATACACTGCATTGCCTGTGATGCGATCATATTTATCGCCATAAATTTCTGGCAATCGCGATTCCCAAAATCCGTGAATGCCGTGTTGACCTGTTAATTGCCCGTTATAATTTCGGGTACAATGCAATGGCACATGTGCATCTCCTATATAATGCCCAATATCGGCAGAGTTGCGCAAAATCTTCTCACGATCGTGCGCTTTGAAAGCGGCAGTCAAGCGATACAACATCGTCATCACATGCCAGGGAACGATGCCATGCGCTTTCAATGTATCTTCTCCAATCACTTTCACGGCTTCATCCCATCGCTGAGGAAGAGAATCGAAAGGCTGATCACCGTATCGATCGAGATCGATGAAATGCCTTGGCGCTTCATTGGGATCGGCATAGCGACGCTTGTCGGGATCTACCGCATGTTCCGTAATAAAGCGGATATGCTCTTTGTAAAACCCAAACATTTCGGGTGGCAATGTAAACACTGCAGCATGATTAATTTGTTGATGGCCCCAGAAGCCCCAGGCGAAGAGGGTGATCACAGTACCCGGTACGATGATCAACGACAGTAAACTGCCCAATAGTTTTTTGTTCATACTCTTTTAAAAATAATTTCCCTCTGAGTAAAAATCAGAGAGTGAGCTTAACCAATGCACCATTCACCATCACCGGAATTACAGGCGCTTGGTTGAGTGTAAGGCAATACTCGATGTCTTTATCAATTTGTAATCTTTCTAAACGTTTACGATGCGAACTGTTTTCGAGAAATGCATTCATATCATTTTTTGCGAGTGAGTAAAGATGCATCGCAGCAATGACAGCATCACGCATTTTATTCAATTCAAAATGATCAACAATTTTCTCCGCCACAGCACCTGCGAAAAGTGTATCTTCTAAATTAAAAGAATCCTTCCATCCTGAACATAACAACAACACATTTTTATCTTGAGCGATTAACCAATCGCATAAACAATCCAAATTCAAAAAGGATCCTACTACCAACTGTTTCGCACCTTTTGCAGCAGCAATTGCTTGTGTTCCGTTTGTGGTTGACAAAGCAATGTCGCGCCCTTTCACTCGTGGATCTAAATAACTGAATGGCGAATTTCCCAAATCGTAACCATCAATCATTTCGCCGTCTCGCTCTGCTCCTACTAAAAATCCTTTTTCTTTATACGATTTACTCTCTTCAATACTCGCAACAGGTACAATACTTTTCACTCCGTTATTCAAAGCAACGCAAATCGAAGAAGTTGCACGCAAAACATCAATCACCACTACGACCGCATTAGACACATCGTGTAAATGAATTAATGCAGGCGAGAAGCAAACTTCCAATGCCTTGGTTGAAGTACTAGTTTTTAAACTCAATGCGCTTGAATTATTTTTTTAAGAAAGGGATTTTTACAATCACAGCTTTCACTGCTTTATCTCTAATTTTAATATAAATATCATTTCCTTCTGTGGCATGCTCTTTCGAAACGTAACCCATTCCAATCGCTTTTTGCAGACTTGGAGATTGTGTTCCTGAAGTCACAACACCAATCACATTATTATTGGCGTCAATAATTTCATAATCGTGACGAGGTATTCCTTTTTCTACCATTTCA
>Ga0335394_10004985_pt1 | contig 15073 bp, 10 predicted proteins | sample MAT03_FD_205741 | JGI IMG/M metagenome (GOLD analysis project Ga0335394, IMG submission 205741) | Freshwater microbial communities from Lake Fryxell liftoff mats and glacier meltwater in Antarctica - MAT-03 (spades assembly) (version 2) ...
CGGGAGTAGGCCAAGCGCACATTGAACCGGTCCACCGGAGTCCAAGTCAATGCGACCGAGGGATGCGCTGTATTGTCGTCGACGTCTCTCGTGTAAATCCTATCGAAAAGATTCTCCGAGGCAGGACCCACAATCGAGGCACCAATCTTTTGGCCAACACTTTGCTGAATATAGTAGTCGGCACTGCCCGCGTTGCCGAGCTGTCCTCTTCCGGCGGCATTGTATTTGTAGTTCTCCAAGCGGGCGCCCAGCGCCAGATCGAATTTCCGTGCCCATATCCGCTCGCTCACCAAAGGAATCGTCGCGCTCAGGTAGGCCGCGGAGATTTTCCTATCCGCATTATTGAAGGCCGGATTCGTTCCAAAACTGCGTCCACCGATACCATAGTTTGCGTTCCGGAAAACCGTCAGGAGGTTGTCAAGGGACGTCCCTTCGGAGGACGGACCACCGGTGAGGTAAAAAGAGCTTTGGAAAAAAGTCCGCTCGGTGTTGTCGACGTAAACTCCCGCTCTTGCCAATACGCCGCTGAGCGCACCAAGATCGAACTTCAGTTCACCATCCAAGCGTCCGGCCAAGGTTTTCTCCTTAACCTCACGCCAGTACCTCGTTGGAAGCCTGACCGGCTGCCCGTAAAGAATATAGAACGGGGGAATGCCGGGTATGGGGTCAAAGTACCGCGTATAACCGAGATACGAAAAATCGGGATCCTCTTGGGATGCTCGGATATTCGCGAGACTCCAGCCGACTTTAGAGGAACGCTGGAGATCGAATTTGTGCTCACCAGAAAGCTTAAGATTCGTCAGATTGCGCTGACGATAATACACACTCTCGCTCAACAGAATATTGCCGTCATTGCCCTGTATTCCTCGAAACGCAGGGTCGTTTTTCCCTGACTCGAAACTGGCGTACAGACGGTTGAGCTGATCAAGCGTCGCGACATTAAGACCACTGAATCCGTTGTATGTTCGAGTGACATTCTCGATGCCGACCTGGCTCAAAAAGAAAGTGAAGCTGAGGGTGTGGTTGGGATTGAAGGCATACCCTAAATTCAACAGGCCGCCGAACCGCACTTCCTGCTCGTACTCACTGAAGTCTTCACCTTCAACCGAGGCCACCAAGCTGCCATCTGGGAGTGCCAAGGTCGTATTGCCGTTACGAATATCGCCTGCGAAGCCAAGGGTGCGACCGTCTTCGCTCCGCGCAGAGCTATCATAGGCGACAGAGAGGGAGTACCCAAAAGCACGTCCTTCAGGACTCAGGTCGATTCGGTCTTCGAAGATCCAAGCAACTTTGGTTCCAATAGGAAACGTCGCCGGTTTCCCCGACCAAATGGTGCTTTGACTCATCGATCGGGCGATCCACTCTGGTTGAGTCGTTGCAGGGGCAGGGCGATCGTTTGCGCCCTGAGCAAGCAAGTTCCAATTCCCCGGAGAACCGCTCCGGAAATAGTCTCCATTCTTGATCGCACCTTCATCGGCCTTTAGTCCAATTTGGACTTGGGCGAACCGACCTTCGGGAAGCGGTTTGGTCCGCAAATCCACCGCACCGCCGGAGGAAGTTGCCGGCAAATGCGCTTCAAAGACTTTGTTGACGACCACCGCGTCGATCAACCGTACCGGGAATAGATCGAGTTCCGGGGTCTGACGTTCGGGGTCTGAACTTGGAAGCACGATGCCATCCATCAGGATGGGATTGTACCGTTCGGCGAGACCGCGAACGACGACAAAGGATCCTCTCGTCGTCGTGGAGAGTCCAGGCATCCGAATCACGACGTCCGCAATGTCCGTCGGAGCGAAGCGACTGTAATCTGCTGAGGTCAAGATATCCACCGAAACATTCGCGTTCCTTCGAACCGAGGTGACGGAGTTCTGGACGGGTGCCCCATCGACTTTGAACGCATCCAACGTGGTGACCTCTCCGGAGACCTCGTCCTTCGGCTTCGCGATCGGAATTGTGATCGTTGGGGGGACAATCGGTGTCTCCACCCCCACAGTCTGCGAGAAAGCCCGATGGCTGAACGAGCAAAGCATAATCAACGGCAACAGGCAGCTGCAAGGCCGCTTCCCCTTGCTTCGCCATTTCGATGAGAGAACGGACATCATGTTTACAGGGTCTCTCCGAAGCATCCAATCGCTGTGGTTCCCTGAACGAGGACTGTAGGGCAGGTTGGAAAAGGCCCTATGCGATCATGAAAGTGCGATCCGAACGCAATCGGACCTAGGGACAGCGCCCTAGCGTCGGCATTGTGGGATGCGTGCAAGTTCTTGATGCTTAACGGAACGATCTGAGATGACCTCATGGGAAGAGAATAGCACCCTATTGGGGCGATCTCATGAAGGAGGCGTTACAACTCTTGGATTCGCGTTACAATTTTGTGCCGACTCTTAAGTCCGCGTATTCTCGACCCGATCGAAGCACGCGAGAACGCGCTGGTGATTTGGGTAACTCTGCGACCAGGGGACATCCCCTAACCAGTTGCCGTTTTGGGAGTCAGCTTATTTTTTATGAGTCATTTGGCCGTCAACGATGACGAATAAATCTAGTTCGAGTTCGTCATTTGCATCCTCGTGGGTGATCGATTATCCGCGGAGTGGAACAAATATGCAGGGTCGGCGTCGCAGGCTTCAAACACGTCGCACTGACCATGACTTTCCGCACGATCCGTTTTGTCATGCGAATGGTGGTTGTGACCGTGTGGGTCCCGTTCGAACCGGCTTATGCCGTCATCTTTTACGCCACCGCTGACTCAGCGTTCAATACTACCGCCCCGGGCGGTTCGCTCTCCGGTAGCGGCTGGCAGTGGGTCGGGAGTTGGGGCGATTTTCAGGGAACGCCGGTCGGGCCTCGGCACTTTCTGGCGGCGCGGCACATCGGGGGCACGGTCGGGGACTTGTTCGTCCTCAATGGCGTGAGCTATCGCACGGTGGGATTCCATGACGATGCCACGACGGACCTCCGCCTCTGGCGGATCCGCGAGTCGTTCGGGTCGTGGGCGCCGCTCTATCGCGGCTCCATCGAGGTCGGCCGGTCGGTGGTGCTCTTCGGCCGTGGTTTTCTCCGGGGACCGGAGGTTCGCGTCGGCGGTGTGCTCAAGGGCTGGAGGTACGCCTCCAGCGATGGACGGCTTCGCTGGGGCCAAAACACGGTCACCAGCCTCTCCAATGGTGGCGCTCCCTGGGGTCAGGTGCTAAAGGCCGGCTTCGATGCCGGCGGCGGCGGAAACGAGGCCACGCTCGCCACGGGCGACTCCAGCGGTCCGGTCTTTCTCCAGGACGGTTCCACTTGGAAACTCGCCGGCGTCGCCGCCTACGTGGACGCCTTCTTCAACACGCAATCTTCGGGCACCGGTTTCCTCGCCGCCTTGTTCGACGCGCGCGCACTTTACGCGGGCGCACTCGAGGGACCGTGGACTCTGGTCACGGCCACGCAACCCGTTCCGTCCTCGTTCTACGCCACGCGGGTGTCCGTGCGGGCAGCCTGGATCGACGAGGTGCTGTCGGCGGCAGCGCCACCGAATCCTCCGATCGTCACGACACAACCCACCAACGCCGTCGGAGTCGAGGGAACCACGGTCTCGTTTGCGGTGGTCGTCGACGGAACTCCTCCGCTGTCCTACCAATGGTTCAAGGACGGCACTGCCCTGTCACTCGAAACGGGAAACACCCTGACAGTGAAGTCCCTGGCCAAATCCAGTGGGGGCCTGTACCATGTGACGGTCGCGAATGCCGCCGGCTCCGTAATCAGCAACTCCGCCTCTCTCTCTGTTGTGGGGCCCTCGCGGCTGATCAATGTTTCGGTCCGTGCCCGCGCGGGAGTAGGCGCGGACACACTCATCGTCGGAGTGACAAGTATAGCAGTCGTCGCACGGAAGCTCCTCGTTCGTGCGATCGGCCCCGGGTTGATGCCGTTCGGCGTGTCCGACGCATTGGTCGATCCCCGGCTCGTGGTCTACCGCGGAAACGAGATCGCCGCCGAAAACGAAAACTGGTCCGGTTCTGCGATCTTGGCGGCAGCGTTTTCACAGGTCGGGGCGTTCTCGCTTTCCGCCACGTCCAAGGATGCCGCGCTCCTCACGCTCCTGCCGGCGGGCAATTTCACGGTCCATGTCAACTACGCCGGTGGGCCGAGCGGCATCGCTCTGCTCGAAGTCTACGATGCCGAGCCGAGTTCGGCCTCTCCTTCCTTGTTCAACCTCTCGGCCCGCAATCGGGTGAACTCCGCCGACGGGCCTCTCATTGCAGGATTTGTCCTGAGCGGGGAGGCACCCCAGCGCGTGTTGGTGCGCGGCATCGGTCCCGGATTGCGACGTTTCGGCTTGAATGACGTGCTGGAGGACCCACGGCTTGAACTCCATCGAAATGGGGTCCGGATTGCAGAGAATGACACCTGGGGTGGCACTCAAGGATTGAAGGACCTCTTTTCTCAGCTCGGCGCGTTTGCCCTCGACAGCGGATCGACCGACGCTGCCGTCGACGTCACACTTTCGCCGGGCGCGTACACCGTACACCTTGCCGGTGCGGCGGGGAGCACGGGCGTCGCGATCGTCGAAGTTTACGCCGTGCCGTAGCAGACGGGACAAGCAAAAGACGTCGGGCTTGACCTGTGACAACGTGACGTGCGCGGCGATCGCATGAGTTCGATAGCCGGTCGGAGCGGAGAGGACGGAATGTGCGGCGCGGACGCGAGGTCCGGCCCTACTGAGACGGAGCCGGAATCCGGGGTTGCGCATTGTAGGGCTCGACCTCGCGTCGATGCCGCCGAAAACAGGTCGTCCCGCAACGCGGGATGGACTCGGGTTCGAAGGTCCCGTGGGGACGGGCGGCGCAGGGTAGGCGGCCGGGCCGCTTGCTCCCGTCGCGGCCTAGGCGAAGCCGACTACAAAAGAGAAGCAGAAGACATCAACGCTCTCCTCTTGACAATGGGCAGCATGAGCGGGGTCTCTAACTCTCAATCTCTTGAAACAGAGCCGCGTCCCTCCACCGGACCGGAAGTCGATGGCCGCTTTTTAGGAGCGGCATGGAGCGAGGCTGGAAACGCACCGGGACCAAGGAAGGGCGCTCGCGCTAAGCCAGCAGCGGATTCGTCCAGTTGACTCCCGTTAGCCGGGCGAAATCGGTGTCTGCGCTGTGCACCGTGGCGCCATACTCCAGCGCCAAGGCGGCGATTTGGGCGTCGGTCACGAGACTGCCGGCGGTGCCAGCTTTGGTGAGCAGGCGGGTGACCGCCTCGATATGGCCGGGGCCGGCCACGAGGAGGCGAACATTGGGCCGGGCCAGCCATGACGCGATGCGCTGAGCGGCTTCGCCCACGGTCAGCGGGCGATCGAACACCTTCCCATGGGTCGACAACCGCAGGAAAGCGAAGACCACGACCGGGCACAGGCCGACTGGCTCGACCCCGGAGAGCAGGGCGGCCCACCAGCGCGAGGCGGCGGCGTGAAAGGGGCTCTCGGAATCGTAGGCGTAGAGCAGGAGGTTGGCGTCGGGGACAATCATTTTTTCAACGCCTTGCGCAGCTTGCGGGTAGTGACGGCAAACGCCTCGGCTTCGAGGTCATCGGCGAGGTCGTGCAGTCGCGAGGGCTCCACGCCGGCGCGCAGGCCCATGGGGCGGGCTTTCACCACGAACGGCGCCGCCGCGACTGCGGGGGCCAGGTGCGCGAGGCCGCGACGGAGGCCGTCGTTGAGCGCCTGCTTGAAATTCTGTTGGGAGCCGTGCGTGGCGTGGCGGAGCAGTTGTTCGACATCGGGGTCGAGGGTGACCGTAGTTCTCATCCCAGCATCATGATGCTTCTGTTTTGAGGCTGTCAAGATGAGCGATCTACGGGGTCGGAGAGGGCCTAACCTTCGATATTTCTTGCGGTAACTTGAGACAAGCGCGGGACGGACCCTTTCCGGAGGGGTAAGTGCGGCACGGACGCGAGGTCCGGCCCTACAGGGCAACTTCGTCTTCGACCCCAAACCAACGGCGCCAATTGGCCGGGTTGAAGAGGGGGAGCAATGCGAAGAGCCCAAGGCTGGTCAGCCCGAGCACGGCAAATCCCGTCGCATCGTGCAGGGTGCCTTCGATGGCATCGCTTCCATAGGCATAGGCCCAGCCTGCCAGGAAAAGACTCCGCAGCAGATTCGTCAGAAACGCAAAGACCACCGCCAGACCTACGAGCATACACTTCTTCCAAAAGCGATCGAGGAACACCGCGGCCAGAAACGACCCCGCAAAGAGACAGGCCGTCAACGAGCGGATGCCGGAACACGCATCCGCGACGCCCACCTGCCCGAGCGGGAGAATCAGCACGTTTCCCTGCTGGACAAGGGGGTATCCCAGCAGCCCAAAGGCAAAGAAAACGACCGTGACGACCTTGTTTAGAAGGAAGAGACTGAGCGCATTCTCCACCGCGGTGACCAGCGGAGCGGACACGATCCAAATGCACGCAGGAAAAAGAAACAGCGAGGCCGAGCGGACCCGTGCATCCGCCCAAACGGCTCGCCAACCGGTGGCCGTCGTTGCCTCTTCGAGACGGCCCGCGGGTGTATTGAAATAGATCACACCGAGCAGGACCCCGCCGAATCCAAGCGCCAGCGCCAACGAACCGGGTTGCGAAATCCCGGATCCCGCTCGGTAAGCCGCTCCCAGCAGGAAGACAAACAACCCGCCGGCCAACACCGTCCCAGCCATCGCCGGAACCGCGATTTTCCAGTAACCCGTCAGCGGGCTTCCACCGCCGGAGCAAACCGCAGAGCGGATCTTGCTCCACCGTTCGTAGACAATGTACCCAACGAAGAGGGGCACCAGCCAACCGAAGGCGTAGTCCGGTTTTAACTGCCACCAATGCATTTGGTCGACGACGAGAAAACAAGCGAAGAGGCCGGCTACGACAAGGGCGGTAGCGAAACCGGCGGGAAATCCAGGGGAGACTCGGGAAAAAGTCATGGCGGCAGATTCAGGCAAACAAGCAGATGGGGTCGAGCAAGGGATTTTGTTCACAGATTTAGAGTTCGGCTTCGTACGCGGCCGAGCTGGGTTACGATCGCGTGTCGATCGTGAGAATTAGCCGCAGGTGCGCCCAACGCGAAAAAGACGCTCGACGGCAACGCCGAAGGAGGGTTGTTGTCCCGCTGTGACGTCGCCGAACGAGTCTGCCCGGGTTCTAAAACCGGATCTTTTGCACCGAGGATTGCGGGAGGCGAAATCTCCTCCGCTCAGCCCGTTCGAAAAACTGCTCGTAGCGGTCACATGCATACACTTGTGCATCTTGCCTTGGGCGCTGGGGGCGATGCATTCCACCACCCAGTTCGTCAGCCTCGGCTTTTCGGTCGTTGGGATCTCCATCACCTTTTTTCGGTGGGATCGGCCGGATCGGCCCTATTCCGGAACCAGGCCCGGGTTCGCTTTGCGAGCCTTTCCGCCGTTTTGGCTCGGTTTGCTCTTACTCGCTTACATCGCGGCGCAGACGTTGAATCCATCGTGGCAATACCTGAGCTCGAAGGATTCATGGTGGCTTGAACCTCTCGACCATGTGAGCTGGTTGCCGACCAGTATCAAAGCACCCTTTGAGCGATCGAATCCCTGGCGTTTCTTTCTTGTTTTTTCTTCACTCTGGCTGCTCGGATGCAGTGTGTGGGCCGGCTTTCGGCACCGCCGGAGTTATCGTACGCTCTTCACCGTCCTGGTGATCAACGGCTTCTTTCTCGCGTTGCTCGGGGTGGTCCAGCATCTGACCGAGGCAAAGAAGATTTTTTGGACCTACACGCCGAGCAATCCGTCCTTCATCGCCAGTTTCATTTATCGCAACCACGCCGGATCGTACTTCAATCTCCTGATTGCCTTGGCAGTCGGACTGGGATGGTGGCACTACCGTCGCTCCCATCGCCGACTGGACAAATCGAGCCCGTCCGGTGCCTACACCTTCGTCGCGGTCTTTGTGGGACTGATGGTGGTTTTCTCTTACTCGAGAATGTCGATCTTGCTGCTCCTCGCCTTCATGGCGTTGATCGCTTTGGCGATGGGCGCACGGCTGCTGGGCTGGACGGGGGCACAAACGGATCGTAACGAGGCACTCGTTCTTATTCTCACGGTATCGGGATTCCTCGGGGTGGGCATCGCCGCCGTCAGTGTCGAACGAGTCTGGCAGCGTTTCGCCGGCATGATTTCCGACCCGGTGGCGTCGACCATTGACCGGAACCTGGCGCGAGCGGCGGCGAGCGAGATGTTCGCCGACAAGTGGGAGTTCGGCTGGGGTGCGGGTTGTTTCCGCCACGCGTTTCCGATCTACGCCCAGCGTTACCCTGAGATTTATGTCTCCGGCGGCAATAATCTGAAGTACTGGGAATACGCCCACAACGACCTTTTGCAGTTCCCGATAGAATTGGGCGTGGTGGGCTGTATTCCTTTAGTGGCGACGGTCGCCTATTTTTTTGCGGCCTTGATACGATATCGCTTCTGGCGGAGCACCCTGGTCGTGCCGATCGCCCTGAGTTGTCTGCTGATTTTTGTGCACGCGTGGGTCGATTTCGTGCTTCAGAGTCCGGCCGTGCTGTTTTTGTGGGCCGTGTTGCTGATCGGTGCGACGCGGTGCGTCGAGTACGATCGGCCTGCGACGATCGAGCCTTCCGCCGCTGCGTAAACGCAGCGGCGGGGGGTGGGGAGGAGAAACACGTTCCGTGTTCCTCTACGCCGGAGGTCGGAGGGCGGAGGAGAAACGCGTTCCGCGTTCCTCTACGGCGGAGGTAGCGGAACTCGAAACGAGTTTCGTGCTTCAGGCGGTCCCGCGTATGCGGGATCTTGTTTTAGGCGGAGGGCGGAGGAGAAACGCGTTTCGCGTTCCTCTACGGCGGAGGTAGCGGAACTCGAAACGAGTTTCGTGCTTCAAGCGGTCCCGCGTATGCGGGATCGTGCTTCAAGCGGTCCCGCGTATGCGGGATCGTGCTTCAGGCGGTCCCGCGTACGCGGGATCGTGCTTCAAGCGGTCCCGCGTATGCGGGATCGTGCTGCTTCAAGCGGTCCCGCGTATGCGGGATCGTGCTTCTCTGCTAGTCCGCGAAGGGCGTGTACTCAGGCACAATGCGCTGCATCGCCGCTTTAATCCGCCGGGGATCGCCCTCGCTCGCCACCGCTCGGAGCTCGTGCAACCAGGACTCTACATCGTCGCTCGAACTCCCATCGCGCAGTCTGAAAATGCGCGAATGCTCGGTCGGTTCGTGGGTCTGGGACGTGTGGCGCAACTCTTCGTAAAGTTTTTCCCCGGGACGTAGGCCGGTGATCTTGATCTCGATATCGATCCCAGGCTTGTAACCGCTCAGCTCGATCATCTGCCGCGCCATGTCCATGATCTTCACGGGCTCGTTCATATCCAGGATGAAGATCTCCCCACCCTGCCCGAGCGTGGCCGTTTGTAGCACAAGGCCGACCGCTTCCGGGATCGTCATGAAGTAACGTGTCATTTCGGGATGGGTGACCGTCAAGGGTCCACCCTGAGCGATCTGTTTCCGAAAGGTAGGGATCACGCTCCCACTCGACCCCAGAACATTTCCAAAGCGAACCGCAAGGAACTTCGTTTGATTTCCAAGCGCGCGCTGCCGCGCTTGAATCACGCGCTCGGAGAGCCGCTTGCTGCATCCCATCACGCTCGTCGGATTGACCGCTTTGTCCGTTGAAATGAAGACGAAACGAGAAACTCCGACCGCGCTGGCGGTCCGCGCCAGCATGGCTGTCGCCAAGGTGTTGTTCTTGATCGCTTCGCTGGGCTGGCGCTCCATCAGAGGAACGTGTTTGTGCGCCGCGGCATGGAAAATAATCTCCGGACGGGTTCGCTCCAGCAGCGAAACCACGGCCGACTCGTCGGAAACATCTGCGATCATCGGCAAGAGAACCATACCCTGCCGATTCGAAATCAGCTCCTGCTCGATTTCGAAAAGTACATTCTCGGTCTGATCGACCATCACCAGGAGTTTCGGTTCGTGGCCGACAATCTGTCGGCACAGTTCGCTCCCAATACTGCCGCCGGCTCCGGTCACCAGCACGACCCGGTCACGGATCAGTCGGCCGATCTCCTCCGAGTCGAGGTTGACGGGTATCCGGCCGAGAAGGTCTTCGATTGCCACCGGACGCGTCCGGTCAATCTTCACTTCACCCGATGCGAGCTGCGTAAACGAGGGGACGATGAGGGTCGACGCACCGATCTGGCGTCCCAAATCGACAATTTCTTTCATTCGTTTGGGCGAGGCGTCCGTGAGGGTGATGACCAGCTCATTGACCCGCGCGCCGAGGGCCAGCGTCTTAATCGACTCGATCGGACCATAAACGGGCAGTCCATGCACCGTACGTCCGATCCGATTGCTATCGTCGTCGAGAAAGAGAACGGGATAACGACCGGTCCACCGCTTTGACAGCAAGTCCTTGGCCAGCGCTTCTCCCACATCGCGGGCACCGATGATGGCGATCCGCCGATCCTCCAAGGTCGTTCGTAGCTGTCCCGATACGCTCCAAGAACGGGCAATCCGGAGCACAAGTCGGAAGCCGGTCACGGTCCCGACGCTCAGGACGAAATCCATCAGGATGACGCCACGGGGCGGCGCCGCGGTGGCGGTCGCGACGAACCAAAGCGCCATCATGAGGACAGACACCACGATCATCGCAGTGCATAAAGCGGCAAAGTCGGCTAATCCAAAATAGCTCAATACGCTGCGAAACTGGCCAAAGGAATGGAGGAGGACCAATTTGCACAGTACAACGGGCAAGAGAAGTTGGCGGCATTGCGCGACAAACTCTTCGGAAACGACAAAATCCCAGCGCAACTGATAAGCCAAAAGGAACGATCCACCAAAGAGGAGCGCGTAGACCAAGAGCAGCGCTAAGAATCTTCGTACCCGATGGGAACCCACGCTGCCATCGAGCAGGCCAAGAATCGAACGCACGAATCCGACAAATTTTTCCCGCACCAAGCCGTCCAATGGCGAGGGAAATGGACTCAGCTCGGGTGTATTCGCAATAGCCATGACGTTCGGAATGGAAACCTCCCCTACCCTTGGAACGGACGCCGAAATGCGGCCACCACGCGGTCGAGCTCCTCGGTGGTCATGGCGGTGCCCGACGGCAGACAAAGACCATCGCTGAACAGTTTCTCCGCGTTTTCGCCGCCAAAGCGCTCCGCGCTGCGATAGTACGGCTGACAATGCAAGGGTTTCCAAAGAGGCCGCGCTTCAATGTTGTCCGCGTCGAGCGCAGCAAGAATCGTATCGCGCTTCACCCCTGACACCGTTTCGTCGACGCTCAAGCACGTCAGCCAGCGCGTCGAGCGGCTCCCGGACAGCTCTGGCATAAAGGAAACACCCGGAAGATCCCCCAGCGCTCGCACATAATGGGCGAAGATCTCCCGCTTTCGTTCGATCCGGGTCGAAAGCGACGATAACTGGCCTCGCCCGATCGCGGCCAGAACGTTGCTCAAGCGATAGTTGTAGCCCAGCTCCCTATGCTCATAGTGAGGGGCCTCCTCCCGCGCCTGGGCGGCCAACCAGGCCGCCTTCTCGATCAGCGCGACGTCATCGGACACGATCATTCCTCCGCCACCGGTGGTCAGAATCTTATTGCCGTTGAAGGAATAGATTCCCGCGCGCCCGAATCGTCCGGCCCACTTTCCTCGATAAGTCGCCCCCACCGCCTCCGCGGCGTCCTCGATCATGGGGATGTCATATCGCGCCGCTACTTCGGAAAGACTGTCCCAATCGGCCGACTGACCATAAATATCCGCTATGATAATCGCCTTGGGAAGCCGACCCGCCCGCGCCCGCGCCGCGAGTGCGTCGGCCAACAGATTGGGGTCCATATTCCACGACTGCAGGTCCGCATCGACGAAGGTGACGTGCCCACCTTGGTAAACGATCGGGTTGGCGCTCGCGACGAAGGTAAACGTCGAGCAGAAGACGTCATCTCCGGGTCCGATACCGAGTAGCCTGACCGCCAAGTGGAGGGCCGCCGTGCCTGAAGAAAGACAGACTGCCGCCTTTGCCCCCGTGGCCGCACAGAACTCGCCCTCGAACGCCGAAAGATGAGGGCCGACCGGTGCAATCCAATTGGTCGCGAACGCGTCCGCGACATGGTCGCGTTCGGCCGACCCTAGATGCGGCGGAGAAAGGAAAATTCGAGATCCTGCATCGAGGGGTGTGCTCATCACTTGCGGATAGTATTCGTTTCTGCCGTGTGGGCGAATAAGCCCAACGGCTCAAGTCGCTTGATCACACTGACAAACCCAGGGTCGCTCCATAGGTTATCCAAGGGCACATTACTGGTTAGACGGATAAAATATTGTTCGCGACTTCCCAACATGGCCTGCTGAACCGCGTCCTTCCACCACAACCACGGGTCGGGCACATTGTTGAAACGTTCACCGTAATCGTAAACGCGACCCTCCACCAAATGCCAAAAGAGCACATAGGTCGGATTGCCTCCGGACGGCGGTTCAAACGAGCGCCACTCCGCTGGCAAGAGCGAGTTGCCCTCGATGGATTTGGTCTGCTTGAATTTCATATCCAGACAACGCCAGCCATTCTCCGTCCAGCAGCGGTCCGGAGTGTGCGAGGCCACCAATCGGGTCGGCATTTTTCCCGGTCCCCAATAAGCGACATAGACACCAAAATAGGTCGATCCGCGCCGATACTCCCGATTCACCACATCGTCGTAGTTGAGGATCTTCTCGACCTCGTTCTGAATGAATTCGTTCGCTCCCAAGGGAACATCGTAGCCACGCCAGCCGGTCGGCTCCTCCGAGAGATGCTGCGCCAAGTGAGGCGGCCGCAAAACTCCGACGGACCGCGCTCCACCCACAGCCTGCAAAGCGACCGCGCCGACCAAGACGAAGATGGACACGACCAGAGACCGCGACCGCCGGACGACTCGCATGAGGTCACGCACGGGCCACCTCCTTCTGAGCAAGCGGGCGCGCAGGGGTGCTAAAAACCGTCGTGTTCGGCGGCACGTCTCGCATCACAATCGAGCCGGCTCCAATCACCGCGTCGTTGCCTACGTTCACCCCGGGAAGCACGGAGGAGTGGCTGCCAATTGTCACTCTTTCACCGATGACGACGCTTCCGGTGACGTCGACGTGGCAGTGCAACTGGGTGAAGTACCCGACGCGGGTGTCATGAGCGACCGTCGAATGATAGTTGACGGTGACAAAGGCGTCCAGCACCACGTCCGAACCCACGACAACAAAAGGGCAAAGAATCACGCCATCCCCTAACGCGACATTGTCACCGATCACAGCGGTACGATGAATCAACCGGCCGAACGTGGCGCCGCGTGCTCGAAGGAGTTCGATGCACCTCACCTTGTTATGTACGTTGCCCATCGCACAGACGAAAACGTCTTCGGGGGCAGGTCGATAGTCGGCGACCGAGCCGATGACGTGCACATCCTTGGTGAACCGGTCCAATGCTTCGCTCCGATCGTCGAGAAATCCCTTTATCGGCAAGGATTCCTTGTTGTCGCGAGCCCAAGCGAGGAGTTCGCGTCCGAACCCACCGGCCCCGACGATGACAAGTTGCTTCACAAACATGGTCGTCGAGATTTTTTTAGGTTATCGGTGCTGTCAATCGATCCAACCAACCTAACCACCACGGGAAGGTGACTTTTGGGCAACAGCGCCGCCACAAAGTCATGCAACTTTTTCTTTACTTCCAGCGGATCGTTTTCAGGACCGGTCCAAACCAGATCCGCGACCACCACCTGACCCAAGACCGCATTGGGGCTGCCACTGACCCGACAATCCGCGACGCAGGGATGCTCCAGCAATGCGCTTTCCACCGAAGCGGGCAGGACTTTCTCGCCGCCTACGTTGATCAATTCGACTTTGCGACCGAGGACACGAATCGAACGATCGCCCTGATATTGAGCCAAATCGCCCGTGCGAAACCATCCCGAAGAATCGAAGAGGCGATCCCCGCCGGACAGGTAACCAAGGGCCTGAGCGGGACTTTTTATCCACAGTTCCCCCTCCACCACCTTCCAATCGAATCGACCCGAGGCTTCACGCAGAACCAAGCCTTCAGCGGTGGAACTGACCGGCAGGGCCCCTGTTTCACTCGTTCCAAAGCGTTCGACAAAATCGACGTTGGGAAACGAGCTGCGCAGCCGGACGAGCAGAGCCGCACTCATCGGCTCCGCGCCATAGGGAACGGTGCGAAGCGAGGTCAGATCCCGCTCCTGTCGAACGTTTCCTAACATCAGTAAGTTCAGAAAACTGGGAGTCGCAGGTAGGACCTCCACCGTGTGCCGCTCGATCGCCGCGGCGACCGCATCGATGGAGAACTCGACGGGGGGGCAGACCAGACAATGCCCGGCGGCCAAGGCACGCCACACGGCATCGAGCCCCCCGATGTGATCGAACTTCAGGAGCGGCAGGATCCGGAGCGGACGTTCCGCATTCCGGACGGGGATGGTCGACCCCAGGAGCACGAGATCGTGGAGAACGACCTTGGGCGTGCCGCTGGTCCCACCGGTCGCAAGGATCAGACCAGGGTGCGCGCGTTCCCGCAGGGTGTGCAGGAGCGCGGAGGTTCGCTCGCACGCCTCGCCGCTACTCTCGCGAACCAGCCTGCCCTCCTCCACCCTCCAGCCGATTTTCAGGAAGGTTTTCCACGCCTGGGCGTGGGTGCGACGCTCGGGTCGCAGCGGGGCCACCACCCCGCCCACGCTGGCTACGGCGAACAGCCAAACGATGCTTTCAAGCGCGGCTTCGCCGGGCGTGACCACCACCTCTCCGGGCTCGACACCCGCGCCCTGCAGGAGAGAACGCACTTCCTCCACGTGTGCACCAAACTGATTCCACGTCACGACCCGGTTGTCCTCGATCCAGAGTGGGGTCGATCCACGCCGGTGAACGAGGTCGGTCACCGCGTCGAATGAAAGATGACTCCCCTGAGCGGGCATGGTTGTAAATGGGATGGGGCTGACGGTGAGCGGGCTCGCGCGTTGAGGCTCAAACGTCACGCCGCAGGGGGATTGGGCGGGTGGCGGTTCGCGGTTCGCGGGGCGGAGGGGCGGAGGAGAAACGCGTTTCGCGTTCCTTTACGCGGAGGGCG
>Ga0335394_10004986_pt1 | contig 15072 bp, 13 predicted proteins | sample MAT03_FD_205741 | JGI IMG/M metagenome (GOLD analysis project Ga0335394, IMG submission 205741) | Freshwater microbial communities from Lake Fryxell liftoff mats and glacier meltwater in Antarctica - MAT-03 (spades assembly) (version 2) ...
TCGCGGTGGTGCAGCCCTATCCGTGCGGCAAATATCCGGCGCGCCGATTAAATTTGTCGGTGTCGGCGAAAAAGTGGAAGCATTGCAACCATTTTATCCCGATCGCATGGCATCGAGAATACTCGGTATGGGCGATGTCTTGACGCTAGTCGAAAGAGCTCAAGAAGAATTCGACATCGCCGATGCCGAGAAAATGCAAGAGAAAATGCTCACGGCAAAGTTTGACTTTACCGACTTTCTCAAACAAACCAGGCTATTAAAAAATATGGGTTCCCTCGGTGGCATCATGAAAATGATTCCGGGGATGAACAAACTCTCAGACGAGCAAATGCGGCAGGGAGAAGTGCAACTAAAACGCACCGAAGCCATGATTAATTCCATGACAACTCAAGAACGTCGCAACCCCGAACTTTTAGCAAGTTCTCCATCCCGCCGCCGTCGCATCGGAAAAGGCGCAGGCTACGCCGAAAATGACGTAACAAAACTGGTTAGCGATTTCCAGAAAATGCGTACCATGATGCAGCAAATGAGTCAAGGTAACTTTACCGGAATGGGAGGATTACCCGGAATGCCGGGAATGCCCGGAATGCAGGGAATGCAGGGAATGGGTGGCCAGAAGAAAAAGAAAAAAAATAAGCCTAAAAAAGGTTTTGGTCAGTTGTAATCGAAGGAAGAAGGAAGAGGGAAGAAGCAAGGAAGAAGCAAGATCAAACGGCGGTTTAAACCGCCTCGTCTTCTGATCGTATTGGTTTTATAATTTTTCATTTCCGCAAACAGCCCCTCTAAACACTTTGAATTGCTTGTCTGAATTCGCGCATGGCTTGAAGGTGATTTTCCATATTGATACACCGCCCCAATAGTACAACATCTAAGTCTGGGAGAACACAAGAGCGATCGACCTCTGCATATCCATCTTCCGAAAGCGCGTACAAACGCAGCCTACCATTTTCCCAAAACCAAACCTCACGAATTTCCAGGCGTTTGTAAGCCTCCAACTTATTAATCCCACCGCTAGTCACCACCACTTCCACCGCCAAATCAGGACGTTCTCGGTTAGCCCCCAATTCGTAAGATAGATCCGCTTCTCGCTTCACCTTTCCAGTTTCACTTTCCAGCGTCACCGAGCCCGTTGGAGTAAAATCAATCCCTGCATATTCCAAATACAGATCAACCAGCGTTGAAATCCGCTGTTTGGCAGTTTCATGTTTTCTTCCAGGCATACGTCTAATCTCCAATACCCCATCTAAAAACGACAGTCTGATTCCCGGACTATCGAGCAACTGTTCAACAACTTTAAACTCTCTCCAGGTAAGTCCATCAATTAAGATAGGTTCATCAAGTAATTCTAACTTTTCTAAAGTTGTCGTCATCCCAAGCCCTCCTTACTCAATCCCATCTTAATTATAAGATAAGACGGCGGTTGAAACCGCGTCTACACGAACAAAACCCGCCTGCGCGGGTTGAAGACGGAATCTGCGTTCATCAGCGTCAATCAGCCCACATCAGCGGTTAAACATCAACAAAGCAAATTTTCACAACAATCCTATCTACTGTCCAAAAGTTCCCTTATTCTCATCCGGTACAAATTCCGTCACCACTTGGCCGCCACCACCGTCACCTTTGACAATCACAGTTTGATTTTTAAGCTCTCCCGCCGCCCTCGGCCCAGTCAAATTAAACACCGGATTTAGTTGCTTGTAAACTACATTTCCTTCTGCGTCAAAAGTTTGGTTGGTTAAATACCACGTTATGCGATCGGTATTTAATTGAGATTGACGTTTTTCCCCAATTCCTACCACATTTCCCGTCAAATAAAAAATCTTTTTCTCTAAATCTCCCCGCCCCTGATCCCCAGTCATTGTCACCTTTTCCACCCGGTGAAAAACCTTCACAGGCCCGGGCGATATCACAGATTGAGCCGGAAAATTCCAACTCATCAAACTGCTTTCTATTTGCAGCGGCGGGTCTGATGGTATTAATTGAGCGTTTTTCGTTAATGTCGCAATCTTGGTTTTTAAGTCTACATCTACCTGGTCAGCAAAACCGCTGTCTGTTACTTTTTTATCTTTATATCTGTCAATTTGAGTCGGTTGGTCGCTGTGTACCTTTTGTTGCTCCACAAACCATACTAAATGCTCGGTTCGCAATTGCAAATCTGGATCTTTAACATTCGCCACCACAGACCCGAATAACTCCATCCTCTTCGCCCTACTAAAAACCCGCGCTTCCTTCGCTGAAGCTGTCACCTGTTTGTTTTCTCCGGTCAAATTATTGCGGACAACTAAAACATCTTCCTTCGGCCGCCACTCTAGCTCGTTTCCCCGCAATACCAAGCCATTTCTTAGGTCAGTAGCGACTATGTTACCTTTGATAAAAACCTGATTTCCTTCCTGAAATACCTGCCCAGTGTCTCCCTGAATATCGTAAATTTCTTTGCCGTCCTGAAACAATTTGCCCACTGGTTTCTGAACGTTAACTATCTTGTTGTCTTTGCTATAAACGGCATTTTTTGATTTAACTTTCCAGAACGTCTCGCCCTTTTCGTTTGCTTGTTCTAGGGTTACTTTGTTCAAAGTTAAAGTGCTGTTTGACTGCTGAGCGGTTTTGATATCCTCAGCTAATTTGTTCTTTTGAGTCTCTTCTGGAGCCGCACAAGCACCAATCCCCAAAATCAGTGCTGCTAAACATAGCAGCATTAATTTTGGGGATTTGAGATTGGCAATTTGGGATTTAAGATTAATCATTTGTAATTGGTAATGGGGAATTCGTAATTGATAATTTGGTATTGAAAAGGTTAATCAAAAATTAAAAAAGTGCCATCCTTTATCTAAATTTTTAACTTCTAATTTTTAATGATTCAATCCATCACCCATCACCTATCACCCATTACCAAATCCCTACCTGTCGTCGTGTTCGTCCATCAAGCTCAAACCCGACAATGGGCGGTAAGCATAATTAGGGCGCGATGTTTTTTGGATGTCGTCCTTAATCATTTCCAAATCGATGTAGCGATCGGCTACATTAATCAAACTGTCACTTGTCATCGATCGCAAACTCACCACCTCAACCCGTACACCGCGATAGCTCACAGCATCCACAGCATAGGCCAAATCGCCATCACCGCTGACCAAAACGGCGGTGTCGTAAGACCCCACCAACGCCATCATGTCCACAGCGATTTCTACATCCAAATTGGCTTTTTTAGAACCATCTGGTAACTGCACCAAATCCTTAGAAATCACTCGGTAGCCGTTGCGGCGCATCCACAGCAAAAACCCCTGCTGTTTCTCGTTAGTGCGATCGACACCCGTGTAGAAAAAAGAGCGCAACAGCCGCGAGCCCGCAGTTAAACGGCACAGCAGCTTAGTGTAATCTATTTCAATTCCTAACTGTAAAGCCGCGTAAAAAAGATTAGACCCATCAATAAAAATTGCTACTCGACCCCGATTTTCCAGAACCTGTTCCGGTGTAAAAAGGTCGTTGCTTTCTATTCTATTCAACATGATTGTTATGCCTCAATTTTTATGAAAGATTGGTAAGGAAATAAGTGCTAATTCGTAATCTGTCATAGCACCCCGAGCGCTGGCTGCCAACTATGAAGGTAATGTTTCGAGCAGTTCTAGCCGCTTAAAAACAGGTTGTGGTTCCCCCAGAGTTTGGTTAGCCGGCAAAGCGCCCCAGGCAGCATGAACTGCAAAAGTCGCTGAACTGTTAACGGCAACCCGATCGTTAAAGTCAATTGAAAAACCTAGCTGCTGATAGATAGCGTTGCTGATATTAGGAATAATCGGCGATAAAAGGTAAGATGCTAGTCTAACAGATTCCAGAACAGAATATAGCACTTGTTGGACACTTTCGAGATGTCCTTGCTTATACAAACTCCAAGGTGCTTGTACATCAATAAACTTGTTCCCAGCTCGAACTAATACAAGTACGGCTTCGCAAGCCTTGCTAAAAGCCAACTCTTCGTAAAAACCTGCTACTCGATCGCCCAAATCCAGTCCCAAACCCTTGAGAAGGTTGTCATCGGAAATGTTTTCCCCCGACACATTTGGCACATAGCCGTCACAATATTTGCGAGCCATGTTTAACGTGCGGTTAAGCAAATTTCCCAAATCATTTGCTAGCTCAGCATTCAATGTATTGATAAACCGAGTTTCGTTAAAATCGCCGTCCTCTCCGAACTCAATTTCTTTGAGGAAATAGTAGCGCACTGCATCAGCGCCGTATTTATTCACCAATTCGACTGGGTTTAAAGTATTCCCCTCTGTTTTGCCCATTTTTTTGCCGTCTTTGGTCAAAAACCCGTGAGCGAAGACGCGCCCAGGCATCGGTAGACCGGCTGACATCAGCATTGCTGGCCAATAAACGGCGTGGAAGCGGAGAATATCTTTGCCGATCAAGTGCAGGTCGATCGGCCACCATTTAGATAAAGCATTCTCTAACATGGGGTCACTGTCCGGATCGAGCAGAGCCGTCACATATCCCAGCAAAGCGTCAAACCAGACGTAAATGGTATGGCTGGAGTCAACCGGTATTGGCAGGCCCCATTCCAGATTCACCCGAGAAATCGAAAAATCTTGCAGTCCAGAGTTGACGAAGCTGAGCACTTCGTTGCGCCGGCTTTCCGGCGCGATGAAGTCGGGACGTTCTGCGTACAATGCCAGCAGTTGGTCTTGATAGCGCGACAGGCGAAAAAAGTAATTTTCTTCGTCGCGCCACTCAACTTCCTTGCTGGGGTGGATCGAGCACCGATTTCCCGCTAATAAATCGCGTTCATCTTTGAATTCTTCGCAGGAGACGCAGTACCAGCCTTTTTGCTCGTTCAAGTAGATGTCGCCGGAGTTCCAGACACGCTGAAAAAATTCTTTGACAATGTACTCGTGGCGCCGCGAGGTCGTGCGGATGAAGCGATCGTACTGGATGTCGAGTTGCTTCCACAGCGCCTCAAACCCCGGAACCACTAAATCGCAGTGAGCTTGGGGCGATCGTCCCAAACTCTCGGCTGTGCGTTGAATTTTCTGCCCGTGCTCGTCCGTCCCTGTAATTAGCAAAACTGATTTGCCCCGCAGTCGCTCAAATCTGGCTACGGCATCAGCAGCCATAGTCGTGTAAGCACTGCCAACGTGAGGTAAATCGTTTACATAGTACAGGGGGGTTGTAATCGCAAAGGTATTCTTAGTTTTATCTGTCGATTTCATTGAATACTAAAAGAAAATTGCCTAAATTTAGTTTCGATCTTAACTCAGCAGTTACATCTTTTCTGAAGTTGCAATCAATCCAAAATTGCTGCAAGTTATTTGCAGTTGTCTAACCTGGGCTATTTTCAAAAGAAATATAGCTTGCTTATCAAGACTAATCTCTTTTATATTTTTTTGACTAACTCTCAAAAATGTCTTAATATTTGGACAGTTTTCTGCCTTCGGGATCTACAATCGCCCTCGCCCGCGTCCTCAATTTATCGATCGCCCTCGCCATCTCAAGCCCCGATCGTACGTCCATGTCGATCGCCCGCAACTCCTGCCAGTTTCCGCTTCTGGAGAGCATTGGTTTTTTGTCAACAAACCCGGTTTTTTGATGTGGCGAGTGCGTCCAAAGATCGGAAAAGCCCAAACCTGTGAAGCTTGGGGCGATCGAATTAGGGGACATCTAACAAGGGATTGTGCGATCGACCTCGCTAGCCTTCAGGAAAATTCACTCGATTTCCGGCAATAGCTTCCGACAAATAATCCGCCGCAGCTTCCACCACCGCGATCGCATTTTCGTAAACCATCCGCGTCGGCCCCAAAACCCCAACACTACCAACCGGCACTGATCCCCGGCGGTAAATCGAAGAAATCAGAGTACAGCCGCGAATTGGTTCTAAGGAATTTTCCGAGCCAATACGCACCGTTACCCGCTTCCCGGGCGTGTCCAACTCAGGCGATTCAAAAATCAAAGGCCAAAGCAGTTCCTGCTCTTGTTCCAGCAGTTGTACGAGGGTTTGAACTTGCTGCAACTGCGAAAACTCAGGCAAGCGCAGCGCTTCTGCCAAACCGCCGATCAGAATCCGCGTATAGGTGGGATTGCTTTGGCGGCTACTCAAAGCAGCCAGCATGGTTTCCATCCACTCAGCGTAGAGTTCAAAGTCCTGGTCTAACTCGCTCCAGTCTATAGTCGAGAGTTCCGAGAGCGATCGTCCGCGTAATTTGGTGTTCAAAAAATTGGACAAAATCTGCAATTCGCGATCGACAATTTCGACATCAGGCCAGTTACCATCTGCGCCCTTCGGCAACTGCACCAACACCGACTGAGTTTCGTAGGCATCCGTCACCACGATCAGCATCACCTTTCCCGGCTCTAGCTGCACCAGTTGCAAGTGGCGCAAACAAGCCATATTGGTTTGCGGTATGGTAATCATCGCAATGTAACCGCTGATAGTTGCCAGGATTTGAGCAGCACCGCGAAGTGCCGCATCCATCCGACCATCCGACCAATTGAGCTGGTCTAGTACCTGTTCCACCTTGCGAGCCAGGGTATCAGACGGCTGAATCAACTGGTCTACATAAATTCGGTAGCCGGAGTCAGATGGGACTCGTCCGGCTGAAGTGTGGGGCTGATAGAGCAGTCCCGCTTTTTCAAGAGTCCCCATCGCATTGCGAATTGTCGCTGGGCTGACGCTGAGGTTGAATTCGTCAGCCAAAGCTTTTGAGCCAACGGGTTCCGCTGTTGCTATGTAGTGGCGAACCGTTGCCCAAAGGATGTGTTGTTGCCGATCGGTGAGGTTAACGCGCACAGATATTTAAGCAGAATTAGTATTTAGAGTTGAAAGCCACTATTTAATCGAAACGTCTGTCCCAAGAGGGCGATCGGGCAGAGTTATTTATTTAACATAACAGATTTAGGCAAAGCAAGTTCGGCTGCCGTGGCAGTGTAGGGGATGTAACGGATTTAACAAATGGATATTCAGAGAATCAAGAACAGGGAAGAATATTTTAACTTTTGAGTTGTGACTTTCTGTTTGGGAAGATTTGCTTGCACAAACCGGATCTGCGCCCAAGGCCCCATTCCTCGGCTGCGCTGTACCCAATTCCCTTTAAGTGTGTTCTTTCAGAATATTTTCCAGGTAACTAGCCACTGCATCCGGCTGTTCCATCATTGCCAAATGGCCGCAATCAAGCTGAAGCACATTTTCGCCGCTGCCTTGGAACATCCAGTGAAAGCTCGCCAAATGCAGCACGTATTTTGGTTCCATAATTTTGTCTTTAGTGCCGGCAATAAAATAAACAGGCTGCTTGAGTTGGGACACTATTTGCGGCAACAGGTGAATCTCCGCTTCTGTGGTGGAGTCCAACAAAGCCCCCAAAGCTGCGTCTGGATGAGCTCCCACGAAATCTATCAAGCGCTGCCTTCCCCACGATCGCCCGATCGAGCTTGCCACAGAATCCCGCGCAAACACGAAATCTGCTAAGGGCAAGTGAGGCAGCCAGCGGGGACGCATTTTGACTAGCTGTTTGCCGACGGAGCGAAACCGCTCGAATTCTTCCTTTAGATAGATGCCGCCGCCTGCATTGATGCAGACAACACCTTTAATGCGATCGGACAATTGGCTGGCTCCCCAAAGGGCGATCGTACCGCCGAGAGAGTGTCCCACCAGCCAAGCACTAGAAATATCCAGTTTTTCGAGTAAAATTTCCAAATCGCGAGCGTAAGCTGCGGGAGTGTAGCAGGAATTGAGCGCTTGGGAATGCCCGATATCGCTGTCGCCGTCGCGGGATTGAGAATCGCCAAACCCGCGCAAATCGTAGGTTAGGCACTGATAGTTTGATGCCAAGCGATCGGTCAAAGGTTGCCAGTAGCGGCGGCTTAATAGCCAGCCGTGGACAAATACCAGAACCGGAGAAGTTGCAGTCGGAGCCGTCAAATCGCAAGCGTGCCGAGCCCCTAGGATGTCGATGGTTGCCATAATTTTATCCTATCCCGAAATCAACACAGAGCGATCGGCAGTTCGAGGATGGCGATCGGCTTAATTTCACTTTCTCAGGACTCAAGTCAGGGCTTGACAAAAAGCGGGTTTCTGAGTATGGAACATTGCATAAATCTTTGATCGATCGGTCAACCGCAGATTTAAGGCAGATCAACGCAGATCAACGCAGATAATTTCAAGATACTCTGGAAATGAGTGCAAGAGGTTAGTGTAAGTGCGATCGCTAAAACCGCTCGCCCAGCAATCTTTGTCGCACCCCCTCAGCGATTTTCTGCCCCAGATACTCAGGAATTAAACTTTCATTGGGCCCCAACAAATAAAGAATCAGGCGAGTTCTACCCCGCCAAACCAGCAAATTAGCATTTACCACCAACAAATCCTCTTGCCAGATGGCATACATAACTTTGTAAAAAAGTCCAGGCTGATTATCTGCTTCTATCAGCAGAGCTGGCAAGTGGAAAACCGGATCGACATAAAATTCAGTTGCCACATCCTCCAAACCCGCGTCTAAATTAAATTCCACCGCCAACATCTCTTCAACCTCAAAATGCCCCGCCAAGGCCTCTCGAACCGCCCTACAGACGTTTTCTGCTGTTTTATCTGCCAGTACCTTGCCACCGCGAGATACTACCAATTTGATAAATACCAGCATCGGCGGGTAAATTTGACCGTACAGACTCAGACTGTGAATCGTCAGTCCGTAGGCTGCGAGCACACCAAAAATGTCGCTCAGTAGAAAAGATTGGTTCCGGTAAGCAAAATGCAGGGCACTTTTATTACCTTCGGCTCTGATTTCGATGACTGCTTGCCGAGTTTTGTAAAGTTGGTAAGCTAATTTGAGGTTTTGCAGTTGGATTTCGCTGCTGACAAATTGCTCATAAAACTGTGGAAACGCTCGGTTAAAGCGCTTGAGAAGTTCTAGTGTAGATGGTTTTAAACCCGAAGCCATAATTGAGGGGAAGGTGCGGGAGATATACTAGGTATTTGCTCTCCCATGCCTTATGGCAATGGGATTTTAGATTTGACGATTCGACTTAAATTGTGCTCGCATCCGAACTAAAACCAGAGGTAAGTCGATTTTAGATACTTCGGCTTCGCTCAGTACAAGTTTGAGATTTTAGATTTTAGATTTACTCCACAGATGAATCAGGGAGTTGGAACTTTCGTCTAAAATTTTGATCGCTCCACGACGGTCGTAAGTGGCACGGTATCCGTTGTTGGGTGGGTAAAATCTGTGTGAGAATGTATTACGAGAAGGTCATGGTTGTGATATTCCGGTCGTATTTCCCACCCAGCGTATAAGTTCCGGCGCGATCGGCGGCACTTAAAAGAAGCAATTCCCAAAATGCCTCTGTCGTGAGCTGGCAACAAATTTTACCTTAAGAGCGGATTGTCCGGGTACAGGTTTGCAGAACATTTCTACCAAACTTGACGAGAATCAAAAAAGCTCAGACTCAATGTTAGACGACAAATCGCTGCTTTCGGCGTAAGATGAGTTTACCGTAAACTGTTGCTCAAAAGGCTACCCGTAATTTATCCCACGCCGATCGGAGTGGGTTTGTCTGTCGGGTTTTCTTTCACGTAGTCCAACTTCTACTACCTCAACCGCGCCTGCATGGGTTTTTGGAAAAACTTATTTAGTAGTCCTGAGTCTGCCTCTGTATCCCAAACAGCGGAATTTGAGGAAGATGTGGCCGTCGGGTTAGGCGATCCGCTTTCCCCAACATTTCGCAAACCCGCCAGTGGCAACGCTCGCATCTTTTTCAGTTGCGATCGGGACATTGACCTCTACGAACTCGAAGAACTCTGTAATGCAGTGGGTTGGTCTCGCCGCCCCCTGCGTAAAGTCAAAAAAGCTATTCAGCACAGCTTCCTAGTCGTCTCTATGTGGGAGATGCGGGGCAGCCAGCGACGGCTGGTTGGTTTCGCTAGAGCGACTTCAGACCATGCTTTTAATGCCACGCTTTGGGATGTGGTAGTTCATCCTGACTATCAGGGTAAAGGCATGGGCAAGGCACTGATGAAATACATCATCAAAAAACTCCGCAGTGAAGACATCAGCAACATTACCTTATTTGCCGACCCCCAGGTGGTGAATTTTTACCAAAATTTGGGCTTTATGTCCGACCCAGAGGGGATTAAAGGTATGTTTTGGTATCCAGATTAGTCGATCGGTGAACGGTCAGCGTTGATTTCTCCCAGCAAGGCAATATTGACGCTGCTATCACCGATCGAGGTTTATTTGAAATTAAATTCAAAAATAGCTTGACAAGCTTGGGGTTTTGTGTGTAAATGGTGATGAAGTGGATAACTACCACAACGGGATGTAGCGCAGCTTGGTAGCGCGCCTGCTTTGGGAGCAGGATGTCGCAGGTTCAAATCCTGTCATCCCGATCGCACAACATTAAATAATAGACTCATACAGAAACTGCCTCTGATGTTTACGCTTGGTTAAAGTGGAAACAGATTAAGGCAGTTTTTGTCGATCGTGTGAAGGTGCCAATCTTTGCGTTAATGTGTTTCAGGATCGCGGATGGTGGAAAAAACATGAAATCATTAGTTCGTTTAGGCGCAATATTGGGGATTGTCGGCAGCACTCTGCTCGGCCCCTCGCTAATTGGCAAGATGTCTGCATTGGCACTGCCGGAGCCGCAAATTTTGGAAAAATTGCGATCGGTACCAGTATTTACGATTACAGACGCGACTGGTGCGCCCCTAATCGCTACTGTTCCTAAGCAGGGTCAGGGTCAAACCGGTAATGCTTCCGTGGCGGGAATTTTCATCAGCCAAAAAGATGCTCAAGCTTTTGTGGAGCAACTGAAAACCAGAAATCCTCAGTTGGCTGCGTCGGTGCGCGTGATGCCGGTGTCGCTGGGGGAAATTTATCAGCTCACTCAAGCCAATAAAGGCAAGCCAGATGAGGTGCAGTTTGCTTTCGTTCCGACTCCGCAGCAAGTGCAGTCGGCTAAAACTGTACTTCAGCAAACTGGGCAACAAGTTAACGAATTCAACGGTGTACCTTTGTTCTTGGCCAGAGGCGGCCCAGAAAATGGTTATTTGACGATTCAGCGCGGCCAGCAAGAGGTGATTCCCCTGTTTTTTAACAAGGAGGAATTGCTGGGAATGGTCGAGCGTTTTAAGCAGCAGCAGCCGAACGTGACTGCCACAATTAAGATTGAGGTGGTGAACTTGGAGAGTGTTTTGGAAGCTTTGCGCACTGAGAATGACCCGTTTTTGACCCAAATGATTTTGGTTCCGTCGCGGGAGTCGCTGGAATTTGTCCGATCGCTCCAACCTGCGGGTGCTGGTAACCAAAGTCCACAGGTTGCTCCCGCTCCAGCTCGATCGGCTCCAACTCGGCCGACTCCAAGCTCTCCGGCTCGTTAACAGTTGACAGTTGACAGTTGACAGTTGACTGTTAACAGTTAACAGTTAACTAGACCTCTTGCAAAATAACTAGGACGGGCTCTCCGGCCCGTTCCACAAAAAACATTTTTTCTTGTGGAACAGGCATCTTGCCTGTTACAAAATTTGATTAAAATGAATTTTGCAATCTTGTCTACTGTTAACTGTTAACCGTTGTCGTTAGTTACCGATGCCCGATGCTCTTCGGCCCGATGCTCTTCGGCCCAATTCCCAATTCCCAATTCCCAAAAAGTCCTATGTTTGTTTCTGGTTTAGAGCTTTGGCAGTGGGTGAATCAAGCGAAGGCTATGGCGATCGCCTCTGACATTCCCAATTCAGAACTCGACTGGCTGCTGCAAGAGCTAGCAGGTTTGGATAAGTTGGCTCTGCGTTTGGAGTCGTTTAAAGATTTGCCAAAAATTGAATTAAAGTTGTCTTTATCAGAACTCGATCGACTGTGGCGACGACGGTTACAGGAACGAGTGCCTGTGCAGTATTTAACAGGAGTTGCACATTGGCGGGATTTTTCGCTCAAAGTAACGCCGGCGGTGCTAATTCCTCGTCCTGAAACGGAATTGCTGATCGATTTGGCTGTGGATGCTGTGAAAAGCTATTCAGTTAATGGAAAATCGGATTGGGTGGATTTGGGTACGGGCAGCGGGGCGATCGCGATCGGCTTGGCTTCAGAATTGACAAATACTACGATTCATGCAGTAGATTGCAGTTCGCAAGCTTTGGCAGTGGCTCGACTGAATGCTGAGAATTTGGGTTTTGGATCGCGAGTGAATTTTTATCAAGGTTTGTGGTGGGAACCGCTAGAATTTCTCAAAGGTAAAGTTAGCGGTATGGTGTCTAACCCGCCTTACATTCCCAGCAGCACGGTGCTGACTCTGCAACCGGAAGTTTTGAAGCATGAACCTCACCTAGCCTTAGATGGCGGTTTAGACGGCTTAGATTGCATCCGGCATTTTGTAGAAACGGCTCCTGATTATTTAGAATCTGGGGGAGTTTGGTTGGTTGAGATGATGGCGGGACAAGCTGAGCAGGTGGCACAGATGCTGGAAAGTCAGGGGAGTTATTGTCAAGTTCAGATATTTTCGGATTTAGCAGGAATCGATCGCTTTGCGTTAGCCTATCGGCGGTAGGGAACAAGCGCAGGAAAGACAGAATTGCTAGACTCTGCTTGCTGGATTTTGAGATATATAGCCTTTCAAGCGAAAGATGAGGTACTATCCGGGATAGGGCATAGGGCATAGGGCATAGGGCATAGGGCATAGGGCATACCTCACCACGCTTAAGAACCGCTATAGTTGGCGTAAAAACTGCGATCGCGCTCAGTACCTAAGAGGTATCACCGTGAAGCTGGAATATCAGTTTACTTTCAAAGAATATTTAGAGGCTAGTAGAATTGCCACGAAATTCGAGACTTTCTCGAAAGTCGAGTTGTGGACTAGGGCTGTATTTATTGTGGGGGGTGGAATTGCCTATCTTAACGCTGCCGCAAATCCCCTCTGGGGTTATTTCATACTCAGTTTTGGCATCTGCTACATCCCTATTGTGAAGTTCCTAGAGCGGCGAAAGATCATGTCGCGCGATCGAGGTTTCTTTTGGTCTATGCTTTTCGGGCAGATTAAATTTGGGATCAAATGGGGAATTTCAGAGCCGCCTTTTTTGTTAGGATGGATAATTGTACAACTTGTTTATTGGCTCTGTCAATTTTTTGAAGTCGTTGAACTCTTTATGTGGAGAGATATTACTAATGCTTGGCATAACTTTGTTATTTTAAAAGTGACTGAATCTGGAATGGAGTTGAAAACTGCAAAGGTTAGCCTCAAACTCAAGTGGCAATTTTACTCGCACTTCTTAGAGACAGAAAATTTGTTTGTTATCTATCCTTGTGAGTCTTCCAATATCCCCCATTTTTTTCCAAAAAATACATTTAACCTAGAGCAGTGTCAAGCATTTAGAGAATTGCTATCCAGTAATATTCCGCCAGTTCCTCACGTTTAAATGAAAACAATGAACTTTGGGTTTCAACTGAATTCTAATGATTACAAAGAAGCTAATCAGGCGGATCTAAACAGATCTTCAGAATCAGAAAAGCTAGTCTTGCGTAACTTGGCATTACTAATGGGATTTTTATTTCTTTATCTGGCAATAACATCGAAGGATTGGAGCTTCTTAGTGGTGGGCGTTATTTTGGTGTCCCTTCCTGTTTTATGTAAAATTTTTGTGCTAATCGACGTAAATATAAAGATGCCAATTGTCGAGCCTACGAACTGCGGGGAACCTATCACAGTAGAAGTGATAGGAGAAGGGCTGATAGTTGATACTCCTAGTTGGCAAGGGACTTTTCAATGGGGGAATTTTGAATTATTTATTGAAACTAGAAAATTATTAGTAATTTATCCGGTGCCATCCCTCTATCCTGTGTCAGACTCGAATTTTATGATAGTTCCCAAGCGTGCATTCAGCGGTGAAGAGCAATTGTCGGATTTCCGAGAAGTGCTGCACAAGAATATCGGTAAGAGAGGCGACAATTCTTTAAAGAAAATGATGTATGATTAGAAGCGATAAATCTAAAATATACGGGACTTACGCACTCCCACCAAAGAAACCGGGTTTTTTACCGAATATTTGGACTGCAACAAGTATTCTCGCAAAAAAATCGGTTTCTGACCACCCTCGCGCAAGTCCTATTAAAATCTAAAATCGGATGACTCAAGTTTCGATAAATGCTCTAGTTCAAGGGGCAATTTCAGGAGATCATATTGTCAGCTTTCCCACTGATACTGTACCCGCTTTGGCGACGCGGCCCGATCGCGCGGAGTTGATTTTTGCAGCTAAACGTCGCAGTCAAGACAAACCGCTGATTTTGATGGCAGCATCACCCCAAGCTTTGTGGCCTTACGTGCAGGGGAGTCCGGCAGAATTAACATTGTGGCAGCAAGTGGCCGAATCCTATTGGCCTGGGGCACTAACTTTGGTGCTGCCGGCTTCGCCACTGGTGTCACCGGCGATGAATTTGCTCGATCGCACTACAATCGGAGTACGAGTGCCTAATTTTCCCCTTGCTCTCAAGATTTTAGAGCAGACAGGCCCTTTGGCGACTACGAGTGCTAATCTATCCGGCCAAGCGCCTCTGGAGTCGGTGGCAGAAATAGAAGCGCAGTTTCCCGAAGTCTTGACATTAGTTGCTGCTGAATTAACAACAGCGCCAACAGCTTCGAGTTTGCCTTCGACTGTGGCTAAATGGACTGGCGGCGGTTGGGAAATATTGCGACAGGGCGCGATCGAGCTAGAATGCTAAAAGCTAAACTCCTAGGCAAAGTAATATGGCGCCGATCGGCTGGAGCGACTTGATATATTTAGGTATGGGACTGGGCCTGGGTTTGGGCAGCAGTTTGATTTGGCGTGGGCGGCAAAAAAGCTCGCAACAGCCAGAACCTGCGCCCAAAGTGCCTCCAACTCCTCAAGAAATTAACTTAGAGAAGTTTGATGCCCTTTCTGAGCAACTGAAGCAAACTCAATTGGCTTATCAGATGGCATCCGAGATGAGTCTATTTAAGGCGGGCTTTTTGGCTCGAACTTCTCACGAGTTGCGATCGCCCCTGAGCACTATGATTGGTACGCTCCAATTAATTCTGTCGGATTTGTGCGACGATCCTGCTGAGGAACGAGAGTTTGTCGAACAAGCTCAC
>Ga0335394_10004989_pt1 | contig 15067 bp, 17 predicted proteins | sample MAT03_FD_205741 | JGI IMG/M metagenome (GOLD analysis project Ga0335394, IMG submission 205741) | Freshwater microbial communities from Lake Fryxell liftoff mats and glacier meltwater in Antarctica - MAT-03 (spades assembly) (version 2) ...
CGTGGGAACTGCTGATTCCGGTCAATGGGACGATTACGATTTCCGGTGATGGTCAGTTGACTTTTAACTGGCGGGGGCCGCTTGCGCCGCGCAATGTTTTACGGATTTATCGGGCAAACGCGCAGGGTGTGCCGCAGACCGCAGAAAACGCGCCGTTGATCGAAATCATGATCGAGCAGCGCCAGAATGAAACGATTGACCTCTCGCGCATCCCCGAAGCCGGGACGTATGCGTGGCGCATCTTCCCGCTGACGTGGGAATATCAACCGACAGGCTGCGAGGCCAGCCCTACTTCGCAGTTTACCAAAGCCGCCGCGCCACCACCTACCGCGACACCGAATCTAGGCGGCGTAGGGCCGTGATTTTATTCTGTAAAAGTACGATAGGAAGCATTGACTGAACATAATGAGGCATATTTGCTTCAGATATATTTTCCTAATCATCCGTATCGCTGGCAGGTGATGTGGGAAGTGTACCGCGCCCATGTGGGGCCGTTGGCATGGGCAAAGCCGGGGCCATGATTTAGGCAAAAGTGGAAGAGGTTTTTGGCGTTTACCTTTTAAAGGGCAGATTTAGTCGCTTTTTGAAAAACTTCGTAAATTTATGCAACGAACCGTTTCTAAAGCCTTGGATACTCAATTTATTTGTTATTATATAAGTCTGATTTATGTTCCCAAAATTTATAAAGTAAATAGGTAAAATTATGCCACAGGATCAGAAAACGAGCATAAACAATCTGCTTATTGTATGGCAGGGAAGTAGTTGGTCGGTCATTACTGCACGGGGAAAGGTACTGGATCGTTTCAAGTCTAAGCCTCATGCTTGCTCTTTTGCCCGAGGCATTTTCGATCATTTAGACGAGGAAGGAGATTATGGGTTAGGTAATGATTATCGAGGGGTGTTATCGACTTCATTAATGCCTGTATCCTCACCTTTTAAAACTATACGTAACAAAAACAAAAATTTGTTTACAAAGAGAATATCTAGGCTGGGTCAATATGGAGTCAAACTATTATTTTTAACGATCTCAAAAATGATGATTTTTCTTGGTTATGCGATTTGGGAAATTTTTGCACCGCTCCTAAATCTGATATTTGAAGCTGCCTTACAGATTACATTAAGTATTTTCAATACGATTCTGGCACCACTCGTATGGCTCATTATTATAAGCTCTGGAATTATTACCGCCTCATTATGTTTAGGCGGATTAGTAGCGATTTTTTCAAGTTTTCCTGTGGCAGTAATGTGGTGGATAGCTGCATTCATTACCGCTATCATTTGTAAGGCTACTTACAGTTTCGCAGAAAGCCGTCGATGGGTTTAATTGATCTTATCATTTCAGCTTTTTCTAACTTGCCCATCCAAACACAAAAGCGACCCCTTTTGTGGAGGTCGCTTTCGTGTGCAAGTAGGAGAGAAATTTTTTAACTTTTGGCGATTAGCAGTTAGCTCTTAGCTTTTTACTCATCGCTCATTACTCAGAACTCATCACTTCTTTTTCTTAGAAAGCGCCTTTGCCGTTGATGATGGCGAATGGGGTGCGAACCAAGATGATGATGTCCAGCAGTAAGCTGTAGTTTTGGATGTAGTACAGGTCTTGGTCGGTGCTTTGATGGCACAGTTTGCTGCCGTCGGCGCGTCCGGTGATCTGCCACCAGCCAGTGATGCCTTGTGGGACGGACAGACGTTCAAACTGCCACGCTTCGTATTGTTCCACCAACCAGGGCAGTTCCGGGCGGGGGCCAACTAAGCTCATCGTGCCGAGCAGGACGTTGATGAACTGTGGCAGTTCGTCCAAGCTGGTCTTGCGGATGATGCGCCCGACGCGGGTGATGCGTGGGTCGTTGCGACGCTTGTGAATGGTGTGACCGTCGATGTCGGTGCTGTTGAGCGCGGCTTGGAGGGCTTCGGCATTCACCACCATCGAGCGAAATTTGTACATTTTAAAGAGCTTGCCATTTTCGCCGACGCGGGCTTGCTTGAAGAAGACGGGACCTTCGCTGTCGAGTTTGATGGCGAGAGCGACGAGCGCCATGACGGGCAGGATCAGGATAAGGACGATAGCCGAAACCACGATGTCGAAAGCGCGTTTCATCATGCGCTGGCTGGGTGTAAAGGCGATGTCGGTATCGCGCTGGTTGGTGATGCTCTTGGTGTTGGCGGTCATTGCGGTCATGGTAGTCTCTCCGTTTGTACGCTGCTTGCGGCGCGTTGTGTTCTTGACTATGAAAGCCATTGTAACTTAGTTTTCTCTCGAAGATTCCCAAATTTACGTGAATTTTCTCGCTTATCTAAATCGACCTATTACTAATCTTTTTAAGTTCAAAACGTAGGTTTTAGCATGGTTTGGATACCGTTCATAACTAAACCTGCTATAATAAATCGATTCATAAATCCTATACGTTTTTCGTTTTGTAATTTTCTGAGGCAGTTTCATGAATGAACATGCGGAGTGGGTGAGCCTGCATGAGGCCGCCGAAATTTTAGGAGTCCATCCGGCGACGGTGCGGAATTGGGCGGATGAGGGCAAAATTGCGTCGCGCCGTACCCCCGGCAAACACCGCCGTTTTCGGAAATCCGATTTGATGCAGTATGTACGTTCACAGGGCGAATGGCAGCCGCTGGAAGTGCGCGTCATTATTCAGAATGCGTTGGGACAAACACGGATGCAGGTCGGCGAAGGGACACTGACCGATCTTCCCTGGTATGCAGCCATGAGTGAGGAAATCCGCGCTTCGATGCGGACGTATGGGCGGCAGGTCTTAGATGAACTACGCGTCTATCTGACGAATGGCGCACAGGACAGCGGTTTGGCGAAGGCCATCACGCTCGGACAACAGTACGCCAGCAAACTCGCCGATGAAGGCATGACTCTGCCGCAAGCTATGCGCGGCTTTTTTTACTTTAGCGATTTCGTCGTCAATTCCATCCTTACGTGGTCAGAAGTCACACCGCCGCGCAGTGCGCCGGAATGGGCGACCCTCTTGCGTCAGGTCAACACCTTCATGAATGTTATGCTGCTTTCGATTGCTGAATACTATGAAGAAGAATAGGCCCCATTATCGACGGATGCGCTCAGATTACGATCTTGCAACGCCCCCTTATTGATGCGCCATAAATGTCTTAAGGTGGTTTATAATGAGGCCATGTTGAACAGATGGTCTAATGTTGAGGTCTATCATGAGCATCCATGTCGCTTGGGACGATGACAATCATACACTGATACGCTGGGATTTTGAGACGGATTGGCATTGGGATGACTTCCGCGCCGCATTTGAAAAATCCGTTGAGATGGGGGGCAGTGTCGGTTATCGGGTTGATGTCATCCCATTTGCTGCCGCTACTGTCAAACTGCCGCTTGGTGCGTTGGGCGAATTTAATCGTCTGCATCGTCAATTACCAGACAATGTTGGGCTGATCGTGATCGCGGGCGGCAGCCCTTTCACCAATATGATTATTTCGACCTTCGCCAGCCTTAACCGCATCTCCTCATGGCGCACCGCCCCCACTTTGCAAGATGCCCGTGCGCTTATTTTGGCTGATCGTATTGTTAGTCCAAAACAAAAGTAAATGAATCTAATCTCACTAAAGCAATATATCTGTTCACTCAAATACGTACTTTTAGTTCGTGTACAAGTGAATATTCAAATCATACGATTTATAGGCAGATTTATATTTTGTCTATAAGTGTATGAGGTCATGTGGATCATAAGGAAGCCCAAGATAGATTTGCAGATAATTTACGCAAAATCCGCAAGGAAAAGAATTTTACTCAGGAACAATTAGCTGAAGTGATAGGGAAGTCCACCGAACATATTAGTTTTTTAGAACGAGGTGAGCGATCCCCATCATTTGAGATCATTGTAGATTTAGCAGATGCACTTGACATTGAAATATCTCACCTGATGGATATAGATTATAAAAGGCATTCTGGAGACCTAAATCAAATCCTTTCTGTAACCCCCGTTGATAATTCCGCCGCAGGAGTAGTTAAAGAAAGTTTTAGTTCTTTAGCCGAACGAAAATCTGATCTTGATCGATTTGAAGCGGCGCTTGCAGGCATACGTGAAATGCAACATTTAGCTAACGAATATGGCATTAGAGATATTTTGCAAGATAATGGGGGGAAAGTATTGCAAGTCCTTATCCTACTTGGATTACGAATATCGCCCGGCAGAGAGGGAAATGATGCAGTTGACGATGATGGAAATGAATATGAATTAAAGACAATCAATCGCTCTTTAAATCGCAATGCTGGTGTCACCACACATCACCATCTCAACAAAGATATTCTCACTAAGTACAGAGCAGTTAAAGCTTGGTTTATTTCTGTTTATGAAGGGATAGAATTAATAGAAATATATCGAGTTGAAACTGTAATACTTGAGCCTCTTTTTAAGATATGGGAAGAAAGAATTGCTATTCATGGCGCTTTGAATAATCCGAAAATACCTATGCGAAGTTATGTCCATAAAGGCGAAATTGTATATCCTGTAAATCTACCTAAACAAGGCAAATTAGAGTAACTACTCAGCCCTATTTTTGGAGGGGAATCAATGTTAAATTCATTTTAGTACCTTTTTTGGTCGCTTAAAATTGAGGTTAGGGCGCTACTGCAAGAAAATCCAATTTAATGGCGATATGTGGAAACTATTAAGGGTAAATAAAGTGACCATTATGGGGCATACTCTCAACTATATGGTGTTCATTTACGCGATATGTCATTGGCGATAAATTGATTTTTTGAATTGAAACAGGCTGAGTAGTTACAAATTAGATTTAAACTTATAACCTTTATGGGAGTGGCTTACGTGTGATGTGAATTGATTTCTGAGTTTTAAGCAAGTTCTCAGACCAAATTTTGATCGTCTCTGTCTGAGTATCAGTGTCTACAAAGCGAAAAATAGATGAAGTTAGATAAGTAAGCTCAAGTTCAAATGCCATCCATCGTCTCAGGTTAAATTCGGCTGCAGCACCTGTTGTATTTGATCCAGCAAATATATCAAGAACCAAATCTCCCGGATCAGTTAAAAACTTGATAAAGAATTCTGGTAGTTTAATTGGAAAACGTGCAGGATGCGCCACAGTGCCTAATGCTTTACACAATTTCAAGTAACGAGAATTACTCTCTGTATTGGAAATTTGAAGTAAATTTGAGGGGATAGCGCCGCCGTTATTATTCGCAAATGCTGTTCCTATTTCATGCCCTGAAGGACGTATTTTTGGCTGATAATATTTCTCAGGATTTTCATGGAGTTTCTTCATTCTATCAGAATATGGTACTAAGACACGCCTCACATCAGCTTTAGGATAATCGGATTTAGATAGCCACCAAATTGTATTCACAGCATCCTTAGTACGTATTTTGCGTTTATTTACCCATTCAATAGGTGATGGAAGTTTTGCGGGATTATACCAAAAGAACTCTTCAGCCAAATGAAAATTTAGTTCATCACAAAGTTTAAGTAGAATTCGATAATTATGTAATGAACGTATAGGTCTTTTACTCTGGTAGGCTCCACCTAAATCAAGAACAAAACTTCCATCGGGAGTTAATACTCGATATACTTTATTACAAAATTCACTAAGCCAATCAATATAATTTATTTGATTAACATTTCCATAAATTTTCTCTCTCTGTAGGGCAAAAGGTGGTGAGGTTATCACAAGATTGACAGATGAAGCTTCCAAACAATCGAGAAGATCAAGAGAGTTGCCTAAATATGCACTTCCCCAATTGGTTGTATATAAAGGTTGATTTAAAGGCATTACACTTACTCCAAATATAGAATCGCAAATTCCAGATGCGCCAAGACAAAATCTTATTTCATATGTATTATAAAGCTTATTGACGAAAGGATATACTAAGTGGCGACACAAACAACAATTCAACAGCCGGAACGCTATCATGACCTCAGCGGCTTAGTACGCGGATGGGATCGGCGTTTGCGCCGCGTGCAAACGCTGGAATGGCTGCCGCGCTGCATCCTCCCCGGTTTATTCCTCGGCACTGTTTTAGCGACGATCTCACGGCTGCGTCCGTTTTTGACGAATCGTGAAGTTGCGTTGGCGGCGGCGATTGCGGTGGGTGTTGGGCTGCTCATGATGTTACTGGTTGTGTGGTTCAGGCCGCGCCCAACGGTAGAAGCTGCCCGCCGTTTTGATCGTAATTTCGGTTTACAAGAGCGTGTTTCCACCGCATTGGAATTGATGGAAGGCCGCATCCGCGCCAATGACAATTTGACGGCCTATCAATTAGACGATGCTTTTGCCCGCGCCGAAAAAGTAAAACCAGAAACCGGACTGCCGTTTACGTTTCGCCGCTGGGAATGGCTGGCTGTCGTCCTTTTAACGATAGGACTGGCCGCGCTGGTGCTTCTCCCCAACAGCCAAGCCGCCGCGCTGGAAAATGACTCCGCTGCTCAGGCCGCGATTGATGCTGCCGCTGGTGAAGTCACCGACATTATTCAGGAAGTCGCCGCGAATCCTAATTTAGACGACGATACCCGCGAATCGCTGTTGGAAGCGCTGCAAACCAACCTTGAAACGCTGCAAGATGAAGACGTGACGGTAGAAGAAGCCGTCGCTACACTCAACGATGTCCAAAGCCAGCTTAATCAGGAATCGCAGCAGCTCCAGCAGCAGATGAATGAACAAAATCAAGCGCTGCAAAATGCGCTGGAGCAACTGAATCAAGCCGATCAAAGCGCTCAAAATCAAGACGCACCGCCCACAGACGAAAATCCGCTGCAAGGCTTGACCGAATTTTTACAAAATTTACAGCAAGAACTCCCGAATATGAGCCAGCAGCAGATGAATGAGTCCGCCGCTTCAGTGCAATCCGCAGGCGAAGCGCTGGAAAATGCCATGCCGGAGGTTTCTGAGTCACTGGGTGACGCAGCGCAAAATATGCAGGAAGGCGATGTCCCCGGCGCTCAAGAGTCGATTGAGCAGGCGTTGGAGCAACTTGGGCAGCAAGGCGATACCCAAAGCGAACAAGCGCAGTCCAGCGACCAGTTAGAACAATCCGCGCAAGAGGCCGCCCAAGCCGCCGATGATCTGGCGCAATCGGGGCAGCAGCAGCAGGGTCAAGAGGGGCAACAAGGCCAGCCGCAAGAAAGCCAGCAGGGTCAGCAGCAAGCCCAAGAAGGTCAGCAGGGACAAAATCAACAAAGCCAAGAGGGGCAGCAAGGCCAATCGCAGCAAGGGCAGCAGGGTCAAGAGGGGCAGCAAGGCCAACAGCAACAAGGTCAGCCCGGACAACAGGGACAGCAAGGTCAGCAACCCGGACAGGGACAGCAACCGGGGCAAGGCAACCAACCCGGTCAAGGGGATCAGCCGGGGCAGAGCAATCAACCCGGACAGGCCAATCAGCCGGGGCAAGGGCAAGGCCAGCAGTCTGGTCAGCAGGGACAGGGGCAGCAAGGCACACCCAATCAGGCCGGATCACAGCCGGGGCAAGGGGGTGACACCACCGGCGCGAATCCCGGCGATTTGAGCAATCAGCAGTCACAGTCCGGCGATGGGCAAAACGGCAATTTCGAGGAAATTTATGCGCCGCGTGTCCCCGGCGGTGAAGGCAGCGATCAAGTGCCGTTAGAGGCTAATCCCGGCGATCAACCGCTGCAACAAGGGGAATTCCAGCAAAATCCTGACGGACAATCGACGGTGCCATATAATCAGGTGTTCCAGAATTTCTCCAACGCCGCTAACGAAGCCCTCAACCGCGATTATGTGCCACTTGGCTTGCAGGACATCATCCGCAATTACTTCACGTCGCTCGCCCCACAAAGCAGCGGCGGGAATGGGGATTAACGAGGTTTAGATTACTATGGTCATTGGGCAAAAACTCATCACGTTTGAGGAATTTGAGGCATTTACCGCGCTGCAAGAACATCGTGATCGGAATTTTGAACTCATCGACGGGGAGATCATTGAAAAGGCGATGCCGACAAAGGAACATGGTTTTATCGCAGGCTACCTGATTATCGAAATTGGTATTTTGCTTAAATTGAATCCCATAGGTCGAATCGGGCCGGAAATCCGTCATCGTGTCGATAATTATAACGCACGGCAGCCCGATGTGTCCTTTTACCTGTACATTGCCGAAATTGAGGGAACCAAAGGGACGACATCCCCTATCCCTGATCTGGCAATTGAAGTGAAATCGCCTACTGACACGTATAAAGCGATGCGTGAACGGGCGCAGTATTATGTAAAAAATGACGTAAAACTCGTTTGGCTGATCTTCCCAGAAAAGCGTATTGTCGAAGTGTATACGGCGGATAAGCACGACATCCTGACCGAAAACGACACGTTAGACGGCGGCGATTTGCTGCCCGGTTTTTCGCTGGCGGTGACGAGTATCTTTGATTTATAAGCATGTCGCCTAAACTCTTTGAGGAAAACGATGAGTAAATATGCTATTTATCGTTTCACACGCCCAATAAATATTTGGATTGACGACAATAAGTTATGGGTTACGCTTGAGGATGAAAGAATTATTTCCACACCGTTAGCTTGGTATCCTTGGCTGGCAGAAGCCACAATAGAACAACAACATACGATTGAATTGCTGCCTGATGCAATTTATTGGACTCAATTGAATGAGGGACTTGAAATCGAGGGAATGCTGCGGGGTATTCGTCCCGCCCCTCGTGAAAAGACATCAACGCGATTAAACTAATTACTAATGACTGAAAACTAAGGACTCCCTATGTCACCTGCTCCCGCGCTCGAAATGAGCCTAGAAGAATTTAGCCGCGTCGTCCGTTCCATCGAAGCCGAGGTGGGTCGTGTCATCGTCGGGCAGAAACAAGTCATCCGCAGCGTATTGATCTGCGTCCTCGCTGGACGACATGCGCTGCTGGAAGGCGTTCCCGGCTTGGGCAAAACACAGTTGATCCGCACGCTGGCGGATGCGCTCGAACTCCGTTTTTCTCGCATCCAATTCACGCCGGATTTGATGCCGTCCGACATCGTAGGGACGAACATCTTGGAAGAAGGCGAAGATGGACGGCGGTTGTTCCGTTTTCAGCAGGGGCCAATCTTCGGCAACTTGATTCTGGCGGATGAAATCAACCGCGCCACGCCCAAAACGCAGTCGGCGCTGTTGGAAGCCATGCAAGAAAAAACCGTCACCGTCGCGGGCAAGGTGTATCAACTTGAATCGCCTTTCTTCGTGCTGGCGACTCAGAATCCGCTGGAAATGGAAGGCACGTATCCGCTGCCAGAAGCCCAGCTTGACCGTTTTATGTTCAAGGTCAACGTGGAATTCCCGAATGTCGAGGATTTAGTCACTATTATGGAACGGACAACGGGCATTAATGCGCCGGAAGCCGGAAAAGTCGCCGACGGCGCACAGGTGATCGGCATGGGACGCTTGGCGCTCGATACGCCCATCGCCAGCCACGTCAGCCGTTACGCCGCGCAGTTAGTCGTCCTCAGCCATCCCGATAATCCTGCCGCGCCGGAACTGGTGAAAAAGTTCGTGCGGTACGGCGCGAGTCCACGCGGGGCGCAGGCACTCATCTTGGGTGCGAAGATCAATGCGTTACTCGAAGGCCGCTTTAATGTGGCATTTGAAGATATTGATTCGGTAGCGGTGGGAGCGCTGCGTCATCGTCTGCTGCTGAATTTCGAGGGCTTGGCGGAAGGCATCCGTACTGAGGATATTGTGGCAGATTTGATCAAAAACACGGCAAAAGTGAAGGCGTAAAATGTCTGTCACGTTTAGACGTGCCACCACTGAGGACGTAGAGGCATTGGTAAAGGTGCAGATTGCAGCCTTCCATGACGATGCACGACTTTACCCCGGTGTCGAAATTAGCGGGCCGCCCGGTTATGATTCAACCGAAAGCACGCTCCATAAGGTCGAATACGAGGATTGTTATACGATCTTGTATGACGAGCAGATCATCGGCGGAATTGCGGTGTTTGATAAGGAGCCGGGGCATTTTCACCTCGATCTCCTTTATGTTGACCCCGATTATCATAATCGCGGCATTGGTACCCAAGCGATGCACTTCATCGAGCAAACGTATGCCGCCACAAAGTGGACGCTGGATACGCCGGCTTATGCCGTCCGCAATCATCACTTTTACGAGAAGTTCGGTTATGTGAAGGTGGGCGAAAACGAAGAAGAAGACGGTTTCCTGCTGATTGCTTACGAGAAGCAGGTTTAATCTGAAGCTAAACGCTGAGTATTACGAGCGTAGTTATAAAGAACACTATTGAGACTCTCAACCCCACCCCCTAGCCCCCTCCCCGGTTACGGCTGAGGGGGAATAAAACAAATAGACTGTATTACTCCCTTCTCCCGAAGTCGGGGGAAGGGTTGGGGTTAGGGGTAAAACGCATTCAAAAGAACCTAATATAACCTGAGTTTCGGATAGTGTTTTCATTCTATCCCCACCCCTAAATCCCCTCCCCACTTCGTAGAGAGGGGACTTAAAGAACCATTGTGAACCATTTTCCTCCCCTTCGCCATGCAATGGAGAAGGGGTTGGGGGATGAGGACATCATAAAAGTTAATCAAGGTAAGCTATCCAAAACTGAGGTTAATATAATCATTACACCCACACCCCTACCTTCTCGTGCGGAATTTTTGGATATGGGCTTGTTTCATCGTCTGATATTCTGGGTCGCTTCTGGCCTGTTGATATTTTTCGTAGAAGATTCGAGCGGATTCAGCTTTGATGGGGTCAGGCTCTTGGGGGAGGACTTGCCCCTCATTGTCGTACTTTTTGCCGCTGCGATGATTGGCATAGCGGCGGGAGCGAGTCCAACCCATTTGTAGAAATTTACGCGCCATATCCATCCCAATAAAGTCATTTTTGGCTTTGTATTGCAGAAACAGCGCGTAAATTTTTTCCGCAGACTCCCGCGCCATATCCGGCGTTTTAAAGCGCCAATACGGCAGAATCTCCGATTTATACGGCTCCACCATCAACACGCCCTGCTCCCCTCTGCCCACTTGATAGAGTTCGGGATGATGGCGAAAGTCGATGGTGGCGTAATCACGCGAGTAATCGAACTCCATGATACTATCCGTAAACGCTTTACTTAAAAGCGCTCTTTGACCTGTTTTTCCACCGAGCGGCGCAGGTCTTTGACTTCACGTTGAAGATCGCGCAGCGCGATATTAAACGCGGCACCCGCGCTGTCAACCGCATCACCCGCCGCATGAGAGAACTTCTTATATTCCTTCGGCTTGGGTTTGGGCGTAATCATCATCATTAATACTACCCCTAAGCCTAAGCCAGCCAGCACCAAAAACATGGCGGGTGCCATCTCTGGTGTCGGCATCGGTGATTTTTCGGTAGGCATCACGCCCGGTACATAATCTTCCATTGTATTGACCCCTTTTTTGAAATGAGTTCAAAGTTCAACAAACGAACTTCAGAAGTGAGTCAGTTCAGGGATGTGAGGTTTTCGCAGGGAGGAGATGAGGATTAAGTAGATGCGTAAAAACGATTTGGCGTGTTGAACTGCTTAACTACAAAAGTCTTGATCTGATTAAAGCATCGTTAGATGAAGGGTAGATGCGTGTTACATTGGAGAATTTTAAGATCGGGACTTCACTTAACGCGGACAAGGCGTTAGCTCGGCAACCACATCCTGCCGGATATAGCCTTCAATGGCTTCCCCATTTAACACTAACTGGACGCGATACCAGCGCAATCCGCCCACGACGACCACTTCAACCGCATCCATCGGCGTATTGGCGGAGAGGATTTCGACAATCACCGCGCCTCTGGAAGGTTCAGACCGTAGGTTGACCGGGTTCAGCACTGAGACACGCAAGCGGCATAAGGAGGCTGGAGTTGGGCTTGGGGTGATTGTTGGACGGATCATAGGACGAGGCGTTGCTGTTGCCGCTAACGAGAAACCCAAATCACCGCGTAAGATGCCGTTCCCCCTTGAATCGGATGCCCAACTCCAGCCGAGGAAGGAGACAAAAATAGTGATGACCAGCGCGACAATTAAACAGCCGTTGTTTCGCACGAATTTTTCCCCTGAGCGCAGCTATGATTTCTCTAAAGCGGGATTATAGCCCAAACAGAACTTACACGCCTGAAAATTTCTATTCCGCTTCTGGCTCAGGCGCGGCGAGATGCGCGATGACCTCGGCTAATTTGGCGGTATCCACGTTGTTGAACACGATCTTTTCAGGGTAAAGAATGATATTCGGCCCCGCGCCGCACATACTCAAGCAGTTGGCGATTTCTAATTTTATCGGCGGCGGATAAGTATCCTCATTGAGGGAATCGAGCGCGGGTTGTAACTGCTTGAGGAGTGCATCCGCCCGACGGCTGACGTTGCAAAATTGCCCCCGGCAGACGACGAGTCGCTGGCGGCGCGGCGGTGTATCGCTCATGACTGTTCCCTGTAAAATACTGCCGTAAACAACAAATCGCCCGGCTGATCTTTCACATCACAGCGCAGCGCTTCCACCAGCATATAGCCTTTTTCGGCATAGCTGTTTAGTTCGTCTTCCAACATCTTATCCGCCATTTCCATCCGTTTGAGCGCCGTCCGCAGCGCGTCGGCATCAGTAGGATTGCGCCGCAGTCGGGCGACATTGGCGGCTGCATCGGCGTAATTGGCGAGATAAAGTGTCCGTACCAGATAGGGTTTTTGTTCGTCCATAGGTTTGGCTGGGTGCGATTTCCGCAAAAAATCAGATTGTCGAGGTTGGGGGGTCTTGTGTAGAGGGCGACTCGTGGTGAGTCACCCTCTCGTTTAAGAGATTATAGCTTGTTTATGGCGCGACGAAAGCGCCCGAAACCGCGAAGCCGTTACCTACGTTGCCACCTGTGGTCAATATGCCGCCGGGACCTGATCCTTGAAATGCCACATAATATTGTGTGCCAGAAGGAATTGCCGCTGCCAACGTCACCTGACCGACACAAGTTTGATCGATATGGCAAGTCAGACTCAGTGCTGAGGAGGAGTTATAGTAATAGGTCTGTGCGCCGCCTGCCGTACCAATCCAGATGTTGTACCGCGTCGCATGAGGATCGCCAGTGAAGTTGAAGCTGACCGTCGTGCTAAACGTGTTGGCAATAATGGCACTCGCTAAGCCCGGAACCGGCAGGTTAAAGCCGAAGTCACCTGCCTCACCTGTGTTCACACCATCAACCGGCCCCGCGAACCCATTGCTGAAGGTGCCGCCCACACTTGCACCGCCTGCACCTTCCGAATTGACGTAGAAGGAATACTGACCATTCGGCAGTACCATCGCATCGGTGGTCAGGTTACAAATATTTGCCGCACAGATCAAAGCAGGATCACCGACGGTATTATGATACGCGCCGTACACCCACGCATTGGTCGTCCAACTGTAAATCGAGACGTAATGGCGCGACGCATCGCTGCTGCCCGTCCAAGTAAGGGTCGGCTGACCGTTATTGATATTGACGCTCAAATTGGTCGGCAGCACCGGATTGGCGATAAGGTCAACGGCAAAATTTTCCCCCGCCCATCCACTATACAAGCCGCCCACACTGTAGCCGCCATAGCCATAGCCTTGCACCCCGACCACATAACTGGTGTTATCCGCTAAGTTCACCGGAAGGGTGAAAACACACAAGGCGGGGCAAATCGTGCTACGATATTGCCAACCGCTGTAAACCGGATTATTGGGGAAAGTCGTCGCAGGCCACACCACAATATTATAGGCTGTGGTGTAAATTGAAGGGGCAAATGTTACGGTTGGACGAAGGGTGTTCAGTCCGGTCAAGGTCGGTGTTCCAACAGGAGTGGGGGGCGGTGCGTTTATGGTGAAGGCATTTGGCCCCACCCATGCACCGTTGCCGGGGCGTACCCACATCAGATAATTTCCGTTGTACAAATTACTAAGTTGTGCGGGAAGGGTAATACCACAGCTAAAATTGGCACCACATATCCCAGCCCGCGCAACGTTCCAGTTAAAGTAATGGGGGGAACCGAGCGTAGCAGTGTTGACGATATAGATGTCATAGGTCGCTGCGCCGGTATCCGTCCACGAATTAAAGGCATAGCCATCAGGTCTTACTTGGATACCAACGAGGTCAATAAACTCAAGCACCGAACCCGCCGCGCCAGCGCGTGCCTTTAGGGTTAAGTTTCCTCGCGCACCGCCGAAACCCGTGACCATGATGGTATAGGGTGTTCCTGCGACGGCATTAAATTGGACTAGGGAACGTCGTCCTACTACAGTAACATCATCGTTGCAAGCAATCAATGCAAAAGCATTCAACGTACCTGTGTATACGCCTAACTGAGTGTCGAAATCGGAGCCCGCTGTAGTGATCGTCACCAAACCCGTATTGAGTGGCGTATAGCGATACCAAACCGAGTTTGTTCCGCAACCTAGTTGGCCTGCTTCATCCGTCGCCTCAAGGGTTGATTGGGTGGCGGTATAGGGCAGCGTGTTGATGACAACTGCATTGGCAAAAGCGTCGTTGCTGGGTGGGGAGAATTGAGGGCCATCCGACTGCGGGGCTGGCGTGTCTACCTCTTTAGGTGGCGCAGATGGGTCTTGCTGCACTGGGGAGGGCGAACCCGGCGAACCAAGCGCATCCTGAGCATAGAGGTGGGTCTGTCCGCTGGCTAAAATCAGCAGCAAACTTGCCCATACGATCAGCCATAAGAAACGTGAACGGCGAGATGAAAAAGAAAGCATGGCACTAGTTCCTTTACAAATAAAAAGGCTTCACGAGAAGATGAATATCTCATGAGAGCCATTCTATCACCCAATACAACCTTTTTGTTACATTTGCTCATCTAACATCATAGAAAATAACTATTTTTTTATGAGTGTGACATTTCGATATAAAGATTAAGGCTCATATTCAAAATGAGTGCCTTGTAGGGGCAACATATGTCACCCCTACGATGGTTGAGAAATGCGATTTATGGCGCAGCGACCAAAGCCGCTGAAATGGTGAAGCCGTTGTTGGCAGCGCCGCCGTTGGTCAATGCACCGCCGGGGCCGACACCTTGCACTCCGACATAGTAGGTGCTGCCAGCGGGGATGGCTGTCGGGAGGACAAGCTGTCCCACACAGGTGTTACCGGTAATG
>Ga0335394_10004993_pt1 | contig 15052 bp, 13 predicted proteins | sample MAT03_FD_205741 | JGI IMG/M metagenome (GOLD analysis project Ga0335394, IMG submission 205741) | Freshwater microbial communities from Lake Fryxell liftoff mats and glacier meltwater in Antarctica - MAT-03 (spades assembly) (version 2) ...
GCCACCACGCGCGGCACGCCGTCGTAGCTGTTCAGCACCGCGCGCAGGCCCTGGCCGGCGCTGGTCTTCGGCACGATGCAATCGGCGCGCGGCGCGCCGGTCAACGTGGCCAGTCGCTGCCGGTAGTCGTGCATTTCCGCGGCCCATGCATCCCACGCGCTGCCCATCGCCGTGTACCACGCCGTCAGCGCTTCCTGCACGTCGTCTGCGGTGGCATCGAGCGGGCGGCCCAGCGAGTGATTGGCGAGATAGGCGCGCTGGCCGCCGGCGGCGAGCACGCGACCGAAGAGCGGCGCCACATGCCGCGCCAGCGCGTCCTCCGTCAGCGCGTCGCGGCCGAGCGCCGCCACCGCCGCCTCGATGCGCAGGAACGTGGAAGGCGCTGCGTTCATGCGCCGGTGCCGCCGCCTGAATCGAGGATGCGTCGCGGCCCGCGCATCACGCCCCGCCGATCACGGTGCGCACGTCGATCAGTTCCGGAAAGAACGGGTAGTCCAGCGCGCGCTTGAGGTAGTTCACGCCCGACGATCCGCCGGTGCCAGTCTTGTGGCCGATGATCCGTTCGACGGTCTTCATGTGCCGGAAGCGCCACAGCTGGAAGCTCTCGTCGACGTCGACGAGCTTTTCGCACATGTCGTACGCGTCCCACCACTGCCGCGGATCGTCGTAGATGGTCTTGAACACGGGCACCAGGTCCGGGTGCAGCATGTAGCGCAGCGTGAAGTCGCGTTGGAGGCAATCGGCGGGCACCGGCAACCCGCGCCGGTGCAGGTGCCGCAGGAATTCGTCGTACAGCGAGGGCGCATGCAAAAGTGCATCCAGTTCGGCGTGCACCGTCGGCTCCTGCCGGAACACCTCGAGCGTTGCCGCGCGCTTGCTGCCCAGCAGGAATTCGATCGCGCGGTACTGCGGCGACTGGAATCCCGACGAGGACCCAAGTGCCGGCCTGAATGCGTCGTACTCCGACGGGGTGAGCGTCTCCAGCACAGCCCACTGCTCGAAGAGCTGCTTCTGGATCTGCTTGACCCGCGCCAGGATCTTGAAACACGGCTCGAGCGCATCGGCGCGAATGAAGCCGATGGCGGCCTTCAGCTCGTGGATCATCAGCTTCATCCACAGCTCGGACACCTGATGCTGAACGATGAACAGCATCTCGTCGTGGCGCGGGCCGCCATCGGCGTCGCGCGACAACGGTTGCTGGGCCTGCAGCAGCCGGTCGAGCCGCAGGTAGCCGCCATACGTCAGGCGGTCCGTCATGTCGGTGACGATGCCGGGTTCGAGGTCGTTCGAGGACATGGCCATCAGGCGCGAAAACGTCGACTTCCAGTATACGCGGGGCATCGCCAGCGCTGGTCGCGCCCGGCCGTCGCCGCGCCATCCATGCCGGCGTCCCGTCGCCATTGAAATGGGGCCAGTCCGCGCTTTGTTACCATGCGGCGCCTATGTCCATCCGTTTCCGTCTCCTCGTTCTCGCCACGACGCTCGTTGCCGGTCTCGCCGGCTGCGGCAGCGATGTCGCGCGCAAGCGCAGCCTGGTGCTCGCCGAATGCCGGCTGTCCAATCTCGCCTCCGCCGTCTGGTGCGGCGAGCTCGAGGTGCCGGAGGATCGCAGCAAGCCCGACGGCCGCAAGATCAGGATCTTCGCGGCGGTGCTGCCCGCCAGCACGGTCAGTCCCAAGGATGACCCGCTGGTCATCCTGGCCGGCGGGCCGGGCCAGGCGGCGTCCACGCTGGCGGCCTTTGCGTCACGGCTCGGCGACATCCGCCGCACGCGCGACATCGTGCTGATCGACCAGCGCGGGACCGGGCGCTCGTCGCCACTCAACTGCGATGCATTCAAGCCGCGCGACGACGACGCCTTCGACATCGACCCCATGCCGCGGGCGCGGGCCTGCGTGGCGGAGCTGAAGGCGAGAGGCATCGATCTGGCGCAGTACACCACCGCCGCGTGGATCGCCGACCTCGACGCCATGCGTGCGGCGCTGGGATACGAGCGGTGGAACCTGTGGGGCGGCAGCTACGGCAGCCGCGTCGCGCTGGAGTACGTACGTGCGCACCCGCAGCGAGTGCGCACGATGACGCTCGATGGCGTGGCGCCACCGTCACTCATCATCACGCTCGACGTCTGGCGCACCCGCGCCGCCACGATGAACGCCATCCTCGACGCGTGTAAGGCGTCCCGTGCGTGCGTCGCGGCGCACCCGGACCCGCAAGAGTTGTTGAGCCGCGTGGCGGCCGACCTCGGTCCAGGCGGACGCGAGATCGCGTTCGTCAATCCGCGGACCGGCGCCCCCGAGCGCATGCGCATCAGCTTCGATGCGGTCCTGAGCGCATTGCAGCCGCTGACCTACCTGCCCGAGATGGCAACGTTGCTGCCCGAGCTCTTGAGCCTCGCGGCCAAGGGTGAATACACGCCGCTCTTCGCAGCCAACCTGGCGCTGACCGGCTCGATGAACGATACGATAAACGCCGGACTCTACTTCTCCGTGACCTGCGCGGAGGACGTGCCGCGCGTCACCCCCGATGCCCGCGCCAGGGCGCTCGCGGGATTGCCCGTACGTGATCTCGCGGAACGGCTGATCGCCGTGTGCGACGTGTGGCCGCGCGGAACGGCAGTGCCCGCCATGACGCAACCGCTGCGCAGCGACGTGCCCACGCTGCTGGTATCAGGCGGCATGGATCCCGTCACGCCACCCGCCTACGGCACGCTGGTCGCGCGCGACCTCGCCAACAGCCGCCATATCGTGGCGCCCGGCTACGGCCACATCGTCACGCCGCACGCGTGCGGGCCCCGGCTGCTGGCCGCGTTTGTCGACACGGCCGATCCCGCCAGGTTGCCGGCCGGTTGCGTGACCTATTTCGAGAACAGCGTTCCGCCGCCGGTCTGGTCCGGGCGCCTGGAGCCACGGCCATGATTCTCGCGGCGGGCATCAGCAAGTCCTTCGGCAAGAAACACGACGTGCATGCGGTGCGCGACGTGACGCTGGTAGCACCCGACGGCGAAATCACCGGCTTGCTCGGCCCGAACGGTGCCGGCAAGACCACGCTGTTGCGGATGCTGGCCACGCTGATTCTGCCGGACGCAGGCACTGCCGCCATCGACGGCAACGACATCGTCCGCGATCGCTACGCGGTGCGCGAAGGCATCGGCGTGCTGTCCGATGCGCGCGGGCTGTATGCACGCCTGACCGCGCGCGAGAACATCCGTTACTACGGCGCGCTGCACGGCATGCAGGGCACCGCACTCGATGCGCGGATCGATACGCTGGTGCATGCGCTCGGTCTCACCGCCATCGCTGACCGCCGCACGCAGGGTTTCTCGCAGGGCGAGAAGATGAAAGTGGCGATCGCCCGCGCATTGGTGCACGACCCTGCCACGATCCTGCTCGACGAGCCCACCAATGGCCTCGACATCATGAGCGTGCGGGCATTGCGCACGCAGTTGCGCGACCTGCGCGCGCAAGGCAAGTGCATCCTGTTTTCGTCGCACGTGATGCAGGAAGTGGCCGCACTGTGCGACCGGATCGTGATCATGGGCCAGGGCCGCGTCGTGGCCACCGGAACGGCGGCGGAGTTGATCGCGCAAAGCGGTGCCGCGACGCTCGAGGATGCCTTCGTGGCGTTGCTCGGCACCGGTGAAGGACTGGCTGCATGAATTCCCGATCCTTCTCCCGCATCCTGGCAGTTGCGCGCAAGGAAGTCGTCGATACGTTCCGTGACCGGCGCACGATGATGGTGACGCTGCTGTCTGCCGCGGTGGCCGGCCCCATCTTCATCGTGCTGATCTTCAACATGATCGCAGGCCAGGCCGATCGCGCGCGCGAATTGAAGCTGCACGCACTGGGCCTCGACCAGGCGCCGGCGCTGGTGGCCTTCCTCGAACGGCAGCAGGTGGCATTGAAGCCCGCGCCGGCAGATTACGAAGCCCGGATCAAGGCCGGCGAGATCGACGTGGTGCTGATCGTCGATGAAAAATTCGCAGCCGATGTCGCCGCCGGCAAGGCGGGTACCGTGCGTGTCGTGGCCGACCGGTCGCGCGATCGCGCGCAGAGCTCGATCCGGCAGGCCGAGAACCTGCTGCGCGCGTACAACCGCCAGTGGGGCTCGCAACGGCTGCTGCTGCGTGGCGTGGCGCCGACCGTGGGCAACCCGCTGACCATCGAGGATATCGATCTCGCGACGCCCCAGCAGTCGGGCTCGATCATCCTGTTCCTCGTCGCGTACTACGGACTTTTCGCCTCGGTGATGGGCGGCATGGCCGTGGCACTGGACGCGACTGCAGGTGAACGCGAGCGGCAATCGCTCGAGCCGCTGCTGATGACTCCGGCGCGGCCGTTGGAACTGGTGCTGGGCAAATGGATGGCGGTGGCGTTGTTCAACGGACTCGTCGTTTCGACAACACTGACCGGGTTCTATCTGACGTTGTCGTTCGCGCCCCTGCCCGCGGTCGGCGTGCCATTTCTATTCAGCCTGCGCGAACTCGGACGCTTCCTCATCGTGCTGATCCCGATGATCCTGCTGATCCCGGCCGTCCTGCTCTTCGTCGGCAGCCGCGCGCGCACGTTCAAGGAAGCACAGGCCAATGTCTCGGTGCTGCTGTTCGTCGTGTCGCTGATCCCGGTCGTGCAACTGTTCCTGCAGCGCAGGGAACCGGAGTGGCTGGTACTGGTACCGGTCTCCGGCCAGTACTCGCTGCTGAACCTGGCGCTGCGCGGCGAGGCGATCGGCATCACGCAACTGGCGCTGTCCTATGTCGTGCCGCTGATCCTGGTGGTCATCGCGTTGACGGCAGTGTCGCGGCTCCTGTCGCGCGAATCGCTGTTGGCCGGCAAGTAGACCGCCCCGCCATCATGCGAGAATCGCGGGATGCGTAGCACTTCCCGCAACGCCGATGCTGCAGCCGCGGCGCCACCCGCCAGCGGCATGATGGACACGCGCGAGGTCGCGGCCTATCTGCGCCTGAAGGAGCGCCGCATCTACGACCTGGTGCGCGACAACGCGCTGCCGCATGTCCGCGCCACCGGCAAGCTGTTGTTCCCGCGTGCGCAGATCGACGCGTGGCTGGCCGCCAAGGCTGGTACGCCGGTGGTTGTTGCGCACCCTGCATCGCCGCCGATCATCGCCGGCAGCCACGATCCGCTGCTCGAATGGGCGGCGCGCGAATCGCGTTGCGGACTCGCGGTGCTGGCCTGTGGCAGCAGCGCGGGCCTCGAGCGGCTGGCGCGCCATGAGGCGGAGGTTGCGGCGATGCATTGGCTCGACACCGCGACCGGCGTTTACAACGTCCCGCTGGTACGCGCCCGGATGCCTGGCGCGGATGTCGTCGGCATCGAGTGGGCGCAGCGCGAGCAGGGCCTGCTGGTCGCGCCCGGCAACCCGCTCGCAATCCGCGGCGTGGCCGACTTGGTGCGGACCAAGGCGCGCGTGATCGGCCGGCAACCGGAGTCCGGCAGCCATCAATTGTTGGCGCATGTGCTGGCGCAGGCAGGCATCGCGCGCAATGACGTGCAATGGCTGCCGCGCCCTGCCTTGGCTGAAACCGATCTGGCCGCCGCCATCCGCGACGGACATGCCGATGCCGGCGTTGCGATCGAGGCGGCCGCCCGAGGCTGCGGCCTCACGTTCATTCCGCTGGCGCGCGAGCGTCTCGACCTCGTCATGCATCGCCGCCATTACTTCGAACCGGGCGTGCAGGCGCTGCTCTCCCTTGCACGCGGCCCGGCCTTCGCCGCGCAGGCCGTGACGTTGGGTGGCTACGACGTGACGGGTACCGGGCGCGTCGTGTTCAACGGCTGACGGGAACAACGCCCCGCATGCACACTCAACGGTTGGCATCCGGGAAGAAAAGTTGCCTGCCTTCGATCCTGTAGTTGGCGATGGCGGCCTGCCCAAGTGGCGACACGATCCAGTCCACGAACGTCTGGCCGAGCTCCTTCTTCACGTGCGGATGCTTGGCCGGATTGACGAGCATCACGCCGTACTGGTTGAAGAGCTTCTGGTCGCCTTCGACGAGAATGGCAAGCTCGCCCCGATTCTTGAATGCCAGCCACGTGCCGCGATCGGCCAGCACATAAGCGTTCATCGACGAAGCCGTGTTGAGCGTGGGACCCATGCCCGATCCCGTGTCGCGGTACCACGTGCCCTTCTTCGCATCGAGGTCCACGCCGGCAGCCTTCCAGTAGCGCAGTTCGGCGGCGTGCGTGCCGCTCTTGTCGCCGCGCGACGCAAAGGGACTCCTTGAGGCCTCGATCTTGCGCAGCGCGTCGAGCATGTCCTTGCTGCCCGCGATCTTCGCCGGATCACTCTTTGGGCCGATCAGCACGAAGTCGTTGTACATCACCGGCAGGCGCTTGACGCCGAAGCCTTCGGCGACGAATTTTTCCTCGGCCGCGACGTCGTGCACGAACACGACGTCGGCATCGCCACGGCGCGCCATGTCGAGTGCCTGTCCGGTGCCCAACGCCACGACGCGCACCTTGATGCCGGTGTCCCGTTCAAACGCGGGCAGCAGCGAGCCGAAGAGCCCCGACTGCTCGGTGGACGTCGTCGACGCGACGACGATGAACTTGTCCTCCGCCGCGACGGGACCGGCACCGAAGGCCAGCAAGGCGGATGCCGCAAGTGCCGCCATGAAGCCCCGTCTATTCACGATCATTCATCGTCGAGGAAGGCCCGCGCCAGTGCACTTGCCGGTCGCGAGAAGAAAGTAGACGACGAAGTCCGCTCGGCGAGTCGCCCGTCGTGGAGGAAAAGGATGTCGTCGGCCAGCCGCCGGGCCTGCGCCAGGTTGTGTGAGGCCATCACGATGGCGGTGCCGCGCGCATGGATGTCGCGAATGATGTGTTCCACCGCGCGCGTGGCCGCCGGGTCGAGGCTGGCGGTCGGCTCGTCGAGGAACAGCACCTCCGGGGCCAGTGCCCACGCCCGCGCCAGCGCCACGCGTTGCTGTTCACCGCCGGACAGCACCCGCGCCGGACGATCCGCCAATGGCAGCAGTCCGACTTCGGCGAGCGCCTCGCGGATACGTGCGTCGGCTTCCGCGCCATGGATGCCGGCCAGGTCCAGCGCATAGCGGATGTTGGCGGCGGCGCTCCGGCGCAGCAGGACGGGCCGCTGGAAGACCATCGCCTGTCGCTTCGGGTGCTGCGCGCGCCCACCCCACATGACGCTTCCACTGCTGGGAATGACAAGACCGTGCAGCACGCGCAGCAGCGTGCTCTTGCCGGCACCGTTGGCGCCGACGATGACGGTACGCGTGCGGGCCGCGAACGTCGTCGAGATGTCGGCGAGCAATTGCGTGGTGCCGCGCCGGACGCCCACGGTGGCGCAGACGATCGGCAAACCGGTGGGTGCGACAGGTTCATCCAAAGCGCGCCCGCGCCCATTCCCGCGTGGCGTGCGCACCTGCATTCAACGTCAGCACGATCGTCACCAGCACGACGCCCAGCGCCAGCGCGAGCGGCAGGTCGCCCTTGCTGGTCTCGAGGGCAATGGTGGTGGTCATCACGCGCGTGACGCCGTCGATGTTGCCACCGACGATCATCACCGCGCCCACTTCCGCGATCGCGCGGCCGAAGCCGGCCAGCAGTACGGTGATCAGCGAGTAGCGGGTGTCCCACAGCAGCGTCAATGCAGCGCGCATCGTGCTGGCCCCAAGCGACTGCAGCTGTTCGTGGTATTCGGCCCACGCGTCGCTGACGATCTGTCGCGACAGCGCGGCGATGATCGGCACGATCAGGATCGTCTGCGCGATCACCATCGCCGTGGGCGTGAACAGCACGCCGAAGGATCCGAGCGGGCCCGCGCGCGACAACAGCAGGTACACGACGAGACCCACCACGACGGGTGGCAGCCCCATCAAGGCGTTGAGAACGATGGTCAGTGCCTGGCGCCCGGGGAAGCGCCCGACCGCAATGGCGGCCCCCAGTGGAAGGCCGATGGCAGCGGCGATCACGGTGGCCGCCAGGCTCACCCGCAACGACAGGTCGACGATGGCGAGGAAGCGTGGATCGAGGTGGGCCACCAATCCGGCCGCGACGCTGAAGCTATCAGTAAAGGTATTCATGGCAGTGCTCAGCACGCAATTGGTGCCATAGGACTGCAATTATATGCAATCTTTACGTATCGCCGAGAAACTACTCCTTCAGGTTCAATGTTGCGGCATTGAAGAGAAGCTGAATCCCCGTTGGCCAGCCTCGCCTACCCGGGGGAACCCGGCTCCGACTGGTTGCGCATCCAGTCCGCCGTGTCGAAGAACGCCCGCATCAGGTTTTCCCGGACGATGGCCGGTGCGCTGACATCGGCCAGGGCCATCCGCATGCAGGCGAGCCACTGGTTGCGTTCGCTCCCGGCAATGGCGAACGGCAGATGCCGCGCCCGCAGCCGTGGATGGCCGACGCGCTGCCCATAGAGATCGGGCCCGCCCAGCCAGCCCGACAGGAACAGGTAGAGCTTGTCGCGCGAGCCGTCGAGCGTGGGCGGATGCAGCGCGCGGATGCCTCTGAACCCCTCCTCGAGATCCATCCGGTCGTAGAACGCATCGACCAGCGCGCGCACGCCATCGTCGCCCCCCAATTGCGCGTACGGCGCGAGATGCGCGTTGAGAGCTTCGGTACTCACCCCAGTTGGCGGATCACCGCCAGCGGCGGCTGCCGCATCGTCGACCGCGTGCCAAACCAGCCGGCGACCGTCACCGCAATCGCGCCACCCAGTACGCCGTAGAGCCACACCATCGGATTGGCCGCGAACGGAATCTTGAACACGTACTCGGCCAGCGCCCAGCCCACGGCCGTGGCTCCGGCGGCCGCGACGAGCCCCGCCAGTGCCCCGAGCAACAGGAACTCCGCAATTTGCGCCGTCGCCAGTTGCCGCCGCGTGGCGCCCAGCGTGCGCAGGATGGCCGCGTCGAACTGGCGCTCGTCCTGCGTGGCGGCAATCGCGGCCTGCAACACCAGCAACCCGCCGGCCAGCGTGAACAGGAACACGAACTCGACCGCGCGCGCGACGTGTTCCATGATGCCCTGCACCTGCCGGACGATCTCGCCGATGTCGATGGCAAGGATGTTGGGATGCTTCTGCACCAGCGCGGGCAGCCAGGCACTGTTGCCATCGGGCGCGCGAAACGCGGCGATATACGTCGAAGGCATCGCGTCGAGCGGCCCGGGCGGAAACAGCGCGAAGAAGTTCACGCGAAAGCTGTCCCAGTCCACCTTGCGCAGGCTGGTCACCTTGGCCGAGACCGCATTGCCGGCGATATCGAAGCTCAGGGTGTCGCCGAGTTTCACGCCCAGTGCCGCGGCGATCCCATCCTCGAGCGACATGCCGGCTTCGGCGGCCGTCGACCCTGGCGTCCAGAACGCGCCGGACGTGATCGTGTTGCCCTTCGGCAATGCCTCGCTCCACGACAGGTTGAACTCGCGCTCCGCCAGGCGGCGCGCCCGCGTATCCACGTATTTCTTGGTGTCGACCTCGGCGCCGTTCACGGCCACCAAACGGCCCCGCACCATCGGATTGAACGGCACGGCGGCGCCAACGCCCTTCTGCAGCTGCGCGCGCGCGTCGGCCACCTGGTCAGGCAGGACATTGACCAGGAATTGATTGGGCGCATCGGGCGGCAGGCTGGCGCGCCAGTTGCGCATCAGGTCGCCGCGCACGACAGTGAGCAGCAACAGCGCCATCAGCCCCAGCGCCAGGGCACCGATCTGGAGGCTGGACGCGAACGCGCGGCGCCGCAGGTTCGCAAGACCGAAGCGCCACGTGACACCACGCTGCGGCAAGCGCTTCAACAGCGCCAGCAACAGCCACGCGGCGCCGGCCGCCGCCAGCAGCAGGCCCGCCACACCGCCCACCATGATCAATCCCGCCTGCACTTCGCGCGCCTGCACGCCGATCAGCAACGCCACCGTCGCCGCGCCCGCCACGTAGGCGAGCACGCCGCCCGCCCGCGGGCGCGGCAGGTCGCGGCGCAAGACGCGCAACGGCGGCACGCGCGCCAAAGCCACCAGCGGCGGCAATGCGAATCCGAACAGCAGCAGGATGCCGGTGCCAAAGGACGTGACACCCGGCAACCACGAGGGCGGCGGCAGTTCGGTGGCCACCACGGCGGACAACAGCATCATCAGCAACTGCTGGCCGACGAGTGCAATCGCGACACCCACGGTGCACGCCAGTACACCCAGTACCAGGAACTGCAGGAAGAAGAGCGACAACGTCTGTGTCGTACGTGCGCCGAAGCAACGCATCATCGCGGCCGCGTCGAGATGGCGCCGCAGGTAACGCGATGCCGCCAACGCGACGGCCACCGCGGCGAGCAGCACCGCCACCAACGCCGCGAGGCCGAGGAATTTCTCGGCACGCTCCAGCGTCTGCCGGACTTCCGGGCGCAGGTCGCGCACCGTTTCCATCCGCTGGCCGGGCCTGGTTTCGGCCGCCACCCATTCGCGGTACGCATCGAGTGTCCCCGACCTGGCGCGGTCCGCCACCAGCAGGCGCCACGTCGCGCGACTGCCGGGCTGCAGCAGGTTGGTCGCGGGCACATCCTCGAGATTCAACAGCATCTTCGGCCCGAGCGCGAACACCACGCCCGCCACTTCAGGCTCCTGCTGCACGATACCGGACACCTTGAGCGTGGATTCGCCGACGGCGATCGTGTCGCCAATCTTCACGCCCAGGCGTTCCGCCAGCCGCATGTCGGGCCACACTTCACCGCGCGCGGGAATGCCCGTGGCCACGACGCCAGCAGGCCGCGCCGGGTCGGCCAGCAACACTTCGCCACGCAGCGGATAGCCCGTGCCAACGGCCTTCACATCCGCGAGCACCGCAGCGGCATCGGCGGCCGCGCCGGGCCCCGGCTGCACCATGCTGTTGAAGCGGATCACCCCCGTGGTGGCGAGCCCGCGTGCACGCGCCGTATCGGCGAACGACAACGGCAGCATGCGGTCCCCCGAGATCATCAGGTCCGCGCCCAGCAACAGATTGGCCTGCGACGTCAGCGCGCTCTGCACGCGATCGGCGAAGAAACCGACGGTGCCCACGCTGGCCACGGCCAGGATCAGTGCCAGAGCCAGCACGCGCAACTCGCCGGCGCGCCAGTCGCGGCGCAGGAGTCGCAGTGCCAGCTTGAAGGTGCGCATCGGGGTCGTCGATCAGGCCGGCGCGAATTCGGCGGACCGCTCGTCGCCAACCAGCTTTCCCGAGGCCAGCGAAAGCTTGCGGCCGCAACGCACGGCAAGCGTGAGGTCGTGCGTGACCAGCACCAGTGTCGTGCCGTGCTCATGATTCAGCCGGAACATCAGGTCGGCCACCTCGACCCCGGTGGCGCCATCGAGATTGCCCGTGGGCTCATCCGCCATCAGCAGCTTGGGCTCACCCGCAAACGCGCGGGCGATGGCCACGCGCTGTTGCTCGCCGCCGGACAGTTGCCGCGGATAATGCGTGACCCGGCGTGCCAGGCCCACCCGTTCGAGCCAGACGCGCGCGCGGGCCTCGGCATCGTCCGCGCCCGCAAGCTCCAGCGGCAGCATTACGTTTTCGAGCGCCGTGAGCGCCGGCAGCAGCTGGAACGACTGGAACACGAAGCCCAGCAACCGCTGCCGCAACATCGCGCGCGCATCCTCGCCCAACGCCGACAACGCATTGCCATCGATGAACACATCGCCCGATGTGGGGCTGTCGAGTCCGGCCATCAGGCCCAGCAGCGTGGTCTTGCCCGATCCGGAGGCACCCACGATCGCGATCGACTCGCCGGGCTCCACTGCGAACGTGACGCTATCGAGAATGATAAGCGGCGCATCGCCGCTGGTCACGATCTTGGTCAGCGCCTCGGCGCGGATGATGGCATTGGACATGTCAGGAGGAAGTAGGCGGGCGGCGGCGTATCGCGATGCAGATGCGGCCGGCAACCACGCAATGCAAGTGGCGGGCGGGGGGACAACGATCCGTCGTTCGCGATGGATGAAACCCATTGTAGCCTGCCGCGCCAGGCGTCCCGGCCCGACAAAAGCTGCACGTTACAATCGCAGCCTTCTCTTGCTCTGGATACCCCGATGTTCCGGCCACGCGTCCTCGCCTTCGTTCGACTGGTCCTGCTGGTCGCAGGCTGCACTGTCGGCGGTACCGCACCCGCCCAGGACAACGCGCCGGTGCTGCTGGTCGTCGGCGACTCGATCTCCGCCGGCTACGGCTTGCCGGGGGGCACCGTATGGGTGGAACTGCTGGCGGCGAAGCTCAAAGCCGACGGCTACCGGTATCGCGTCGTCAACGCCTCGATCAGCGGCGACACCACGGCCGGCGGCCGCGCGCGCCTGCCTGCCTTGCTGGCCCAACACAAGCCTGCGGTGGTCGTGATCGAACTGGGCGGCAACGATGCACTCCGCGGCGGACGCCTCGCCGCCACCCGTGACAACTTGGACGCAATGGTCGCCGCAGCGCAGGCGGCCAACGCCAAGGCCATGCTGGTGGGCCTGCAGCTGCCACCGAACTATGGCCCCGCGTATGTCCGCGAGTTCAGCGAAAACTATGCCAGTGTCGCCAAGGCGCGGCGCGTGCCGCTGGTCCCGTATTTCTTCAACGGCTTCGGCGAGGATCTCGCGTTCTTTCTGCCCGACCGGATCCACCCCACCGTGGACGCACAACCGAAGCTCCTTGCGAACGTGTGGCCGACGTTGCAGCCGCTGCTGCGCAAACAATGAGCGAGCGGCCGCCGCCCACCGGTCGCAAGGTTGGCGTCGCCGCACTGGCCCTGCACGCGGATCGCATCGATGTCCGCAGTCCCGCCGAGTTTGCCGAAGATCACATTCCCGGCGCCATCAACGCACCGGTGCTCGATAACGCGGAACGCGCCGAGGTCGGCACGCTGCACGCGCAGGTGTCGGCCTTCGCGGCCAAGCAACGCGGCGCTGCACTGGTGGCGCGCAACATCGCGCGCATCCTCGAGGACCAGTGCGCGGGCAAGCCGCGGGACTGGGCGCCGGTCGTCTATTGCTGGCGTGGCGGCAAGCGCAGCGGTGCGCTCGCCCATGTGCTGGCGGAGGTCGGCTGGCGCGCCGTGCAGCTCGACGGTGGCTACCAGACGTACCGCCGGCATGTCGTCGCCACGCTGGCGGAACTTCCCGCGCGGCTTGCCTATGTCGTCGTGTGCGGACTCACGGGCTCGGGCAAGAGCCGGCTGCTGATCGGGTTGAAGGACGCGGGCGCACAGGTGCTCGATCTCGAGCAGCTGGCGCAGCATCGCGGCTCGCTGCTCGGCGACTTGCCCGACGCGCCCCAGCCGTCGCAGAAGTGGTTCGACTCGCAGCTTCTCGATGCGCTCGCTGGCTTCGATGCCGCGCATCCGGTGTTCGTCGAATCGGAAAGCAAGCGGATCGGCGCGTTGCAGGTGCCGGTGGCCCTGCTCGACGCGATGCGTGCGGCACCATGCATCAAACTGGATACACCACAGCCGCTGCGCGTCGCGCTGCTGAAGGAGGAGTACACGCACTTTCTGGCGGATGCGGATGCGCTGAACAACAAACTGCGGCATCTCGCCCCGCTGCACGGCAACAAGATGATTGCGCAATGGGACGCCGCCGCGCGGGCCGGCGACTTCGACACGCTGGTGGCCGACCTGCTGTCGCGGCACTACGATCCCATGTATTCGCGCTCGATCACGCGCAACTTCCCTCGCGTCGACGAGGCGATCAGCGTCGTGCCTGCAGCCATCGATGCCGGCGCGTTCGACGTCATCGCCCGCGAGCTGGTGCGGACGATCGATCACGTTCACGCGGCGTCCGTGCTGTGAATGCCTACGCCTTTCGCGTCGTCAACCGCGGCCACGACGATGCAGGCGCTGGCACTGCAGTTCAGGCGCCGCAACAACCGGTTACAGCTTGCCGGTTCACGGCGCGTCAACAATAGTCGAGACTGCGGCGTTGACGAGGTTGGGCTGCCGCGTCCGCGAACGCCGCCACTGCATGGCGCCGCCGCATCGAGGCCCGCCGGGAGGATGCACCGATGAACATTCGCCAGATGGTTGCCGCGATCCTGATCCTTGCCGCCGGGCTCGCGCACGGCGCCGCCGGACCGATGGGCTACGCCGACGCGCGTCACCTGCTGGCCCGCACCGGCTTCGGCCCTACCGATGCCGAGGTGCGCGCCTTCGCGGGTCTGTCCCGCGAAGAGGCGGTGGCGACGATGCTGCGCGACACCCGCACCGCCGCCATCACCCCCGTCCCGGCCTTCGCCCTTGAGACCGGGCCCATCGGGGCGCCCCGTGGCGACAACGTCACCGATGAGATACGCCGTGCGTTCCTGCAGCAGCAGGCCCGCTACGGCATCGAGCTGCGCGGCTGGTGGGTGCAGGAGATGCTGGTCACGCCTTCGCCGCTGACCGAGCGCATGACGCTCTTCTGGCACAACCATTTCGTTTCGAGCCAGCAGAAGGTGCGCGCCGCGCGCTATATGTACGGGCAGAACGCGCTGCTGCGTACGCATGCGCTGGGCAACTTCGGCGCGATACTGCACGCGGTGTCGAAGGATCCCGCGATGCTGATCTATCTCGACACCGCGCAGAGCCGCAAAGGCCAGCCCAACGAAAACTTTGCGCGCGAGGTGATGGAACTCTTCACGCTGGGCGAAGGCCGCTACACCGAGCAGGACATCAAGGAGGCGGCGCGGGCCTTCACCGGCTGGAGCATCGATCGCGATACCGCGCAGTACGTGTTTCGCTCCGGTGCGCACGACTTTGGCGTCAAGACCGTGCTCGGCAAGACGGGCCGTTTCGATGGCGACCAGGTACTGGACATCCTGCTCGCGCAGCCCGGTACATCGCTGTTCGTCACCACAAAGCTCTGGCGCGAGTTCGTCTCGCCTGAGCCCGATGCCGCGGAAGTGCAGCGCGTGGCGCAGATCTTTCGCGGCCAGGACCACGACATCAAGGCCGTGATGCGCGCGCTGTTGTTGTCCACCGCGTTCTGGGCCGCGGAGAATCGCGGCACGCTGGTGAAAAGTCCGGTGGAACTGGTGGTGGGCACGCTGCGCCAGTTCGAACTGTCGCCGGTCGCCGCCACGCCCTTCG
>Ga0335394_10004999_pt1 | contig 15044 bp, 11 predicted proteins | sample MAT03_FD_205741 | JGI IMG/M metagenome (GOLD analysis project Ga0335394, IMG submission 205741) | Freshwater microbial communities from Lake Fryxell liftoff mats and glacier meltwater in Antarctica - MAT-03 (spades assembly) (version 2) ...
TGTGTCACGATGCGTTTCACTCATCGGGTGCTCCATCTCTTCGGCCATTGGTCTTCATGCCTGAACGTACGCTCGATCTGATCGCAGTGGGTGGCGGCACGGCGGGACTCGTAACCGCTGCCGGCGGGGCCGGTCTGGGTGCCCGCGTGGCCCTCGTGGAGCGGGACCGCCTGGGCGGCGAGTGTCTGTGGAACGGTTGCGTGCCCTCGAAAGCGCTTATCGCGGCGTCGCGCGCCGCGCATGCGGCACATACGGCGTCCCGCCTCGGGATACACCCGAGCGACGTAAGGGTGGCATTCGACGAAGTGCTCGACCATGTACGGCGGGTGCAAGCTCGCATTGCGCCCCATGATTCACCCGAACGGTTCCGGGGACTCGGCGTCCATGTGGTGGAAGGATCGGCACGCTTCGTGAATTCGCACACGATTCAGGTGGGTGACGAACGCCTGACCGCGCGGCACATCGTGATCGCCACCGGCACTCGGCCAGCATTGCCGCCGATACCGGGTCTGACCGACGTCCCGTACCACACGAATGAAACGATCTTCTCGATTCGTGCGCTCCCGAAGACGTTGCTGGTGGTGGGTGGAGGCCCGATTGGCATCGAGCTCGCGCAGGCGTTCGCACGGCTCGGGTCCACGGTGTACGTCATTGAAGCATCTCCGGATTTCTTCCCGCGTGAAGACCGCGAACTCGCCGACATGTTGCAGCAGCAGCTTGAAGGCGAAGGCGTGCGCCTCATGCTCAATACGAAGGCGACAGCGGTTCGTCGGGAGGGAGAGGAAATTGTGCTGGCCGTGATGCGCGCCGGCGTGCCGAGCGAGGTGCGTGGTGATGCGCTGTTGATCGCCGTTGGCCGAGCACCGAATGTGGAAGGGTTGGGGCTCGACGAGATCGGCGTGCGCACCGACAAGGGTGGCGTGATCACCGACGGCGCGCTGCGTACCAGCGTGAGCGGCGTCTTCGCTGCCGGCGATATCGTCAGCGGCGGCCTCAAGTTCACACACGTAGCCGACCACATGGCGCGGAGTGTGCTGCGTAACGCGCTCTTTCCCGGCTCGAGCACCGTCGACTACTCGGGCGTGCCGTGGGTGACGTACACCGATCCTGAGCTGGCGCACGTGGGACTCACCGAAACCCAGGCGCGTGAGCGTTACGGCAGCGGCGTCGGTGTGTGGCGTCGGGAGCTGGCCGGCGTGGATCGCGTGATTGCCGATGCCGGACCGGCCGGACTCGTGAAGATCATCACCGACGCGAAGGGACGCGTGGTCGGTGGACACATCCTCGGCGCGCATGCCGGCGATATGATCGGCGAACTCACCATGGCCGTCACGCTCAAGCTCAGCGTAGGGCAGATCGCGTCGGTGATCCATCCCTATCCCACGACCGCCGAGGCGATCCGCCAAGCGTCTGAGCAGCGACGAAAGATGAGCTTCACAGGATGGAAGAAGTCGTTGGTGTCATGGTTGGTGCAGCACGTGTAGCCGTGAACAGCGACGTGATGATTCCGACGGCGAAAATGAGCGGGATGCCGTACATGGCCCACGGCCACGTGTAGCCGCCGGCCTCCCCAACCACGACGTAGCAGCCCGCCCCCCACACCACACCCACGATCATACTGGCCCATGCGCCAGCAGTCGTGGCGCGCGGCCAGTGAAATCCGGCAAGGAGAGCGAAGGACAACGCGGCCACCGGAATATTCGCCAGGATGAGGCGATCGAGAATCTGGTCCACGAGGAACGTGGCCCCCAACCAGCTGCTGATGGCGAACAGCACGAGCAGTGTGCGCTGCGACGCCACGGTGGCGAGTGTCGGTCCGCCGAAATCGGCCGCGACCATGGTGGCCATCGCACTCCACACACCGGCCAGCGTGGTGAGCGCCGCGCCGAAGAGCGCGGCATAGGCGAATCCGCGCAGGCCGTTCGGCAGCCAGACGAGCACCATGGTGGGCACAGCGAGTTGCGCGTCGGCCAGTGGCGGCTGCGAGGCGCGCAAATGCGCCGCCGCCAACACCACGGCACCATACAACAGAAACACGAGCACCGCACTGATGGCAACGGCGCGGAACGCGATTTTCGTGCTGCGCGCCGCAAAGATCTTCTGTCCGTACCATGGAGCGGCAATATACGTGAAGCACGTAATCACCATCAGCGTGGACACGAATCGCATCGGGAGCGCCGCACTGTTCCATTGCGCCACGGGATTCACCGTCAGCTGGCTGGCGGGGAACACCGTAGACAATCCGCCGGCGAGCGCGCTCTGCTTCATGCCGAGGACCAGCAATAGCGGAAGCAGCACGATAGTTGCGAGGAATGCCACCACGTCGGCCCGCACGATCGACACCAGGCCTCCCGGAAGCACCGCCAGCAGCACCACCAGTGACAGCACGGCCGACAGGATGGGCACCGGCATCCATGCCGGCGCGAGTGGCGTAAAGAGCAAGGTGAGCGACTTCACGTAGGTGGCAGTGAATCCCGTCATCGCCAGGAGCAGGAGCAGTGACGCCGTTCGACCAACCCCCTTTGAATAGCGCATGGTGAACAGTTCAGCCACCGACAGGCGGTCAAAGCGCTTCCAGGCGCGGGCTACCGTGACCGTATAAAACAGCAACCCCACCAGAAAAACCGCCGGCAGCGCCAACGCCATCGGTCCCGCCCCGTAGCCAGCGGCGGCGAACGCAAGCAGGGTACTGGTATTGAATTCCGTCATCACCAGCGTGGCGACCAGCGGGAAGAGCGACAGGTCCCGCGACGCCACGGTGAACGAGGCGGCCGACGAGGCCTGACGCCATCCGGCGCCCGCCAAGGCCACGAGCAAGGTCGCGAAGGCCGCAATATCGAGTGGACTGACAGCCATGCGCTAGGATCGGAAAGCAGGGAAAGGAACTCAGGAGCAGCGATCTGACTACTTACGCCAGCCGCAAAAAGTTCACAGCTGAATGTCACACATGGAGTCTGGATGAGCGGATGGAGCGTGGTCGCCCAGTGGCGACTGATGTTGATGGGCGTGATGTACTTCGCTGTAGGGATGTTCGCTCCACGCGCGGCAATAGGACAGGCATCTACCGCCACCATCGAAGGCACGGTGCGAAGTCAGCCGGGCGCGCCGGTGGTCGGTGCGGAGGCAACCGGGCAGGGCACGCGCGGCGTCACCGATGCCAACGGACGGTTCCGGCTGGTGGTGGTCGCCGGCTCCCCACTCGTGGTTACGGTAACGGCCCGTGGTTATTCGCCGACTCGTGTGTCGCTGGGGCCGCTGGTCGCGGGCAGTCTGCGCTCCGTCTCCGTGGTGCTGAGTGCGTTGGCCACGCTCGACGCAGTGTCGGTGGTGGCACCGCGCGTGCGACCCCTGCTGAACACCGCGAATGCCGTGACGGGAGGGTCGATTGAAGCGCGCGAACTACGCTCGCTGCCGACCGATGCCCGTGACCCGATCGCCCTGCTGTACAACATTCCCGGCATCACGCAGGCCACCGGGTTTTTCGGCGACGCACCGCGTTTGTCGTTCAATGGGGGCAACTCGCTGTACTCGCAGAACCTGCTCGATGGGCTCGACAACAACGAAGGCTTTCTGGGTGGACCGCGCGTGGAGGTGCCCCTCGGCGCCATCGCGCGCATGGACGCGCTGGTCAACACGTACTCCACGCAACTCGGACGTAGTCCTGACGGCATCGTCGACATCACCTCCGCTGCTGGCCGCGCTACGCTGGCCGGCGATGCGTTCGTGTATCAGCGACCCGGACGCCCGCTGGACGCGCGCGTGCCGGTCACCTTTGGCGCCGAACCGAATTCGCTGGCGGCTAGACAAGAGGGCTTTCAGCGGGTGCAGGCCGGCGGCTCGTTGCGTGGGGCGATCAATCCCGCCCGCACGTTCTTCGCCACCGCCGCCGAGTACACGCGCGAGCAGGAAGATCGTATCGGGTCCACGGCGCAGGCGCAGTTTCTGGGCACGGAAACGCGCCAGACGTGGAAGGGATACGGCCGAATCGATCACGGCTGGACGCCGACGCAAACCACCACGTTGCGCGTGGCGGCGAGCGCCGTGGACCGCGAGGGTGATGGCAGCGGTGTGCTCACGCCGGAAGCGGACATCACCACGCGACGCATCGGATCGCTCACGGCGCTGATTCATCGCAGCGCGCTGCGCGAGGGACGCGCCTCGAACACGGCGTCGGCGCAGTTCGGCACATTCCGCTGGTACTTTCCGCCCGCGCGCAGCGATTTTTCGCGACCACAAGTTACGGTGCTGGCGCCGGATCTTTCTACGCAGGCCATTGTCGGCTCCAGCAATTTCGTGTTCGATGAAACCGAGCGACAGTGGCAGCTGCGTGACGTGTTCGAAACCGCCGTCGGCGAACGTCATACCCTGCGCGTTGGTGGGGATGTAATTGTCGGCTCGTTTCGGTTGGCCGCTGCCAGTACGAATCCCAATGGCTCCTATGTCGTCGTCAACGACGGCAACATTGCGGCGAAGCCCGGCAGTCCGCTCTCGATCACCGACATTCCGGCGAATGCCCGCGTGCAGTCGTACACGATCGACGCGCGCCCGCAGCAGGTGAATTTGTCGCAGGCATTGTACAGCGCGTTCGTAGAGGACACGTGGCGTCCCACGCCGTCGCTCACGGTGGTGGGCGGCCTTCGCTGGGACTACGACGATATCACGTCTCGCGGCGAGAGTGATCCCGACCTCGACAACGTGCAGCCACGCGTCTCGTTCAACTGGTCGCGAACCGGGCACGATGTGATCCGTGGCGGCATAGGGCGGTATGCCGGCAAGCTACCGTACGCGATCTATTCCGATGCGATTCAGCTGGGGGCCACCGGGAATGCGGTGCTGACGTTCAGTGGTGCGAGCGCTCCCGCCTTCGGCGCCGGACCACTGCCGGTGAACATTCCCAACGCCGATGTGCAGTCGGTGCCACGTGAGATCTTCCGCGCGTTCGCCCTCGGTCTCGAGCAACCCATGAGCTGGCAGACCACGCTGGGGTATCAGCGTCAGTTCGGCCGCGCATGGGCGCTCAGCGCTGATCTCGTGTGGAGCGAGACGCGCAACTTGCCGTTCACGGCCGATCTCAATCCGATCGCGCGACGACTCACGGCTGCGGACTCGCTGCCACTGGTCTGCGCGAGCTCGTTCGCGTGCGCGGGCGACGCGTCGCGGCCCGACAACCCGTCTACGGCCGGCTATCGTCGCTTGTCGACCGTGCAGAGTGGTGGATCGGCACGCTATGTCGCGATGTATATCGCGGCGCGTCGTGCCCTCACTGAACGCTGGCAGCTCGATGCCAACTGGGTCTGGTCCCGCGCGCAGAACAACACCGAGGACATCAACTTTTCGGCCACGCAAGGCAACTGCTTCGACACCAATCGCATCGATGCCGTCACCGGCGCGGCGTGTACCAGTGATGAGTGGGCCGATGCCAACAACGATCGCCGCCATCGCGTGACGGTGCGCAGCGTGTATGAATCGCCACGCGGATTCACTGTCAGCATGATCGGCGATGCGCAAACGGGCGTGCCGCTGAACCGATTGGCTGGCACCGTGACCGGCAGCGGTGTTGCGCGATACGACCTATTGGGTTCTGGCCCGATCCGCGGCAACGGGTTCATCGGCAACGCCGACCGTTTTTTTGGCGTGGCGCGCAATGCGGAGCGACTGCCTGGCTTCGTGACGATCGGTGTCAGCGCATCGTATCGCCCGCCCGTGGCGGCACTTCGTGGCATCGAGCTGCGGGCCGATGCGTTCAACCTGCTCAATACCTTGGCATGGGGCGGGTACGCGAACGGCATCGGTGGCGGTGGCAGCCGCACCCAGTTCGGCCGCACCGGCGATCAGGTGCACCTGTTCTCCGCGGCCCCACCGCGGCAGTTCCAGTTCTCGGCCCGCTACCTCTTCGGCGATCGTGGCGCGCTCTGACCCGCGCGCTGCGCTTCGCGCTAGCTTCGTAGCATGATCGACGAACCGTTTCGACAATGGCTCGCGCGTCGCTGGAGCGCTCCAGCAGTGGCGCTGCATCGGGCGGGGATCACGGCCAATCAGGTCACCGTGGTGGCCGCACTGCTCGGCCTCACGGCGGCCGCGCTCGTGGCGGTGCAGCTCACGTGGGTCGGGATCGCGCTCTGGCTTGCGAGTCGATTGTTGGACGGCTACGACGGCATGCTTGCGCGGCTGGCTGGTGGCGGCTCGTTGTTCGGGGGGTATCTCGACATCACGCTCGACATGCTTGCGTACGCGGCCATGGCGGTCGCGTTTGCGGTGGCGATGCCGGCCGACGGTGTGCTCTGGACGCTGGTGCTGCTGGGCTACGTGATCGCGATCACGACGACACTCGCGCTGTCATCGCTCGCCGAAAAGGCGGACCGACAGCTCGGCGGCGATCGCTCGATTCAGTTCACACGCGCGCTGGCCGAGGGCGGCGAAACCACTATCGTATACGTGGTGATTGCGCTCGCCCCATCGATCAGCCGATACGTGCTGGTGGTGTGGATCGCGTTGCTCGCCATCACGGCGATTCAGCGCACCGCGCTCGCGCGTCGCCTCTTGTCGTAGCGAGGCGGCCAAGCGCCACGTGCGATCACGGCGCGCCGTCGGCCTGCTCGCGGAAATCATTGCTCTCATGTCCGGCGGTGCGGCCGGCATTGGGTGTGCCCGAGCGCGCGAACGGTGTGCCGGTGGCATCCGGCGAGGGCTGATGCGGCGTGCTGAAACGAGACTGCGGTTGACGATCGAATCGCATGAACATCGTATGCTCCGATTACAAAAATGCCCCTCCGTGGGAGGGGCCTTGGCAGTGCTGACCAGGTCGCCCATCCCGTGAGTACGCGGGAGGGGCGGCGGGTGCGTCACATGGCAGCGACGACGTGGCCTTTCTCCCGGATTCGAATAACTACGACCGACGTAACGAGGAGCGTTACGTCGGCGGGAATAAGGCTGATAAGTCGCGAAACTGACGTGTGGGGCGCGGTCATATTTTTCAGTATCGGCACGCGGTGTGGAATCCGCAAGCTATTTCTTCTTGGTGGTCACCTTGATGACACCATTCACACCGGCTTCGCCGTAGAGCGCCTTCGCGGCCTCGCCCTTCATGATTTCGATCGTTTCGATTGCGTCGGGCTTCAGTGAGTTGAGCGCCGAGGATTCCACCTGCTGGCCGTCGATGAGAAGGACGCCAGTGAACGGCGTCTTCGAAGATCCCGAGATCGTCACCACCCGAGCGGGCGCACCTCTGAGTAGTGCTGTCGGCATGGCGCCCTTGGTGTTGATCTGGACCTGCTGCGTCTTGCCGCCGCGCACGTTGATGGTAGCGATGCTATCAGCCGAAAGTGCATTAGCCTCGACACGCGAGACTTGCTTGCCGTCCACGATATAAAGCGCCGTGGTGGTGTCGAGTTTGGTCAACAGCGTCATGCGCTTCTCCACGCCTTTCACATCCATGTTCTGTAACTCGGCGGCCGTGGGCAGCTGCGATTCACAGGCGGCAAGGAGGGCGACGGCGGCCAGCAGGCTGCTGCCGAGGCGACGGGAGCGGACGAACTGCGGCGGGCGGGAAGTCATGGTGATCAGTCTCCGTTCGAGGTGTGAGGCGTGGTAGGAAAACGCGGGGCTGGTGAGGGCGAGCGGGGTGCGGGCGATGCCGCCCTGCATGAACTGCGGCACGTGCGACGATAGTTCGATGAGGAGCTGGCCGTACTGCCGCGGCGACGCGCCGGTACCGAGCACGCGGCCGTCGCAATCGAGTTCGATGGCCAGACGCAGTCGAGCGAGGGCGAACCAGGCGATCGGATTCCACGGCATGAGCGCGATGGCGCCGCAGGCGCCCAGCAGCAGCAAGGGATCACGGGCTGCGATGTGCGATCGCTCGTGCGCAACGACCAGCTGTTGTTCGTGGAGCGTGCGCTCGAGTAACCACGCCGGAACCACAATCCGTGGATCACGCACACCGATCACGGCGGGGCCAAGGGCGTCGGTGACGCTCACGGCAATGCCATTGATGTCGTGCAATGAGGCGCGTTGCAGTGCGGCGCGATGACGACGATAGCTCACGCCGAAGGCCAGCAGCACGAGCGCCGAGCAGAGTGGCCACGCCAGCGTGATGGCCTGTTGGGCGAGTCGCGGTGCGCGATCGAGCGGGCCACCGATGGTCGTAATGCTCCAGGACACCGGGGCGGAGACCGCGCGGCTGACGCCCGAGGCGATGGCGTTGATTGCGGACTGTAGGTCGAACGCCGGTGCAGAGACGGTGCGTGGGGTTGGCGTGCTGACGGCGACCACGTCCAGCGTACTCGCGGCGCCGGGGGGCGCGGTGCGCAGCGGGGCCGCGAGCACCAACAGTAACGACGAGAACAGGGCACCGGCCCAGATCAACCGCGCCGGCAGCGCACGACCGGCGAGCCGCTGCAGCAGCATGGCGGCAGCGGCAAGGAGGGCACTCACCACGATCGCCTGCGTCATCCAGCCAATCATCAGCGATGGTGTCATAGCTCGTCCTTCAAGCGCTCATTCAGTAGCGCGCGCATACGCTCCATCTCTTCGCGAGAGAGCTGCTTATCCGACACGAGCTGCGTGAACATGCGCTCGGCCGATCCCTGATAGATCGCGTCTTTGATACGGGTCAGCGCACTGCGACCAGCACGCTCGGCGGCCACGGCGGGGAAGTAGCGATAGGCACGACCCTCGGGCTCATGCCGGACGTAGCCTTTGTCTGTCAGGGTCTGGAGGGCAGACAAGACGGAGGTGTAGGCCAAGTCGTCGTCCATAGCGTCGCGGACATCGGCTACGGTGGCGGAGCCGAGGCGCCAGAGGACACTCATCACGGCGAGTTCGCGAGGGGGGAAATAGACGTCGGTCATGATGGGGAGGGCGGCTGCGGGTTGGGCAGTACTGGTTATTCCGTAGTATGAGGCCGAGGACGCATGGTGTCAACTGGTTTCTCCGTAGGCGGGGCTCTAGGCTGTCGTTGTGGGCTGTTGGCTGGGGGTGATGGGTTTTGGGTGATGGGTTTTGGGTGACTGCGGGCTAGGATGCCACCGGATTGACGCGTTTCACGAGGTTTATGAGCATTCGGCGTATCCGTCCGATTTGCGCGAGAAGATCATCGGCGACGGACGGCGGGAGCGCCTGCGTGTCGCGCGCGAGCATGAGGTGATTCGCGGACTCGGTCGCAGAGCCCAATGCGATCGCGAGAAAACGCACGAACTGCGGGTCGGTCAGCTGACCCGACCCTTCGGCAATATTAGCCGGGATTGAATCCGCGGCACGTCGTAGCTGATTGATCAGCTCCGAGCGACCTCTGGCCGCCTGTTTTGACGCGCGATCGACTGCCACCGCGTAGGCGTGCGCCTCGTGCCACACTCGAAGGTTCTGGAAGTCTTGCATGGCGTCGAGTGTACACGCGACCCCGAAAACCATGTCATCGAATCGTCGCACGCATACTCATCCCTTCGCGCCGTTCGCAGTCACCCAAAACCCATTACCCAAAACCCAACACCCCCAGCCAACAGCCCCCAGCCAACAGCCCAAAGCCCAAAGCCCACAGCCCACAGCCCCTTAAACCGTACAAACCTCCACTGCCTCCCTCAACGACGTCATCCCCTCCCTCCTCGGCAAAAACTCGTGCGCAAACACCCCACGATATCCTGTGCCCGCGACAAACTCCGCGATCCCGCGATAATTGAGCTCTTGCCCGCCATCGATCTCATTCCTCCCCGGCACTCCCGCCGTATGGAAATGTGCGATCCACGGCAAATTCGCTTTGATCGTCGCGATCACGTCGCCTTCCATCACCTGCATGTGATAGATGTCATACAGCAAGCGGAAGCTCGGTGAGTTCACCCCTTTCGCCACCTCGACCGCCCACGCCGTATGATCGGCATGATAGTCCTTGTGATCGACTTTGCTGTTCAGCATCTCCATGCACAGCACCACCCCATTCTGCTCGGCCGTCGGCATCAATCGCTTGAGACCCGCAATACAGTTGGCGATCCCTTCACCGTCCGACATCCCACCACGATTGCCGCTGAACACCACGATCTTCTGCACGCCGGCCGCCGCCGCCCGCGGAATCATCGCTTCGCCATCGGCCACCAGCTTGTCGTGCTGATCGAGCCGATTGAAGCCCACTGGTATCGACCCGAAACTGTTGCCCATCGTGCACTGCAAGCCGTACTGCTTCGGGACCTCCCATTCGGTGTCGCCGAGTAAGTCGATGCCCATCAGTCCCATGCTCTTCGCCGACGCGCACAGGTCGTTGATCGGTGTGCGCGAAAAGCACCAACGTGCGACTGACTGATTGAGCCGGCCAACGCGTACGACTCCGGGCGAGGCGGCACCGAGTGGTGAGGCCGACGCGGTAACAGCGACCGCGCCCAGCGCGAGCAGCGCCTCGCGACGTGACACGTCGCGGTGTTCGGAGCGATCCGGCGTCACAGGTTTCTCCGCTTGAGTTCACCAACGGCGTGCGCCACGGCGCGCGCGGTAAGCGCCATGTACGTGATCGACGGGTTCTGACAGGCGCTGCTCGACATCGCGGCGCCGTCGGTGATAAAGAGATTGGGAACGTCCCACGCTTGATTCCAGCCGTTGAGCACTCCGTCCTTCGCGGTTGTGGACATGCGCGCGCCACCCATCTCGTGGATGCAGTGACCCGGTGGATGCATCGTGCGATTGGGGCGCACGTTGATCGCGCCGGCGGCTTCGAGAATCTCGACGGCGCTGGCTGAGACGTCCTTGTTCATCGCGATCTCGTTCTCGCGCCAGCGCACGTCGATGCTCGCGGCGGGAATACCCCACTTGTCCTTGGTGGCGCCATCGAGCGTGATGCGGTTGTCGGCGTGCGGTAGGGTCTCGCCCCAGCCACCGATGCTGATGCCCCACGGCCCCAGGTCGTCGATGAGTGACTGCTTGAACGCCGCGCCGTAGCCGGTCATACCACTGCCGCGTCCCCAGCCTGAGCGACTGGAGCCGCCCTGCATGCCGTAGCCGCGTAGGAAATCGGGGCTCGTGGTGTTCACGTTGCGGAAGCGCGCCACATAGATGCCATTCGGACGACGGCCGATGGTACGCTTGTCGAGATAGCCGGGCATCGTACCGCCAGCGCCGGAGCCGTAGTGATGGTCCATCACGTAGCGCCCGAGCGTGCCACTGGAGTTGGCCAAACCCTCCGGCCAGCGCGTGCTGCTGGAGTTGAGCAACAGCCGCACCGACTCGATGGTCGAGGCGCAGAGAAACACGACCTTGGCCTCGTATACTGTTTCCTGCTGCGTGCGGGCGTCGATCACGCGTACGCCGCGCGCGCGCGATCGTTTCGCATCGTACAGCACCTCGGCCACCACGCTGTGCGGACGTAACGTCATGCGTCCCGTTTTCAACGCGGCGGGCAGGGTGCTCCCGATGCTGTTGAAGTACGAGTGCGTCACGCAGCCGCGTTCGCAGGGGCCACAGTAGTGGCACGCCGCGCGTCCATTGTGGTTCTGCGTGAGAATCGCCGCGCGACCGATCGTCATCACTCGCTCGCCGTTGAACGCTTTCATAATGCGCTCGCGCGCCACCTGCTCGACCACCGTCATTTGCATCGGCGGCAGGAACTCACCATCGGGTAGGTGCGCGAGCCCCTCCTTCGCACCGGTCACGCCGACGAATCGCTCCACGTGCGAATACCACGGCGCGATGTCCTTGTAGCGGATCGGCCAGTCGGTGCCGTGCCCGTCTTTCGCGTTCGCCTGGAAGTCGAGATCACTCCACCGATAGACCTGACGGCCCCACATGATCGACCGTCCGCCAACCTGTCGTCCACGAAACCACGTGAACGGCGCGTCGTCGGGTGAGACGTACGGGTTGTCGTTGTCGTTCACGAAGAACTTGCGTCCGGTTTCGTCGCAGGCGTAGCACTGCCGCTGCACCGGCTGCTCTTTCTCCAGCGCGTTGCGGTCGCCCCAGCCGCGGTACTTCATGTCGTACGGCTGAATGTGCTCTACGAAATCCTTGCCGCCGAAGTCCACGGGGCCACCCGCTTCCAGCACCAGTGTGGCAAGTCCGCGCTCAGTGAGTTCCTTGGCTGCCCATCCACCACTGATGCCGGAACCGACCACGATCGCGTCGTACACCCGACGCTGCGGTTGTGCATCCGCGTACAAGTCTTCACTCATCGCGACCTCCATTGCGGGCGGGCATGTTGGCGGCACCGTCGAAGCGACCCGGCATGATGTCGGTTTTCAGCACGTCGCGCTGCACGCGCTCGCTGGTAAAGTAGCCGTGAACCACCAGCCCCTTCACACGCGAGTAGCCACGCGCGGCCGGCGCGTTGCGGTCGTATGGCGTGTCGAGCGCATTCATCACAAGCGTGAACGTGTCGCCGGTAAGCATCGACAGCGACTGTCCGCTGATCGCCTGTGCTTGCGCTTCGATCGCGTCAAGGCCGGTGCTGAACGCGCGCCGGTCGGCGTCGGTGTAGTAATCGGCCACGATCACATCGATCCAAGCCAGCACGCCCACGTCGATGGCACTCGGCGTATCGGTGCGCGGGATGATCGCATCGGCCAGCACGGCGAGCGTCGCCCTTTGCACGGTCGTGAGCGAGGCGGGCTGCAGGGCGTTTGGTTCACGCGCAATGGTCGCGGCTCGCGACCACGCCGCTCGAGCCTCACGGGGGAGCAGTGTAAGGGCGGCTGCGGCGGCCGCGACCTTCAGAAGTTCACGTCGTTGCATACACAACCTGCATTGGCAGTCGAGGAGGGGAACGCGCTCCCCGACTGCGGTCCGGCGGCCGCGGGAGCTGCTACTGCAATTGGATGTACAGCGGGGTGGGCCAGAGGCGCAAGATCGCCTCGCGCGTCGTCGGCGGCTTGTCATTCTTCAACTTGCTGAACTGCTTCCACCCGGTGAACTGCACGGGCTCCCGCTTGATGTCGCGATAGTACGTGTCGCGCTTGAGCCACGGGGCGCCGAATCCGTCCATGTGCATCACCACTTGCACCTTGGGATCGAGCTTGATGTTGCGGGCGTTCGTCACGCCCTTCGGCGTGAAACGATGCACCACCAGCATCTTGGGGGGCAGCTTGTGCTTGTCCACCAGATTGGCGAGAAACGTGATGGCGTAGTTGATGTCGGCGGCGTCGTACGTGCCGATGCGTCGCCCCGGGATCCCGCCGCTCGACTTCATCGAGAATTCCGGATCGATCCCCAGATGCACGTCGGGGCGCATGAGAAACTTCTCGATCCAGGGAAGCTCCTGCTGCAACGTGCTCTGGCCGATCTGCAAATCGACGAAAAGGAGCGCGTTCTTCGACTTCGCCCAGCCGTACACTTTCTCGATCAGCGCGCTGTCCATGCGCGTGCGATACTTGCCGCTCGGTCCCGGGTCAGGGTTGGCCACCATGGCGATCAGGTGCAGCGCCGGCTGCACGGGATGCGCCGGATCGAGGCGGGTCCATTCCGCCGCATCGGCCTCGAGCTTGGCGAGCATGACGCTGGTCTCGAACTCGCCGAGAATCCCCATGCGTGTCGAGAGCGGGTTGCCGTAGTACGCCAGCACGCGTTTCGCCGGAAGAATGGATCCCGGAAGCGGAGCGACGGTCTTCACGGGCCACAACGAATCGAGATCGCTGCCGGCGCCCTTGAAGGCAAGGTGTCGGTCACCTGACTGCGGACCGAGCGCCCCCTGCGGTTTGGTGGCTTTCGGCTTCGCTGTCGAGGTCGTTGCCGGTTTCGTCTTCGGCTTGACCTGCGTTTGGGCCGATGCCGTTAACGGTGCCAGTAAGGTGCCGGCGGCGACGGTCGCGCCGAGCAGGAGCGAGAACGATCGACGGGAGCGCATGAATACGGAGCGAGTCGGCACGGAGGCGTGATGATTGGGCGTAAGCGGCACCGGACAGGGCCAGGTAACACAGTGTAACGGCGATTTCGTAGTGAACCAAGGACGGTCGCGCTGTGCAGCACTCAGCGCGTCACATTGACCTTTCGCTTTACCGTGATGGCGCGGTCGACGTCGAGAGCCAGCGTTCCCGCCACCTCGGCCTGTACGACGAGCCACCGCGGATGCACCAGAACATCGATCAGCTTGCCGGTGCGTACCGTGCCCGACAGTTGCACCCCGTCGGTGAGATCCCGATTCAGTGCGTCCTCCACCTTTGCACGCGTCTCCTCGAGAATGGTGTCGAGCGGGAAACGGGCCTGTTGGCGCAGCTGCGTAACCATGTCACCTTTGCGAAGCCACGCCAGTCCCTGCACGAGCGCGTTGCTGGTGGACACATCGAAATCGAGATCGGGTACCACCAGCGCGCGCGTGGCCTGATCCAGTTGCGGTGTGCCCACGAGATAAGCAGTGCCGCTGATGTCGCCGCTCACACGGACCGCCATCACGACCCGTCCGTCGTCGAGCGGCGACACCACCAGCGAGTCGATGCGCACCGAACGGCCGAACCGACGGAACTTCCGTCCAATGACTTCACGCGAGAGCGTCGCCGATGCGACGTCGTACGGCAGCAATCCTTCGATCCGGATGCGGGCACTGTCGCCGACTTCCTTGAGCGCCGGTGACAGCGGTGGCAGCGGCGTCTTCGGGTCGAGCGGCTGCGGTCCCGCAATGAGACGGGGGTGCGCGTACAAGCGCACGGTCGCCACGAGTGCGCTGTCACGCAGGGAAAAGTTGCCGAGTCGCAGCTGCTCGGGAGCGAGGTCGAGCCAGAGACTGTCGCGCACGCGGATTGGACGTTGCATGATGCCGTACCATTTTCCGACACGCTTGCGCACGTCGAACGCGGTGATCTTTCGATCGAGCGCGGGCAGCTTCGACGCCAGCAGGGGGCGGACGGCGCGCACGACTTGGTCAGTGACGTCGAGCTTGAGGAACGTCACGCGACAAGCATCCCGCTCTGCGTTCGAGGCCGGGCGCAACGATGTCACACGCGTGCGCGATTCCAGGATCCACGCCGGATTGAGTCCGATATCGGTGGTCAACACCACGTGGAGTCGGGGCGGCGAATCATCGTTACCACACGATGCGCTGAGCGTTGGTCCGATCACGGGCTTGTACCATCCTCGGCCGGTAT
>Ga0335394_10005001_pt1 | contig 15037 bp, 9 predicted proteins | sample MAT03_FD_205741 | JGI IMG/M metagenome (GOLD analysis project Ga0335394, IMG submission 205741) | Freshwater microbial communities from Lake Fryxell liftoff mats and glacier meltwater in Antarctica - MAT-03 (spades assembly) (version 2) ...
CCTGGAGGCCACGTCCTTAACAACACCGACCTCTGCCCGACCGATGGCACCAAACAGAACCCCGGTCAGTGCGGTTGTGGGAACCCGGATACGGACACGGACGGTGACCTCACCGCCGATTGCAACGATCTGTGCCCTGCCGACCCGAACAAGATCGCTCCGGGTCAATGCGGTTGCGGCAACCCCGATACCGACTCCGACAACGACAGCATAGCGGACTGCGTGGACGCCTGCCCACTCGACCCGAACAACGACCTGGATGCGGACGGCATCTGCGGCGATGTGGACAATTGCCCCACGGTGTTCGGTGAGATCGGCAACATCTGCGATGCACAGGCTGGACCAGGATTCACCTTGGGCGAGTTGAACAATAGCTGCGCATGCATCGCCGCGACCTGCACCCAGAACCTGACGATCGAGTTCCAGACCGATGCGAACCCGGGCCAGATCACCTGGGAGTTGCACGAGCAAGGCACCAACACCGTGTTGCAAGCCGGTGCCCCACTAATGGCCCCCAACGGCATACAGACGGTGAACACATGCGTACCCAACGGCTGCTACTACCTGAAGGTGCTGGACAGCGGCGGGGACGGTATCGTCAACGGTGGCTACATCCTCAGAACGGCTGGCAGCCCCGGAACTCGCATTATCGACAACCGCCGCAACTTCACCAGTGGTAGCGTAAGCCAGATCGCCGGGAACGAGAGTTTCTGCTTCCCAATGGGCTCCACCACCAGCACCATCTTCACCAGCTGCGATAAACTGGACTGGACGACAGGCCAATACGTGGTGTGCGGTCCGGTACCTGCGGTGGCCGCCTTGTGGAACGCAGGCAATACGCCTGCGGAAGCCACTACGGGCTACGAGTTCCAGATCTTCAACCCCAACGGTGGCTACATCTTCAACCGTTTCCGCAGCCACAACGTGAGCGACGGTTTCGCGCCGGACAATGCCAGCCGCGCCTGCCACATGAAGATCAACAACTGGGCACTGGCCCAACAGATCCCCGCCAACGTGTTGATGAACGTGCGCGTGCGCACACGCATCAACGGCGTGAACGGCAACTGGGGGGCTGCCTGCCGCTTCAAGATCGATCCCGTGCAAGCGGCCTGTCCGCTCACCAAGCTGATCGACATCCCGGGTGATGCGAACCTGAGCTGCAACTCCACCCGTGTATGGGGTACGGGCAACTACATCCACGCCCGTCCCATTTCAGGTGCCACCCAGTACCAGTGGCGCTTCCGTATCGATGCGGAGAGCTTCATCACCATCCGCACCACCACCACCTACTTCATCCAGTTGAACTGGCCCACACTGCCCCTGCAGAACGGAAAGACCTACCAGGTGGAAGTGCGTGCGTTCAAGGGTGGTGCATGGTGCATCGATACCCCCACCCCCGCTCCAGGGCCGGGTTTCACCCCGTGGGGGGATGTCTGCGACTTGACCATAGACAATACACCAGCTAACGGTGGCAACGAGAACATGCTCGGCGCCGGTCAGTCCGAGCAAAGCGGAGGACTCCGGATGTACCCGAACCCCAACCGTGGCGACCAGCTCTACTTGAGCTTGGAGGCTGTTGACGATGGTTTGAACACCGTGAGCGTGGACATATTCGACCTCACGGGGAAGATCGCCACCACGCGTACGATCGCGATCACCGACGGTATGCTCAACACCGCAATGGACCTCAATGACCTCCCTGGTGGCGTTTACATGGTCAACGTTACTGCGGGTGCGCAACGCTATACCAAGCGACTGGTGATCCAGAAATAGCAGCCCGCGATCTCAGCATCGAAGAACGAAAAAGCGGAAGCCCGCCCCATGATCGGGGCGGGCTTCCGCTTTTCACCGGGTGAAGTCAGCGTACAACAGGTACTTGGCCCGCAGGTTCATGAACCCCCGCAATGCGGGTTGCCAGGACGCCCGAATGGTCTCTTCGTCCTCGCCACGGACGATACGTTCGCGCAGATCGGGACCACCGGCCAGTTGATCGAAGAACGCGTTGAAGAACGCCGGCTTGTCGGTGGCCTCGCGATAGAGGCCGATCAGCCAATGCGCTCGCAGGCGTTTCTCCATGCGACTTTGGAAGGCCCCGTATTCACGCAAGTCGATGCCCGTACATTCAACGCCTTTGTGCGGTGGATCCTTGGCCCCGGGCATGCTTACCGGAGTGAAATGGAACTGCCCCACTGGATCGCCCGGATAGCCGATGCACTGGAAAGGGCGGTCCGTTCCGCGGCCCACGCTCACCACCGTCCCCTCGAACAAGCCCAGTGAGGGATACAAGTAGACCGCAGCCATGTTCGGAAGGTTGGGCGAAGGCTTCACGGGCAGTTCGTAGAACACATTGTGATCATAGCCCGAGCAGGCGATCACGGTCAGTTCACAAGCGCGCCCTCCTTTCAACCAACCCTCCCCGTTGATCATGCGGGCATATTCGCCCATCGTCATTCCATGGACAAGCGGAACCGGATGTTTGCCAACAAAGGAGGCGTGGGCCGTGTCGAGCACAGGACCATCGACATAGAACCCGTTCGGGTTGGGCCGATCCAATACCACCACCCTCTTCCCCTGTTCAGCGGCCGCCTCCATCACGTAGTGCAGTGTGCTGATGAACGTATAGAAGCGCACGCCCACATCCTGGATGTCGAACACGAGCACGTCCACATCGGCGAGTTGTGCGGCTGTCGGTTTGTTCTTGCTGCCGTAGAGCGAGATGATCGGCAGACCGGTGCGTTGGTCGCGCTGGTCCTTCACATGCGCACCCGCGTCCGCATCACCACGGAACCCATGTTCCGGTGCGAACACTTTAAGAACGTTCACCTTCAGCGCGAGCAGTGAATCAACGAGGTGTACCGCACCGATACGACCGGTCTGATTGGTCACAAGCGCCACGCGTTCGCCGGCGAGAAGAGGGAGATATTCAAGAGTGCGTTCCGCACCGGTCACCACCAGTGAAGGCCCATGAGAGACCAGCACGGCGTTCTGCCCGATCGCTGGTGCGCATGTGGCCAAAAGCGCCATGACCACGCAGGCTATCTTCGCCCGGCCCGTCATCGCGCGGCCTTCCATGGGGTTCGCCCACTTCATCGCACGCCGCATCGTACGTGGCGAGGGATCGGATTCCTCCCGGTTCTCAAGGCCCATTGTGGTCATCGCGGTACTCGGTATCGTGGTGGGTATGGCGGTGATGATCATCACGGTGGGGATCACAACGGGATTCCAGCGCGAGGTGCGGGCGAAGGTAACCGGGGCTGGCGCGCACCTGCAGATCACCGCGATCCGCCAGACCGACCCGAAGGAAACACCCCGGGTGCCGATCGAACAATCCTTTTACCCTTCGCTGGACACCGTTCCAGGCGTGGCGCATATCCAGATCTATGCCACCAAGCCGGGCATTATCGAGACACCGGACGACATCGAAGGCGTGATCGTGAAAGGCGTTGGAACGGATCATGACTGGACCTTCATCCATGACCATCTGGTTACTGGTTCATTGCCCGCGATCGGCGATACCGCGCATCCGATCGACCTGCTGCTCTCGCGTTACCTCGGCAAGCGCTTACGCATCGGTGTGGACGATACCATCACGGTGTACCTCGTGAAGGATCGGGACGACATCCGGCCGCGGAAGTTCCGCGTGTGCGGGCTGTATGAAACAGGTCTGGAGCAACTGGACCACCAACTGGTCTATGTGGACATCGAACATCTCCAGCGTTTCTCCCAATGGGGGTTGAAAGCGGAGATCAGCGTGGGTGCCGTGCAGGAACGGCGCTATGTCGTGCTTGAGGGACGTGCCTTCGGTGGGGATCGCATCTACACGTATGAATGGCCCGGGACCGACCTGGAAGGACCCGGTCCGCATCGCGTGCAACTGTGGGACTGGCACAACCCGGATCTGCCGCTTACCGCCATGGGCCGCTCACCAGAGGACACCACGTTCACCTTGATCGTTCGTGATGGCCAACGGACGATCCCGGACACGGCGCGAGTGCACATCATCCCCGACTCGCTGTCGTTCGTGACGCACAGCCTCGGCAGTGACCTTGTTGTCCAGCACGCCAGGGTCGAGCGCAGTGGCAGCGGTGGCAGCCACACCAAGTATTGCGGCGGTTTCGAAGTGACCCTCGATCGCTTCGAGGACCTGATGGCGATGGACGACCTGGTCTACTCACGGTACCTCGGTCCGGAACTGCGCTCGCTCAGCGCACGCGATCGCTTCCCGGAGATCTTCGCCTGGCTGGAACTGCTCGACAAGAACGTGGTGGTGGTGATCGTGCTCATGATCATCGTGGCCATCATCAACATGACCAGCGCGCTGCTCATCATCATCCTCGAGCGCACCACATTGATCGGTGTGCTGAAAGCCCTGGGCAGCACCAACGGCGCGATCCGCCGGATCTTCCTGATCAACGCGGCGTACATCCTCGGCGCGGGCATCATCCTGGGCGACCTGCTGGGCATCATCCTCTGCCTCGTACAGCAGCACTTTGGGATCATCACGCTGCCGGTGGAGATCTACTACGTGGACGTCGTGCAGGTGGACCTTCAGGCCATGCCGATCCTGCTGCTGAACCTGGGTACGCTGGTGGTCTGCGTAGCCGCGCTCATCCTGCCCAGTTTGCTGGTCACGCGCATCGCCCCGGCCAAGGCCATCCGGTTCGAGTGAGGCGGATGCTCACCGCCTTGCCGAACTTACCTTCGCGGCGTTATGAAGATCCACGACAATATCCTCTCCACCATCGGGAATACCCCGCTCGTCCGCCTGAACCGCATTACCAGGGACGTGGCCGCCACTGTGCTTGCCAAGGTGGAGACCTTCAATCCCGGTAACAGCATCAAGGACCGCATGGCGATCAAAATGATCGAGGATGCGGAGAAGGACGGTCGCCTGAAACCCGGCGGCACCATCATCGAAGGCACCAGCGGCAACACGGGCATGGGCCTGGCGATCGGCGCGATCATCAAAGGCTACAAGTGCATTTTCACGACCACCGACAAGCAGAGCCGTGAGAAGGTGGACATCCTGCGCGCGTTCGGTGCGGAAGTGATCGTCTGCCCCACGAACGTGGATCCCGAAGATCCACGGAGCTATTACAGCGTTAGTTCACGGCTGGAGAAAGAGACGCCGAACAGCTGGAAGGCGAACCAGTACGACAATCCGAGCAACGCTCAGGCACACTACGAGACCACAGGCCCCGAGATCTGGGACCAGACAGGTGGCAAGGTCGATCACCTCGTTGTGGGCGTAGGCACGGGTGGCACCATCAGCGGCACCGCGAAATTTCTGAAGGAGAAGAATCCGAACCTGAAGGTCTGGGGCATCGATACCTACGGATCGGTCTTCAAGAAGCTGAAGGAGACCGGCATCTTCGACAAGAACGAGATCTATCCATACATCACCGAAGGCATCGGCGAGGACTTCGTCCCCGCGAACGTGGACATGGACCTGATCGATCACTTCGAAAAGGTCACCGATCGCGATGCCGCCATCTTCACGCGGAAGATCGTGCGCGACGAAGGCATCTTCGTAGGCAACAGTGCCGGCAGTGCCATGGCGGGCCTGTTGCAGTTGAAGGACAACTTCAAGAAAGGCGAGGTGGTGGTGGTGATATTCCACGACCACGGCACGCGCTACGTGGGCAAGATGTTCAACGATGACTGGATGCGTGAGCGCGGCTTCCTGGTGGAAGAGAAGCCGACCGCCGGTGATCTGCTCAAGGGCAAGGACCTCTCCTTGGTAAGCGTGGAAGCGGACGAACCCGTTCTGCTCGCGATCGATCGCATGCGCAAGCACAACATCGACCAACTACCGGTCATGGAAGGCGGCAAACCCGTGGGCACGATCACCGATGCGCGGTTGTTCGATGCGATACTTGAGGATGCTGAAGTTCGCCACAAGAAAGTGCGCGTGGTAATGGGACCTGCATTGCCACTGATGGAACCCGAAGCAACACTGGCGGAGATCGCGAAGAAGCTGGGCAATGGAAGCCAGGCGGTATTGGTGAAAATGAAGGAGGGCTTCGGGATCATTACGAAGCAGGACATCATCGGGAAGCTTAAGTAGCCCAAGGAATTGCCGATAGGGCTAATGAACCGCCGTGGTGTCTGTAAGACCGACCCTCCTTCTTGTCCAAGCTGCGTTGGTCGCTGGTTTCAGTGGTTGCACTGCCCCCGCAATTGATACCACCTCCTTGCCTGACCCGAGTATCGATTCGTCGCTTCTCGTTGGCGGCTACATCTTTGTTTCTGCCTGCGACCTGCGGAAAATGGCAGGATACGGGACCGCTTCACCATTGGCTCGCAACATCGCCGACAACAGAACGTGGGACCTTGGCGATGAACGTGCATCGCTGGCACTGATCGACAGCTTTCAGCATTCTCCGAATCGCGCCTTTTACTCCGCCGTTCTGTTGCGCAGCACCAGCAAGGCCGATGGTTACTACGCTGAGCCTCTTGACCTCGCAGTTTACAACGACTTGCTTGAACAACCCTGCTCGCTCCTATCGTGCTGCTGGGAGAACGGCTGTGATGGCCATCAGGGTTTGCTATTATGGACCCATGCGATCGCAGGGGAGATACTGATCGAACACGAGGAAGACCCTTGGTCAGCGTTCTTGGATTATGGAGAACTAGTGGAAGCACGCGCGAGAACCGCATGCGACCTCCAAACCGTTTCGCGCGCGAGTGAATTCCTCCATGAGATCGGCGTTCATCTCAAGCTGGCGCTGAAACGCGACTCCATTGATGCCGCTCGCGAATAATAACTGTATGACAACCGATCAAATGCACCGCACCGTCTCGGTGCCGTCGCATCCGCAGCGCATAATCTCCCTCGTTCCTTCACAGACCGAACTACTCTACGACCTCGGTCTCGGCGAGCGCGTGGTGGGCATCACCAAATTCTGCGTTCACCCGGAAACGTGGTTCCGATCAAAGCATCGAGTGGGCGGCACCAAGAAGGTGGACATGGAGAAGATCCGTGCGCTCAAGCCTGACCTGATCATCGGCAACAAGGAAGAGAACGAGCGGATGGACATCCAAGAACTCGAGAAGGAGTTCCCGGTCTGGATGAGCGATGTGCGAAACCTGCACCATGCAGCGCACATGATCGCGAACGTTGGAGAGATGACCGGAACAGTGGAAAAGGCCTACCAGATCCTACGCGGCATTGAGCGCGCTTTTGGCGCACTGAAGCCGATCGAAGAGCCACGCACCGTAGCCTACCTCATCTGGCGCGAGCCGTTCATGGTGGCAGGCCATGGCACCTTCGTACACGACATGCTCTGGCGCTGTGGGCTCATCAACGTGTTCGATGAAGGCGACGCGCGCTACCCGGAGATCAGCGCACAGGAACTGGCCGAAGCCGACCCGGAACTCATCCTGCTCTCCTCAGAGCCCTATCCCTTCAAGGAAAAGCACATCGCCGAGATCAATATGATCTGCCCCGGAACACCGGTGCGGCTGGTGGACGGCGAACTGTTCAGCTGGTACGGCAGCAGGCTGCTCCGGTCGCCGGCCTATTTCAGCGGCTTGTCCTTCCTTTGAACGGCTCGCCCGGCCGGGGGCATGGTCCTACTTTTGCCCGGCCCCCATGCACGCATGATCCGCTTCCTTCTCGCCGTCGCACTCATCACAAGCACATGGGCCGCCCATGGGCAAAAAGTGGGTCTAGTGCTGAGCGGTGGTGGGGCGACCGGCATGGCCCACATCGGCGTGATGAAAGCCTTCGAAGAGAACGGGATACCCATCGACTGTATCACGGGCAGCAGCATGGGCGCGCTGATCGGCGCCATGTACGCCGCAGGACTCTCACCCTGGGAGATCGATTCGATCTTCAGCATGGAGCAGTTCCGCATCATGGCCGAAGGGGGTGTCGAACCCCACTACCAGTACTACTTCAAGCAGGACCATGCGGACGCCTCGCTGCTGAACCTGCGTTTCGACCTTGACACGACATTGCAAACCTCGCTTCCGACGAATTTGCGCAGCCCCGCCCTGCTGGATTTCGAGCAGATGCGCAGCTTCTCTCCTGCTTCCGCAGCGACGGGATACGACATGGACAGCCTCTTCGTCCCCTTCCGGTGCGTGGCCTCGGACATCACGGCACAGCGTTCGGTGACGTTCCGGCAGGGCGACCTGGCCCAAGCCGTGCGGGCGAGCATGAGCTACCCGTTCTATTTCAAGCCGATCCGTGTGAACGACCACTTGATGATGGATGGCGGGCTCTACAACAACTTTCCCAGCGACGTGATGTACGAGGACTTCTTCCCGGACATCATCCTGGGCAGCAATGTCTCCAGCAATTCGATCGCTCCGGACGAGGACGACCTGTTGAGCCAGTTGCGCGCGATGATGCAGGAACCGACGAACTTCTCGGTCCTCTGCGAGAACGGCATCATCGTGGAGCCGCGCACGCCCACCGGTGTGTTCGACTTCAGCGAACCACGCGTGGCCATTGACGACGGTTACAAGGAGGCGATCCGCCGCATGCCGGAGATCATCGCCCAGGTGGAGCGACGCGTATCGCGCTCGGAACTTGCGGTGCGTCGGAAGGGGTTCCGTGCCCGCTTTCCGCCGCTGGTGTTCGGCGATGTGAACGTCGAAGGCCTGGGCCGAACGGCCACACGCTACGTCTCCAAGAGCCTTGATCCGAATGGCGATACCCTGACCGCTGAACAGTTGAAGCCGAGCTATTTCCGCCTGGTCGCCGATCACAACATCGCCATGCTCTATCCCAGGGCCACCTACCGGCCTGAGCGCGGGAACTATGACCTGGACCTGCTCGTGAAGCCACAGAAGGACCTGGAGGTGCGTTTTGGCGGCATGTTCTCCTCGCGCCCCATCAACACGGGCATGGTGGGGCTGCGGTACAACCTGTTCGGCTGGAGCAGCGCACGACTGGAGGCCCTCTCCTACTTCGGGAAATTCTACACCTCCGGGCAGGTGAAACTGCGGGCGAACCTTTCAACACGGTTGCCGCTCTACGTGGAGCCGGTGTTCGCATTGAACCGCTGGGACTACTTCCGCAGCTTCAACACCTTCTTCGATGAAGTAAAGCCCGCCTTCGTGGTGACACGCGAAATGTGGGGCGGGGTGAACGTGGGCATGGGCCTTGGCAACAAAGGCCTGTTACGCGCCGACCTGAAATGGGCCGCGACCAAGGACCGCTATTACCAGACCGACGACTTTACGGGACAGGACACGAGCGATGTCACCTACTTCCGGCACCTCACCTCCGGCCTCGTATTAAGCCGCAATTCGCTCAACCGCAAGCAACACCCCAATGCCGGGCAATCCGTGAAGGCAGAACTGCGGTACATCGTCGGCGACGAGTCCACCGTCCTAGGCTCCACCGCAGCGAATGGCACGCCTGAATTCAAGGAGCGGCACGTTTGGCCCGTTGCCAAGATCACGTACGATCAATACGCGCTGCCTCGAGGCATCTTCAAATTCGGGGTATTGCTCGAAGGCATGTACGGCGACATGCCCGTGTTCGAGAACTACAAGGCCACCATTATCCGTGCACCGGCGTTCCAACCAACGCCGGAAAGTCGCACCTACTTCATGGAGGAGTTCCGCGCACCCAAGTACGTGGCTGGTGGCCTGCGCACCATAATCGCGGTGGCGCGCAACCGGTTCGACCTGCGGCTGGAGGCGTACGTGTTCCAACCCTACGAGCCGATAGTACTCGGTGAGGACGGGGAAGCGGAGACCGCACCGGCCTTCACCGATCGCTACTACATCGGCTCCGGCTCCCTGATCTACCAAAGTCCCATCGGCCCGCTCTGGTTCAACCTGAGCTACTTCGATCAGTTGGACGAGCCATGGGCGTGGAGCATCAACTTCGGCTACATCCTCTTCAACCAGAAGGCGCAGGAATGAGCGGCCTGATCGACCATGCGCTGCTGGACCGCTACGAGCAGGTCGCCGGGGAGATGGAACGGCTTCCAAAGGAGGATCACCCGGACCCGTTCGCGTGGGAATTGATCGACGAGCTGCTGCTCGATCTGCACCTCATCCGCCATGGCTATGCGACCGATGGCTACGACAAGCATGTCCAGCGTCGCCTTTTACAGGTATGTGCGGATGAGAGTGTAGTGGAGCGGATGCATGGGATGCGGTTGTAAGCCTTTGTTCCGCCGCTAGCTTAGACCAAGGGGAAGCCAACGGCTTTGTCATCAGTATGCGACGTATCCGCTACATACCGGGCTTGATCAGCTTGGCTTTGATGCTGCCGCTGGGCTTGTTGTACCTCAGATCACAACGCGCGTTCAAACAAGAGAGGTGCTTCACCATGACATTTCCACCCCCGCCCGATCAGGGCGGCATGATCATCTGGGAAGAGCCCACCGAACAACTCCAATTGCCGCCTGACTTTGAGTGCGGTGGAGATCTACAAAGCGCGCTGGGCGTGCTGAGTTCCTTTCGGGAGCGTCTGGAAGGCTTGGCAGCAGACTCCAACGGCACTACTTGGCTTCACCTACGTTTTCACGAGGATGCCAAGTACGCTAACGTCATGCACGCCTGGGATCATGCCGATTGAATACAGATGTCTGGTGGTTCGCTGGTCATGATCTGATCACGCGCTACTATCGAAGACCGCCTCCTGAGGAAAGGATAAGCTCCTCACCGCTTTGGGACTGCCTGCTCTGCGATGATGTGGTGCAAGTGAAAAGGACGCGCCCGATCATCCGCACTCTACGAACCTCGCTGGTCGATCCCGCATTACGCATTGTCCGACCGGTCTGGCCTGCAATTCCCATTCTCCTTGTCCTCGCATGGATAGGTCTACGGCGGGCGGACACGGGCTCAATAAAATGAAAGCCCCTGCGCCGGAAGGCGGAAGGGGCTCTCTCATGCTGATGTGATCTCCTACGCCTGCGCCGTGGGCCCACCGAAGCTCATCGGGATCTCAGGCATCTCCGTTTCCCGGATGGCGCCATGGACCGTCTCGAACTTCTGGATGTTGTCCGCAAGGGCACGCATCAAACGCTTGGCGTGCTGCGGCGTGAGCAGGATGCGCGACTTCACCTTGGCCTTGGGCACGCCGGGCATCACACGCACGAAGTCCAGCACGAACTCCGAGTTGCTGTGGGTGATGATCGCGAGGTTGCTGTAAACGCCATCCGCCACTTCCTCGCTGATCTCGATGTTCAGCTGATTGGCGCGGGGCTTGTCCTTCTCGTCTGCCATGTTCGTAAGGGTTGCGCCTTTGGAGTTGTGAGTGGCGAGCGTTTCCTCAACGGAGCACTCGCCACTCGTCAACCGCTGACGTTCATTCTTCGATCTCCTGCGTTTGCAGCTTGTCGGCCATCATGCGCGTGTACTCGTCCTTGTTGGCGACGATGGTATTGCGATAAGCCCACGCACCGGTACCTGCGGGGATCAAGTGACCGACGATCACGTTCTCCTTCAGTCCCTTCAAGTGGTCCTCCTTCGCGTTCACGGCGGCCTCGTTCAACACCTTGGTGGTCTCCTGGAAGGAGGCCGCGCTGATGAAGCTCTCCGTTTGGAGCGAAGCGCGGGTGATACCCTGCAGCATGGTGCGGGCCGTGGCCGGCTTGGCCTCACGTCCTTCGGCGGGCTTGGCATCCTTGCGCTTCAGCATGCTGTTCTCGTCGCGCAGTTTGCGCGTGGAGATGATCTGGCCCACCTTCAGGTTCGGGCTGTCGCCGGATTCGGTCACCACCATCTTCTCGTAGATGTGATCGTTCTCGGCCATGAACTCGGTCTTGTTCACGCCCTGGCGCTCCAGGAAGCGGGTATCACCGGGATCCTCGATCTCCACCTTGCGCATCATCTGGCGCACGATCACCTCGAAGTGCTTGTCGTTGATCTTCACACCCTGCATGCGGTAAACCTCCTGCACCTCGTCCACCAGGTACTCCTGCACCTTGGTGGGGCCCTGGATGTCCAGGATGTCCCCCGGCGCGATGGAGCCATCGCTCAGCGGCGCACCGGCCTTGGTGAAGTCGTTCTCCTGCACCAGGATGTGCTTGCTCAGCGGCACGAGGTAGGTCTTGTGTTCGCCTGTGCGGCTCTCCACAATGATCTCGCGGTTACCGCGCTTGATCTTGCCGTAGGAGATGATACCGTCGATCTCGCTCACCACGGCGGGGTTGCTCGGGTTCCGCGCCTCGAACAGTTCGGTCACACGGGGCAATCCACCAGTGATGTCACCACCCTTGCCGGAGCTGCGGGGGATCTTCACCAGCACGTCGCCGGCTTCGATCTTCTGGCCCTCTTTCACGATGATGTGCGCACCAACAGGCAGGCTGTAGCTCTTGATCTCTTCCTTGCCCTTGATGTCCATGATCTTGATCGTCGGGTTCTTCCGCTTATCGCGGCTCTCGATGATCACCTTCTCGGCGAAGCCCGTCTGCTCGTCGATCTCCTCGCGGTAGGTCGCGTTCTCCTCGATGGACTCGAAGCTCAAGCTACCAGCCAGTTCGGAGATGATCACCGCGTTGTAAGGGTCCCAGGTGCAGATCAGGTCGTTCTTCTTGATCGACTTGCCGGCCTTGGTGTAGAGGAACGCGCCGTAGGGTACGTTGCTGGTGGTGAGTACGATGCCCGTGTTCTTGTCCACGATGCGCATTTCGGTGCTCCGGCTGATGACCACGTCAGCCTCTTCGCCTTTGCGGTCCTTCTTCCGCACCGTGCGCAGTTCGTCGATCTCCAGGATGCCTTCGTACTTCGCGCGGATCTCGCTCTGCTCGGTGATCTTGCCCGCCACACCACCCACGTGGAAGGTCCGGAGGGTTAGCTGTGTTCCTGGTTCACCGATGGATTGTGCTGCGATCACACCGACCGCTTCGCCCATTTGCACCAGGCGGCCCGTGGCCAGGTTGCGGCCGTAACACTTCACGCACACACCCTGCTTCTGCTCGCAGGTGAGCACGCTGCGGATCTCCACTTCCTCGATCGGGCTGGCCTGGATCGCGGCGGCGATGTCCTCGTTGACATTCTCGCCACTGGCCACGATCAGGTCGCCGGTCTGCGGGTGGTACACGTCATGCACCACGGTGCGGCCCAGAACGCGGTCGTACAGGGACTCCACGATCTCCTCGTTCTTCTTCAGGGCGGTGGCCACCAAGCCACGCAGCGTTCCGCAATCCTCGGTGCTGATCACCACGTCCTGCGCCACGTCGACAAGTCGGCGGGTGAGGTAACCGGCATCAGCGGTCTTCAACGCGGTATCCGCCAGACCCTTACGGGCACCGTGGGTACTGATGAAGTACTCGAGGATGGAAAGCCCCTCTTTGAAGTTCGAGAGGATGGGGTTCTCGATGATGTCCTGCCCGCCGCCACCGCCGCTCTTCTGCGGTTTGGCCATCAGGCCCCGCATGCCGCTGAGCTGACGGATCTGCTCTTTGGAACCACGCGCGCCGGAATCCATCATCATGTAGATGGAGTTGAAGCCCTGGCGATCGCTCTTGATCCGCTCCATCAAGGTGAAGGTCACCTTGCTGTTGGTGTGTGTCCAGATGTCGATCGTCTGGTTGTATCGCTCGTTGTTGGTGATCAGGCCCATGTTGTAGTTGCCCGTCACCTCGTCCACTTCGGCCTGAGCGGCTTTCACCAGTTTCTCCTTGGCGTCGGGGATCACCACGTCGTCCAGGTTGAAGCTGAGACCACCACGGAACGCGCTCATGAAGCCCAGGTCCTTGATGTCGTCCAGGAACTGCGCGGCACGTGCGGTGCCGGTGGTCTTCATCACCATGCCGATGATGTCTCGCAATGCTTTCTTGGTGAGCACGTCGTTGATGAAACCGCACTCATCGGGCACCACCTCGTTGAAGAGGGTGCGACCGCAGGTGGTTTCGATGATGCTGCTCTTGCCATGTACGTTCGTCCAGCGCAGCTTGATGTGCGTGTGCAGATCGAGCTTGCCTTCGTTGAACGCGATGATCACCTCTTCGGGGCTGTAGAAGGTCATGCCTTCGCCCTTCATGGCGCGCTCCTTATCGGTCTTGCGGCCTTTGGTGATGTAGTACAGGCCAAGCACCATGTCCTGGCTGGGCACCGCGATCGGTGCGCCGTTGGCCGGGTTCAGGATGTTGTGGCTGGCAAGCATCAACAATTGTGCTTCCAGGATGGCGGCATTGCCCAAGGGCACGTGTACGGCCATCTGGTCACCATCGAAGTCAGCGTTGAACGCGGTACACACCAGCGGGTGCAGCTGGATCGCCTTGCCCTCGATCAACTTGGGCTGGAAGGCCTGAATACCGAGGCGGTGCAGCGTTGGTGCACGGTTCAAGAGCACGGGATGGCCCTTGAGCACGTTCTCCAGGATGTCCCACACCACGGGTTCCTTCTTGTCCACGATCTTCTTGGCGCTCTTCACCGTCTTCACAATGCCGCGCTCAATGAGCTTGCGGATGATGAACGGCTTGAAGAGCTCGGCGGCCATATCCTTGGGCAGGCCGCACTCGTGCAGTTTCAGTTCGGGGCCTACCACGATCACGGAACGCGCGCTGTAATCCACGCGCTTTCCGAGCAGGTTCTGGCGGAAGCGGCCCTGCTTGCCCTTGAGCGAATCGCTCAAGGACTTCAGCGGACGGTTGCTCTCGCTCTTCACGGCGCTGCTCTTGCGGCTGTTGTCGAACAGGCTGTCCACGGCTTCCTGCAACATGCGCTTCTCGTTGCGCAGGATCACCTCGGGCGCCTTGATCTCCATCAATCGCTTCAGGCGGTTGTTGCGGATGATCACGCGGCGGTAGAGATCGTTCAGGTCGGACGTGGCGAAGCGGCCACCGTCCAGGGGCACCAGCGGGCGCAGCTCAGGCGGGATCACCGGTACCACCTTGATGATCATCCACTCCGGATTGTTCTCGCGGCGGCTGTTGGCATCGCGGAAAGCCTCCACTACGTTCAGTCGCTTCAGCGCTTCGTTCTTGCGCTGCTGGCTGGTCTCGGTGTTGGCCTTGTGGCGCAGGTCGTAGCTGAGTGTGTCCAGGTCCAGGCGCTTCAGCAGGTCGTGCAGACTGTCCGCACCCATCTTCGCGATGAACTTATTGGGGTCCGCATCGTC
>Ga0335394_10005010_pt1 | contig 15022 bp, 10 predicted proteins | sample MAT03_FD_205741 | JGI IMG/M metagenome (GOLD analysis project Ga0335394, IMG submission 205741) | Freshwater microbial communities from Lake Fryxell liftoff mats and glacier meltwater in Antarctica - MAT-03 (spades assembly) (version 2) ...
GGGGAGTCGACGGGGTCCTATGGGATGAAACGGTCATGCGGGTGGACCTCCGGTGCCCCAGAATTCCTCACTAATTACGCGAGGGGAATCGTCTCACACCATATTGGCAGGGGGGTATCGCTCTCGGGCTAGAATACAGAAGCCTGCATAGATTGACTTAGGGTCATTTATGTGGTAATTATGACGGTGTGCTACCAATAATGTCCTACAATAGACTCTTGTCTCCTCCAGAACAGAGCTTTTTTCTGTTCGGGATGCGGGGCGTTGGCAAGAGTACTTGGGCGCGGAAGTCGTTTCCCAACGCTCGCCATTTCGATCTGCTCGACGAAGGGCTGTACCAAAGCTACCTGCGCGACCCACGACTGTTCGGGAGAGAACTTGCCCTGCTGCCAGCAGGGCACACGGTCGTTCTCGACGAGGTGCAACGTCTCCCCGCGCTGCTGAACGAGGTACACCGGTACATCGAGGACCGCGGTCTACGATTTGTCCTGCTGGGATCGAGCTCACGAAAGCTGAAACAGGCTGGCACAAATCTGCTCGCCGGTCGCGCCCTTCGTCGCGTGATGTATCCGTTTCTCCCGGCGGAGCTCGGCGCAGACTTCAACCTCATGGAGCTCCTTCGTTTCGGAAGTCTCCCCGTTAACTGGGGCACGCCGAACAGGGCGGAGAGCCTCGAGGCGTACGCGCAGCTGTATTTAAAAGAGGAGATTCAGGCTGAAGCGCTCGTACGAAATCTCCCTGGCTTCGCTCGTTTCCTGCCAATCGCTGCGCTGTTCCACGCGCAAACGTTGAACATCGCCTCGCTCGCCCGGGACGCCGGCGTAGCGCGAACGACCGTCACGGGCTACCTCGACATTCTCGCAGACACCTACCTCACGTGGCAACTGCCCGCGTACGACGGCAAATTGCGCGTCAAAGAACGCAAGCATCCAAAGTTGTATTGGGCCGATTCCGGCGTCGTGCGCGCGGTACGACGCGAGTTTCATGTGCCGACCACCTCCGAGTGCGGTTCGCTGTTCGAAGGGTGGATTGCCATGTTACTCAAAGCATACGGAGAACCTGGTAGCGGCGTGGGCTTGCGATGGGATGCGCTGTACTACTGGGCCACAGGCGGCGCTGAAGTGGACTTTCTCATTGAGCGTGGAGGCGAGTTCATCGCGATCGAAGTGAAGGCGAAGGAATCGTTGACGTCTCGGGATTTCAAAGGGCTGCGTGCCGTCGCCTCGTTGAAAGGTCTTCATCGGCGTGTGATCGTGTTCCTCGGCGAGCGCCCGTACCGCACTGAAGACGGAATCGACGCGCTCCCGGTCCGTGAATTCCTCAATGCGCTGGAATCGCGAGCGTTGTAGGAGAGCCGTTGATATCGTGAGGCGTTGGCGGCCCGAGCAGAGTCCCTGCATCACTTCTTCGTATGCCGTAACAGATCTTGACAGCTTCTTCTTGCCGTGCCGCCGTTGAGAGCGGGCATTGAATCGGCGTGTTCACGACTAACCCGAATTTCTCACGAGGGTATTGCATAACGGCCGCTTCGCGTGGCATCAAGGGTTTGTCAAGAACACCTTACGCGCAACACGGAGACGGCCGCTCTGTCTACAGCGTGTACGACCGAAACGTTGACGTTTCAAGGGGTCGCAGGCCGCGAGGTGATGGCGCGGTTTGATGGCGGCGCGCTGACCTCCGACGGCGGCGCCGTGTTGTTGCGGGAGGTCGATCGGGCGACGGGGCTCTTGGCCCAGTTCGCGGCGTGCTTCACGGATCATCGGGCGCCGGCGCGCGTCACGCATCCGGTGGCGGCGCTCGTGCGGCAGCGCGTGTACGGCCTCGCGCTGGGCTACGAAGACCTGAATGACCACGACGCGTTGCGGCACGATCCCCTGATGGCCGTCCTGGCGGAATCGACCGATCTCGCCGCGCCGGGCGCCGGCAAGAGCACGCTCAATCGTTTGGAATTGAGCGGCGTGACCGTCGCCGGCCGCGAGCGCATACGAAGATTACGGTGGATCAGGACGCGGTGGATCGCCTGTTCGTGCACCTGTTCGTGCAGGCGCACGCGACGGCCCCGACCGAGATCGTGCTCGATCTCGATGCCACCGATGATCCGGTGCACGGCGCGCAAGAAGGGCGTTTCTTCCACGGCTACTACGGGCACTACTGTTATCTCCCGCTGTACATTTTCGCAGGCGAGCACCTGCTGTGCGCGCGCCTCCGCCCCGCGAACATCGACGCCAGTGCGGGTGCCCTCGAAGAGGTGGAGCGGATCGTGTCACAGGACGTGATCCGTCCGATGCCACGCCACATACACCTGACGGTAGCGATTCGTCATCCGGGTCGCGTCGATTGCGATGTCGTAGTTGGCGCCGCTGGGCTATGATCGGCGTCGGAATCGGTGCGGTCGTGCTCATGATGTTCTATGCATTCCGTCCCGATCGCTCCGACGCGGCAGTCACACCGATCGGGCCTTCGCCAGTGCGCGTCGGCCTCGTCGCACCCTCGGGAAATGCGGTCGGAGCCATCCTCGTCGATGCGCTCTCCGGAAACGCGCACCTGCTCGTGGTGCCGACCGCGAACGCGGCCGGTGGCACTCCGGGCTGCGCGACATCGGCGCCGATCCACCTCTGCCTGCTCGTGACACCGGTTACCGGGGACCCCACCCGGCAGACGCTCACACTCTCACAGCGCTCGAGCGGCGCGATCCTGCTCCGCGCCGATTCGCGCATCGGGGATAGAGCGTTGGACGTCGCACCCTTCGTATTGCGGCTCGTGCAGTTCGCAACCCCGGGAGTATTGCGATGGATCGGCGGCCCCACCGGCGCCGGTGATCACGCCTTCACGCAGTACCGGGAAGGAGTCAGGCTCCTCGGCGGCTGCGATGCCGCCGCGCGTCGCGACGTCATTGCCGGCCTGAAGCGAGCCGCCGAACGGTCGCCGAACTTCCTGCCCGGCCGCGCAATGCTGGCATTGCACGAGGTGAACGCGGCCGTGGCCGAAGGGGACTCAGTGCACGCCGCCACGGTGATGCGCGAAGCGGAGTCGCTGATTGTGGCCGCTCCCGATCTGGCGCTGGCACATCTCGCGGTCGCGCGCGGCGCTTCCATGCTCGGCAACGACTCGCTCGCGCGAAGCGCCGTCGCACGTGCGATCCGACTGCAACCCGTTCTCTCGGACGCGCGCCTCAGCGACGACTCCTGTGGAATGAAACAAGACCGCGTCGGAGGGCGATGAGCGACCACCCAAGTCGCTTGCGAACTTCGGAAGAGTGAACGTCCCCCTGTCGCGGGCCTAACCGATGCCTGCTGCAGCACACTCACACGTCAGTGCCGATCGCGCGGTTCATCTCAACATTTCCGCCAGCAACGTCGTCCGACCCCCCATGCGACTCCTCGTCCTCCTTCTCACAGGCCTCACCGCGGCCCTGCGCAAGCGGTGACGCGGCAGCAACCGACGATGGGGGGCTCCGCGCGCCGCCGGGGTGGCGCGGGCGCGGAGGTGCGCGAGGATCTGGTCGATCACCGAGGTCTGGGTGATGTACGCGACAATACGCAGGGCCCGCGGCGCGTCGGGCACGCGAGGGGGGTCGACCTGCAACACCGCCGCCCATCGGCGGCTGGCCTCCGTTGGCGTTAGTCGTGGCGCGGGGACGAAGATTTCTGCACGCCCCTCTGTTTGCTATTCGGCCTTCCGAAACCGCAGGACCCCTTAGTTCACCGGCGAGCGTACCACCGTGATCGTGTACGAGCCCGCAAGCGGCTGCAAGAAGAAGTTGCTCCCCGTCAGCATCAGGCGTGCGGTGTACGCAGGGGCAGCCAGCGCAGCCACGGTCGGCCATTGGGCCGCCGACAGATCGTCCATGCTGAGATCGTAGCTGGTGCTGCTGCCCTGTGCGGCAACCCAACCACCGGTTGCCATGACGATGCGACTATTGGATGGAAAGCCTGCTCCCCCGTAGGTGACAGCCACGAGACGATTGTATTCCGATGGGATGGCGCCAGTACTGCGCAATCTCGAGAAGGGAGCGGTGGCAATCGTGGTGGTCGTCCAGGCTGGCGCGCTCGGATGTACGGCAATGGTCCTGTTTGCCACCGTCGGTCCGAAATAGTAGGTGCCAGTGTATACCTGACTGATCGCGCCGACTTGCCCCGCCACACTGTACGTGTAGCCGTACATGTCACTTGCTTGCGACGTTGGATGCGCGATGATGCGTCGGCTCGCGTCGGCCTGTGTTCCGTTGATCAAAACGGGACCGATTCGGCCGCGCGACGTGGAGAGTTCCATCTCGTCGGAGACTGCGCCGCCAGCAGGCAGACCTGTCAGGGTTACGGTGGCTGTGGTCGCCGGGGTCATGGTGAGCGCGTTCACGATGAGCGCGCCCGGGACGTTGAGGCCTCGCTGGAGATCGGAAAAAATCGACGTGCCGTTTGCGTTCTGTCGCACCGTCCAGAAGTCTTGCGCACCTGCAGGCTGATCGAGGGTCCGTGTCGGTGTGGCCGACGTAAAGAAGGGCGACCCGCCAGCGACGCTGGTCACTCTGGCGTTGTCCCCCGCCGGAAGACCGCTCACCGTGGCATTCAATGCGCTGCCCGTCGTGATGGCCGTGCAATTCGCATACTGCGCGACTTCCGATTTGAGGAAATGCGCCTGTGTCGTGACATAGACTAATGCAGCCCCGTCGTTACGGCTCGACCCGCCCGCTGTGACCGTGTGCACTGTTCGCGGGAGCACGCCTTGCGACGCAGCCTGCACCGGTGCGCGCTGTGCACTCCTGATCGCGGCCGGTGAGGCGGCAATCGTATACGCCACCGCGGCCGTTGCAGCGGAAATGGAGAACGCGACACGCGTGACACCGTTGCTGGTCGTCGGCGTCACGCGCGTCCACGGCCCGTTGCCGTCGCGAAAGGCGACCCACACCAACTGACTGAAGGGTTCGCTGCACACCGCGAAATCGACGAGTGTCGGCGATGGTGCTGCGACCACGGTCACGCGAAGTGTCGTGGTTCGCGCGCCGACACTGAATCCAGAACCCTGCACCACCAGATCGTACGTACCTACGGCAACCGAATTGGCAACAACGACGGTCGCCACACTTGCATTGGTGAGTGTGGCGTTTGGTGCAAACGTCGCCGTAATGCCGGCCGGAGGTCCCGACAATGCGAGCGTGATCGCTCCCGTGAAGTTGGTGCGGGAAATCGTCACGGTGGTGGTGCCGTTGGCGCCGGCCGTCACTGAGATTCCCGTTGGCGATGCCACGAGTGCAAAATCGGCGGCAGCGGTGACCGTGATCTGCAGGGTGGTTGTCTTGTTGCCCGGCCCGGGTGCGGTGCCCTGCACCGTGAGTGCGTAGCTACCCGGCGCAACGCTTGCGGCCACGTTCACCGTCGCGACACTCGTATTGCCCGTGGTGGTCGCAGGGGCAAACGACGCGGTGACGCCGGCGGGTGGTGACACGAGCTCGAGTGCGACGTCTCCCGCAAAGTTGGTGCGTGTGATGGTGATGGTGCTCATACCACTGGCCCCGGCCACAATCGCAACGGGTGATGGCGCTGCGGTGAGCGCAAAGTTCGGCACCGCTCCCACCGTCAGTGCAACGGTTGTCGTGCGATCCGTTGCGCCGACCGCGGAGCCTTTCACTGTGACGGTATACGCGCCTGGCGCGAGCGCGGACGTTGTCGAAATGGTCAGCTGTGCGACATCAGCTGTCGGACTGGTCGGTGTGAAGACGCCTGAAATTCCCGCGGGCGGTGTGTCGAGCGACAGCGCAATCGCGCCCGGCACATTGCTGCGTGTGATAGCAATGCTGGTGTTGACACTGCCGCCCGCATTCACCGACAGTGCGGCTGGTGTAGTGACCAGCGTAAACGACGGCGCCGCCGTGATGGTGAGCTGAAAGGGCGCGGAGACCTGGGCCACGCCACTGCCACTCGCGGACACGGTGACGGCATAGATGCCGGGCACGGTGTTGACGGCCGAGCTCACTGTAACCGTGGCCGCTGTCGTGGATCCGGTAAGCGAGGCGGGGTTAATCGTGGCCGTTACACCTTCGGGCACGCCGCTGGCGGCAACATTGACGGCGCCGGTAAAGCCGCCACTGCGGGCGAGCGTGAGTTGCACGGTGCCCGACTGCCCCTGCACCAGCGTCAGCGCGGACGGCGACGCAGCCACCTGTATGGTAGGTGTGGGATTCGTACCGCCATCGCCGCCTCCGCAGGCCACGAACACGGCCGTCGTTGCGACGGACACCACCATGCCAACGCAGCGACGGAATCTCATGTAAGTAGCCTCGTAGCTTGGAATTGCTGCTATCGGAGCGGAGGAATTCCGGACGGATTGGCGGCAGTACGGGTGTGTCGCACGTTCTACGCCGATCCTCCCGTATCTCATAACGCGCAATCGACACACTGATCGTGTCACGAACAGCACACATTGTAAGCGGTCGGCCATGGGCGTGGGTGATCCGCCGAGCGCTGCAGGCCCCAGGTGAATCTCCTTCGCTCCGCCCGGAGCGGCGCACCTTCCCGCTCCGTGCGGCCACGAGTGGCGTTCCGATCGGCATTTCGAGGTCAACGGCGTACAGGCCGACGCCCCCGTTGCCCGTCGTGTAGTGGCTCATCGCACGCCAGACGAGGTACGCCTGCCCTGCCTCGAAGGGGAACACATAGGCCGACTGGGGCGGTTTACGAATCCGGCCTCGGTGGAGGTCTGTCTCTACGACCGGCGGAATGATTTCCACGATCTGTACCGACGACCCGGTGAGTTGCCTTCGGAGCGAGATTGTAAAGCCGTGCACGGCCCCCTTCGTGGCAGAGTACACGGGCGCCGACACGAGGGGCACGTACCCGAGCCCCGATCCGAGCAGGCCATCGTACAAGCGTTTGTCCCACCACGCGAGTTGTTTCGCCGTGAATCCACCGGTCCGTGCGCGGGTGTTGGCCAAGATCGTTGGTGCTCACTCGCCGAATCGCAGGATCCACGGCGCCCTCGCCGGGAGAAGCGTTGAATCGCGGTTAACGGGCACTCAGCCGCCTGAGTGTCAGCGATGCCGCTTACAGTCGAATGATGGCGCTCATGGCCTACCCGCCGGAGCCCACCCCCGCTCTTCGTGAACTCTTTGCACGACCGAGTGCAGTGTGATGCAACGGTGCTGCCGCGAGGCACTCACCGGCCGGGCACTTCCGCCACACGCGCCTGCACTTGGAACGTCTTCACTGCGACCGCCGTCAGACTGCTGGTGGAAGCCGGCAGGAACCCCGGGGCAGTCCGGTCAAGCGGCCGCTTCCGTAGGTGCAGTTGTAAAACGACCGCAGGTACCGCGGCAACGGCGGCGAAGATGCGCGCTGCGTCCAGCGGTGACTTGATGGGGCCGCTGCGAAGCCATGCACGACAAGAACGTGGAGGTTCGTCGATCCCCGCCTCGGCGGCAATCTGTGACCACGAAAGAATGCCCAACGAGTCCAGTCGCTGAAAGGCAGGCCTTTTCGCAGAAGGCGCGCCCTGCATCCACGGCCACATTTGGGGGCTGGGTGCCTACTTCAGCGCTGCGAGCGAGCGACTGCTCCAGCGACTTCTGAGCGAAGAGCCCGCAGACGGCGGCTGGAATTGCGACGCGGAACGAGGCTCGGTGCGATCGTCGTTGCACACGACGATATTATTCGTGTTCTTGAAGGGCTATCGGCGTACGAGAACACTAAGGGCGCATCGATCGCTCTCCACTCACGCGCGCGAGAGGAGACAGGATTTTGTGCTCGAGCGGCGTCTGCCCCGCAAGCTTTCGTCGGGCGCCGGGATCGACGCGATTCGCGTTTCCCAGTGGGCATGGTACGGTCCGCGCGACAACGGTCGCTCAGCGCGGGTCGTGCGCCGACAGCGGCGAGCGCTCGTCCAGCGACGCCCACTGCCAGCGTATTTCGGAGCCGGCTTGGGCGATCGTGTAACCCTGGCGCCAAGCAGGCCAGCCGCCACACTGCGCGGCAGCACGTGCCAGGGCTTCAGTGACCTCGATGCTGGCGTCGCGCGGCAGCACCAACTCCACGGCGTGGAACGGCTGTGGGCGCATCAGCTTCAGCTCGAAACTATTCGTGGTGCGGCGGCGCACGGTGCTGGAGGTTGTACCTGGTGCGCCCGTCACTTCGTGCTCGGTCTGGCTGCTCCGCTGCACCTGCACGGCCTCGAAGTCGGCCACACGCGAAGCCGAGGTGATGCCCCAGCGAAACCACATCAGTCGCTCGCGCACGGTGCCGTCATCGCCATCGATGACGATCTCGCTCCAGCTCGGGAAAAAAGCCAGCCCGACGAGGCCGAGAACACAGGCGCCGACCATCGCCAGCCCGTCTCTGCCGTCCGGGTCACTGGTGTCGCCCAGCCAATTCAGAAACACGCACCAGACGACAACGAACAACGCGATCTGCCAGGGATTGAGCAGCGGAGCGCTCGAAAAGACGATGCGCCGACCGTGCTGGCCAGCGGCTTCAGGGGTGAGCGGATTCAAGGCGGGATCAGTCTGTCAGCCGAACATGTTGGAGTACTCGAGCGGCGAATCGTAGATCGGCAGCTTGAAAATGAGGTTGCAGAAACGCTGAACACGTTCCGCCGGTGGGGGCAGTGACGGTTCGACTACGCGCCGAAGCAGTAGTCCGATGCGGATCGGGATCGCCTTCGACCTGCAGTCGGACTTCGTCGCGGGCGCAAGCGTTCCCGAAGATGCTTTCGACGAGTACGAGTCGCCGACGTTGCGTCCAAACGACCCGTCGCGCAACAGCGGGCTGACAAGCCCCGCCCTGCGCGCGCCGCCATCCGGCGGACCGCTTCCTGCTTGAACTCGGCGCTGCAGATCCGTCGTGTCCGTTTCGTCGACTTCATCATCGTCACACCTCCACGCCGATAATCGATTCGGAGTTCGCTTGGTGTCCGTTTTGCCGGGTCAACCCCAGTCATGCAACATGCACGTCACCGTTTGGCCCGTGTCCAGAGCGCAACCACGCCGCACGAACCGCCGGCCTGGTTGAATTGTGTGGGAATTTCGCTGGCTCCAACGAAGACCTCAACCGCTTCCAGCAGATCGACCGCAATGCCATCAATAACGCTTGGCGGCGCGGCGCGAGCGCTGCGGGCGGGCGTCCCGATCGGCGGCGCCGGGGGTGCCCCGCGTTCGTCGTCGATCTGCACGCCATCAAGATAGATCGACATTGGACAGTCGCTCAGGCCTGCGGCTCGGCGCGTGCGCGGCACAAAGCCACTGCCTGACGCGACCAGTCGCAGCGACGGCACGCGTCGCAAGAGATCACTGGTCTGTCGTGGTGCCAACGAATCGATCATGCGTCGATCAAAGACGTGTCCGCGGGAGGTCATGCGACGCGCGTCGAGACCGGGAGCGTTTGAGGTCCGCGCGGTACTGAGCACCGTTGGCAGTGGTTGCGCGTCGGCTGCGCGTACGAGTTCAATCGGCAATTCGAATGCGCCGCCGATGGTCAACTCCATGCGTTCTTCAAACAGGAGGTATCCAAGGCGCGCGACACGAACGGTGTACGTGCCGAGTGGACGGTCGGCAAACCGTGCTTTCCCCACGAGGTCGGTGCGGGCCATCCCCGAGCGTTCGCCGTCCACCTCGACCAGCACATCGGACAAGCCGCGCCTGGCGCTATCACCGTGCTGTCGTACCACGATCGTGAGCGCAATCAGGCTGTCACGCGGCGGCTGTGCCGCATACACGCGGCGGGCCGAGCCGGGATGGAGACTTGCCATGGCAAGTCCCAAACCCAGCACGGCCCGCCGCGTGGTATGCACCGATGCAGTCCGGTTACGGCGCGCGATCGGTACAGCTCTTGTATGCCGCGTTGTTCGTCTCGGCGAATGAGGGCACCAGCGTCACGTCGGTGCCATAGGTACCACCCTTGAAGTACGCCCCGCTTGGCCACACCGCCGTGGCGGCGCGGCCATACTGCCGCTGCAAGCGACGCAAGTCGCCCATGCGCGTGGCGTTTAGGTAGAACCAGAACGCACGTTCCCGAAACATCAGATCGATCCGCGAGTCAGGCGTGCCCGGATCAACCAGTGGCGGCAGCACGTCGGCCGTGGTGGCGATCGATCGCAACGTGCGGACGGTCGCATCAGCGCGGGCCTCATTCAGCAGCGCGAGCCACCGCGTGGGGTCGTTGCGGCGAAGCGCCGCTTCGGCCTCGATCATACGTGCCGTTACGCCACTGACGAGCGTGGTTGGCGCAGACCCGTTCACATACCCGAGGACCGTAAAGACTTGCGTCGAACCATCTTGTCCCAACCGTGATGTGGTAGTCATCCGCGCGCGGGGATCGTTCGCCGAACGATAATTGAGGCCGTTCGTCCCCTCGCGATCGGACGGACCGAAGTTGGCGGTATTCACCATCCAATCGAAGATCGAATTGACCAACGTTGTTTGTGAATACTCGACCGCGTACTGCCAACCGGTCGGCACCGCCACCGACGCCGCGCCATCCCCGCCGACCGCCACCGTGGCCGCCGCTGCGTCGAATTGTCCAAGGTTGAGCTGCGCACGGGCCTTCGCAACACGGGCGAGGTATCGGAAGTTCAGATCGGCCGTTGCAGAACCCAGCACGCCCAGCGCACTGTCGGCCTGTACGATCGCCCGTTGGTAGAGCTGCGCCGTTGTCACGGCCGTTGTAGATCCGTTGGGAGTGACATCGTCAACCGATGCCAGGGGAACGCCGTTGCAAAACATCTCGCCACCAATGTTCAGCGTGATCCCCTGCAGCGCATACAGCTGACCGAGATTCAACCTCCGCGTGGCGCCGTCCGGTACAAATTGATTGAGCGCTCGGATGGCGCGCACCGTTTGCGTGTAGCTGTCGGAGAACTTGTTCCACGCCGCTGCCGGAAACACGTTCTCATTGAAGGCGCGCTGATCGATGTGATCTGCACCCGGTCGGGCGTTGATCAGTTCGTCGGAAATGAGTCCCCCATAAATATTCACGCCGACGTTGGTCGTTCCGCTGTAGAACTGCGCAAAGTCACGCAGCGCGCCGGCGCGGATGGCGGAAGCTCCGTTGGGGCTGGCGGCGTCGGAGGGGCGAATCTGATCAGGCGTGTCCACGCCAAGCAACTGCGCGCGTTCGCACGCGGAAAGCGCGCATATCGTCGCGACGGCCACCAGCGCAGTGCGACGCCGTGTCGTGCCTCGGTATCGTGTTGTCGGAGTCATCTTAGTAGCCCAGGTTGACGCGCAACGTCCAGTAACGCAGGAGCGGCGCAGAGAAAAAGTCATTGTTCCCGCCGCCCGTATTTGCGACAGAACCGTTGGTTTCGGGATCGATACCTGGGAATCTGCTCCACAGCAACCCGATGTTTCGACCAACCACAGCCACCGTTGCCGACCGGGACTTGAGCTTGCTCGCCACGGTCGTGGGAAGCCGATACGACACGGCGATTTCGCGGAAGCGGATGAAGTCGTTCTCGGCGAAGTATCCCCAGACGCTGTTGCCCAGTCGCGCGCTCGTCGAAGTCACGGCGGCCGCCTGATCGGCGAGGGGTGCCGTTGGGTCGTTGACCGCTCGGCAGTTGCCACTCACACATCGTTGGTTCTCAAAACCCCACTGATTAAAGAAGCCACCGCGATAATCCATCAGCGTGGTGAGTTGCAGCGAGTTCTTGAAGAGCCCGATCGTATTGCTCCATCCGGCCTCGTTGACCGGCAGCGTTGCGCCTTTGAACTCCGCGGTGTCGCCCACGACGATTTCATTTTCCGTGAGAATCCCGTCGCCGTTCGCGTCCGCGAAGCTCTTGATCGGTCTGGCCCACAGGCCGAACGCGGGATAGCCAACGACGTTGCGAGCACCCTGCGTGACGGCCAATTGGGCCTTTCCCGCATTGACCAGCTTGTTGCGAATGCGTGACCCGTTGACGCGTGTGTTCCAGTTGAGCCATGGCCGATCAATCACCTGCACGTCGACAGACAGCTCACCGCCAGCGTTCAACAGTGCCGCCAAATTCTCAAACTTGCTCGCGCCAGCGCCAAAGCTTGGCGGCAGCGGATTCTGGAAGATCGCGTCCTTTGACAGCTTGCGGAAATACGTGGCTTCGATGTTGACGCGGTTATTGAAGAGCGCCGCGTCGATACCGGCTTCGGTTTCGGTCGTCACCTCAGGGCGCAGATCGGGATTGCCGATCGCACCGAGGCGGAGCGTACCGACCTCCGTGCCGCCGAGTGGAACCGTGTTCGCGTTCAGGAATTGCAGCGCGGCGATCGTGGTGGGCTGCACGCCCGCCTTACCCCATGCCGTCCGCAAGCGCAGACTGCTGATAGATTTCCATTCCGGGAACCACGACTCTTCGCTGATGGCGTATGACAGTGACGCGCGCGGAGAAATGGTGTTCTGGGCATTGCTGCCGAACGCGCTGTTCTGATCGCTCCGCACACTGCCGGTGAGGAAGATCCGATCATTCCACGCCAGATCCTGCTGTGCGAAGACGCCGAGGGTGGCGTTTTCTGTCGTGAATTCGCTCGACGTCCGAATGGATGCCGAGTTTGGTGTTTGCGCGCCAGGAGGAAGCGTGTACCCCTGCACCACCGTTTCGTACTGCGTATCCTTGAACCACTGCGCGCCGAAGCTGGTCTTCGAGGTGATCGTTGGCGTCAGTGTGAAGCTGGCGGTGGAACCCAGGTCAACCGAATAACGCGAATAGGTGTTGCGATTCGCGTCTTTACCACCCGTCTGACCCGGCGGTCCCCATCCGGTGATCGTGCCTTCGCTGGCCCGCGCAAAGCGATACGAGTATCCGCCAATCTGATCAAGGCCAACGACCGCCCGGTTGCTGAGCCACGACAGGGGCTGCCAATTCAGCTGTGTTGAGCCCGTGAATCGTTGGTCACGCCGGAACTGGCCGACCGAAAGAATGTCGCCGACGAATTGCGCGGAGTTCCCTTTGAACGCCGTGCGGAAGCCCGGTGCGAAATACGACTGGAAGGACAACCCCGCGAAGAACCCACCGTCGAAAGGGCTCAGCAATGAGCGGTCGATGTACCCGGTGGAGACCGTCATATCCGCCGTCTTGCCAAGCGGAAACGTGAAGTTGCCACGCACCGAGGTTTGCGTGAGCTTGTTGGGATTGATCTGATCGCCCGTTGGTGCGGATCCGCGCAGGGTCGTGAGTCGAGCGATTTCCGCTTGCGGCATTTCATACGGTCCTTTCTCCGCCATGCGTTCGACCGAGAAGAAATACTTCAAGTTCTCATTGCCGCCGGACGCGTTGATCCCAAGCTGGTAGCGTGGCTGCGTCGCGAACGGCGTCGTTTCCGGATTCATGAGCGGATTGAACGTCGTGAGCGAGTCGCGCACACAGCGGTTGAGCGATTGATCGCTGATGCGGCACAGGACGGCAGCAGTGCCGGGCGTGCCGGCGACAACATTGCGCCCCCACGCGCGATAGTTGTCGAAGAACTGGGCGGGCTGACTGACATTGCCGTACTCACTGCTCACCCCCCACCGCGTCGCGCCGACCTTGCCGCGTTTGGTCTTGATGACCAACACGCCGTTGGCCGCGGCCGTGCCGTACAGGGCCGATGCCGAGGGGCCCTTCAGGATGTCCATCGACTCGATCTCTTCCGGATTGATGCCGTTGAAGTTGTTGATGCGCTGCGTCGAGAAATTTCCAGGCGCCGGCGAGTTATCGATGCGCACACCGTCGACGATGATCAACGGCTCGTTCGACAACGACAGCGAGCTCGTGCCACGAATGCGAATTGAGGACGAAGTCCCGGTTTGGCCCGAGCCTTGAATAACCTGCACACCGGCCACGCGACCTTGCAGCAGCTCATTCACGTTGGTCGCGGCGGACTTCTCAGCGAGCGAATCCAACTTGAGTGTTGCGACCACGTTTCCATAGGACTTTCGCGACTGTTCGCCCGTGGCCGTGGTTACGATTCCATCGAGCGTGCGGACTGCGGCGTCCAGAACGAAGTCTGCAGTTGTCTCTGCGCCTGCCACGACTTGTACGGTTTTGGTAAGTGGCTGGTACCCAAGTCGCACGACGCGCAGCAGCGTAGCGCCCGGCGCGACGCCTACCAGCGTAAACCGTCCGTCCGCGCCGGAGAGCACGCCTTGTCGCGTGCCGGTGACGATCACCTGCGCGGCGGACAGCGGCGTATTCGTTCCCGCCTCGGTCACTCGACCTCGAATGGTGCCTTGTGCTTCGGCGAGCGCGGGGAAAAGCGCCGCCGCCATCGATACCCAGTTGCTCCAGTGCCTTCTCATCACGAACTTCCCCATGGGTGGAGGTTCCAGTACACCCGGCGCGCAGCATGCAACGCGGGACAGCATTCTTCGCGAGGCGAATGTGTGACCGCCCCTGTTCGCTGTCAAGACGCAACCACGTGGACGAACATTTCGTCACTGGTGTTTTGGCCGCTCCCGCCGTGGCTCGCGACGGTGAGTTCGCGAATGATATGTGCGCCGGCCGCGTTCGCCCGCGCGAAATGCTCTTCGATGTCATCGACGACCACGTTGAGCGTCTGGTTCACCGCGGGTACGTGGAGCGGACTCACCACCCTTTCTCCGGCTTGGCGGTGCCTACCCTGATCACCGACTCACGATACGTCAGCTCGGCGTGTGCGACGCCGCCGCTTTCATCGGGCACGACGAGGCGCGACTGAAAACTGAAGGCGCGCATCGGCGCGGGAGGGGTCACAGGTACAGGGGCAGGGTCCCGTCGTCAGATCGCCGCCTCGCTCGGCGGTGCCTCTCCCAGGGACGCCGGCGCAAAGAGATCCAGCTTCCGCAGGTCCATCGCTACGCGCCCGTCAGCCCGCGACGCGTTGAACACACTGGAGAACTTCGCGCCCCACACCAGTTCATCGCTTCGATACGATCGACGAGCCGACACGCGCGTAGCAAAGGTGTCGTCCGTGCCCTGCATTAACACGAGCACCTCAGCCTCGCGTGCGTCCAGTTGCGCCTCGGTGAGCCCCCACATGGGACTGTCCGACGTGATGGGATGGACGATGGTCCAGGCCAACGGGAAATAGTTGACCGAGCCGCGTTCG